>OCVV011335466.1_pt1 | contig 20253 bp, 19 predicted proteins | sample 1539721 | NCBI WGS metagenome assembly OCVV01 (sample SAMN02144230, study PRJEB22623) | gut metagenome | biome: sheep rumen | host: Ovis aries | place: New Zealand
AATGATATTCATTCTGTTATTGGTGATATCCGTGATTATGCCGCTTTGAAGAAAGCCTTTGATGAGGCACAGCCTGAGATTGTTCTCCACTTGGCTGCACAACCAATTGTGCGTGACAGCTACAAAGATCCTGCTTATACTTACGAGACCAACGTAATGGGTACGGTGAACATCTTGGAGTGTGTGCGCAATAGCAATTGTGTGAAGTCTTTCTTGAATGTTACTACTGACAAGGTATATCTGAACAAGGAATGGGAATGGGGCTACCGTGAGAATGAAGAGCTGGATGGATACGATCCATACAGCAATAGTAAGTCTTGTTCTGAACTGGTAACCCACAGTTACAAGCGAAGCTTCTTTACAGATAAGAATGGCAAGGCTATTGTCCCCATCTCTACAGCGCGTGCAGGCAATGTGATAGGAGGAGGCGACTTTGCTAACGACCGTATCATTCCAGACAGTGTGCGTGCAGCTCAGAAAGGTGAAGACATAGTGGTACGTAATCCTTATTCTACACGTCCTTATCAGCACGTTTTGGAACCATTGTATGCGTACTTGATGATTGCTGCAACGCAATATGAGGATAGAAAATTTGCTGACTACTATAATGTGGGCCCTGATGATGTGGACTGCTTCCAAACAGGTGCCTTGGTTGACCTCTTTGTTTCTAAATGGGGTGAAGGCTTAAAATGGATTAATAAATACGATGGCGGTCCTCACGAGGCCAACTTCCTGAAGCTGGATTGCTCTAAATTGAAATCCACTTTTGGTTGGGCTCCACGCTGGAACCTGGATGAGGCAATGGATAAGATTGTAGAGTGGAGTAAATGTTGGCTGGCAGGAGGTGACGTACGTGCCTGTATGGATAAGCAGATAGATGAATTCTTAAGTGGAGTGAAATGATGAAGAACGTAATAGTAACTGGTGCCAACGGCTTTATTGGCAGCACGTTGGTAAACAACCTGCTCAAAAATGGAGTTAAGGTTGTAGCCATTGATATTTCTTTTGCTGCCCCCAGAATTCCAAATTGTGACCAGGTCGTTAAGTTGGAAGTGGGCTTGGATGATGTGGAAAAACTGAAAGCTCTGATACCTGCAGGCGAGTATGATGCTATGTACCATCTGGCTTGGGCAGGAGTCAATGGACCTAGTAAGGCAGACCCTACTGTACAACTAAACAATATCCAGTTGGGTATCAATTGTGCGCAACTTTGCAAGGCCATAGGTGTTAAGAAACTGTTATGTGCCGGTACAGTTGCGGAACAGGCTGTTCATAGTTTGCCAAATCTAACTCAGACCAGTGGAGGCATGATGTATGGTGTGACCAAGCATTGTGCTCACCTGATGTTGGAAGACTATTGCAAGAACATTGGCCTTGGCTTTGTTTGGATGCAGTTCTCAAACATATATGGTGTGGGGAACAAAACCGGCAACCTGGTTAGCTATACCCTTGGAGAACTCTTGAAAGGAAACGAGGCTACCTTTGGCCCTGCCGCACAGCCGTATGACTTCATCTATGTAGATGATCTGTTGGAGGCTGTATATCGACTGGGCTATTCAGATACCAAGCAGGCTTGCTATTACATTGGTTCCGGTTCTCCTCGTATTCTGAAAGAGTATCTACTGGAGATTGGAGAATTGGCAGGAATGCAGGATAAGGTGGGTATTGGCATTCGCCCGGATGACGGAATCAAATATGAATTCTCAATGTTTGATACCACTCCATTGAAAGAAGCCATTGGAGAGTTTGTCAGCACTCCATTTGAAGAGGGCATTAAGAAAACGATTAACTGGTTAAAAGAACAACAATGATAACGAAATTCAGTTTTGAGGAACTTGACCTCAAAGGAGCATATAAGATTCAGCCGTTCTACGCAACGGATGAACGTGGTGGGTTTGTAAAGGACTACAACATTGATATGTTCAAGGCCAATGGCATTGAACATGAGTTGAAAGAGGTCTTTTATACCATCTCTAAGCGTGGAGTAATCCGTGCTATGCACTTCCAGTTGGTGAAACAACAGGCTAAGCTGGTTCGTTGCATCAGTGGTCATGTTTATGATGTGATTGCAGATTTGCGTCCGGATTCTCCTACATTTGGTAAATGGAGAGGCTTTCATCTTACAGGAGATAATCAGGTAGAGCTATATATCCCCCAGTACTTTGGACATGGATATCTTGTCATTGAAGATTCTGTGGTTAGCTACAAGTGCGGTGAGGTGTTTTATGGTGAAGGTGATTCTGGCATTATGTACAATGATCCTGACTTAGCTATTGAGTGGCCTATGGAGTTGATTGGTGGAGAGGAGAATCTGATCATTTCGGATAAAGATAAAACTCTTATGTTATTTAAGGATTACAATAATACAATTGATGAAAGACTATAAAGATTTATGTACGGTTCTTGTTAATAGTTGTGATCTTTACGAAGAAGCATGGAAACCATTTTTTGAACTATTTAGGAGGTTTTGGCCCAATTGTCCATTCGATATCGTTTTAGCAACTCAGACGAAAACATTTGATGCACCATATGTAAAAACGGTTCATACAAATGAGGGCGTATGGAGTCAGCGTATTAATAATGCATTGCGGCAGATAAATACTCCTTTTGTCCTTCTTTTTCTGGAAGATTATTTTTTGCTAGCCCCGGTCAAACAAGCGGAGTTCTTGGATTATTTCAATATGGCAATTAACGATGAAAACCTTGGCGCTATTTTTTTTAATAGAATAGGTGGCTACAGGATTCCGTCAGATAAATATATTGGCCTTTATGATATGAATAAGACTAATGTAGTTAAGTATCACCTAAACTGCCAGATATCTCTGTGGAACAAAAAAATCTTTGAAGAAGCAACTCTGCCTCTAATGAGTCCTTGGGATTTTGAATTAGAAGGTTTTTCACGAGTTAGTGAAAACGTAAGGAATAAAGGTTTTTATTGTAGCCAAACGACTGTTCATACGAAGATTCAAGAAACGGACATTTTTTCATATTTAGTACATCCTAAAAACGGGATAGGAATATCAAAGTCAAAGTGGTTATGGAATAATAGAAAATTATTCCTTAGATACGGTATTGAATGTGACTGTTCATCTTTAGACTATATGAGCCATTCTGAATATTTAGTAAGAGTTTTCTTAGGGAAGGCGTTGTCTATAGTTTGTAAATCACACTTGTATAAGCTCTATTTGCGCATCCATGCCAGAGAATTCTAATAAAATAATACTTAAGAACACTTTATATCTTTATATAAGGATGTTCTTTGTAATGGGCGTCTCCATATACACATCAAGAGTAGTTCTGGATGTCTTGGGCGTTGATGATTATGGCTTATATAGTGTAATAGCGGGAATCGTCATACTCTTATCTATTTTGAATAATAGTATGATAAGTGCGACACAGCGTTTTCTGACTTTTGAATTAGGGAAAAGTGATTATGCTCAGGTTTCAAGGACCTTTAGTATGAGCATGACTGCCCATATTGGTATCGCTTTACTATTACTTGTTATTGGAGAAACATTAGGAGTTTGGTATCTTCATAATTTTCTTTCAATACCGGCAGGCAGAGAAGGCGCGGCTAATTGGATATACCATCTTTCAATGGCTATCCTTTTCGTTACAATTATCAGATCGCCATATAATGCGTCGATTATTTCTTATGAAAGAATGTCTTTTTTTGCCATTGCCAGTATTCTTGAGACAAGCTTAAAGTTAGGAATTGTATATTTATTAGCAGTCAGTCAATATGATAAACTCATCAGTTATGTGGCTCTTCTTTTTGTGGTTGAAATACTAATGACTGTTATGTATTGGCGATATTGTAAAATTAAATTTAATACATGTAATTATACTTTTTTTATAGATAGACCATATTTTAGAAAATTGTTAGGATTTCTTGGCTGGAACCTTCTTGGTGGGGTTGCTACGCTTGGTACTCAGCAGGCAGGCAACCTTATATTAAATGCATTCTATGGTGTTGCGGTGAATGCGGCTTTTGGTCTATCTTATCAAGTTAGTAATGCTCTTAATCAATTCGTAACCAATTTTCAAACGGCTTTTCGACCACAGATAATTAAACTCTATTCTTGTCAAAAAATGGACGAGTTCTATTCTCTTATTAATAGATCAGCTCTGATGTCATATTATTTGCTCTTCATAGTTTCTTTCCCTCTTTTTATATATATCCACCAGGTATTAGGGTTTTGGTTAAAAGAGGTTCCTGATTATTCTGCAGGACTATGCCAGATATTAATATTGACAGGCCTAATGGACTCATTGCAAGCTCCGCTTTGGATTGGAATCTCTGCCACAGGAAATATTAAAAATTATCAGTTGGTAACTAGTTTTTTATTCATAATGAATATTCCTTTGTCATATGTATTAATGAAATATGGCTATTCACCTTACTGGGTATTAATTATACGGTTAATAATAGGAATTGTTATGTCTGTTTACCGAATGTTTTTGTGTAAGCGATTATTTGGCTTTTCTATTTCAAGGTATACAAAAGAAGTATTGTTTCGTATAAGTGCCTCTACTATATCTATTTACCTTTTATGGATTTTATTACGCGAATGGATAAGGTTTTCTGATCTATGGGGCTTTATCCCTCTTTATTTCTGCATAGCAATTGTGTCATCCTTTATTATATTTTTTTGGGGTATAAATAGAAATGACCGTCTATTCTTATTGAGTATTGCTAAATCTAAACTACATATATAAGAATATGTTGCAAAATGTAAATTTCGCAAAGTCGATATTAATGTTATGTGTTATTGCTGGACACAGTGCTCTTTTTTGGTCAGGGAATTGGTTTACTATTGAATCTCCTCTGATTAAGAGTTCGTCTATTGGCGATTTTGGTTTATGGTTGGGTACATTTCATACCTATTCATTTACCTTGTTATCAGGATACATATATTCATATATTATTAATAGAGGTGGGTACTCAAGATATAAAGATTTCCTTGTCAAGAAGTTTAAACGCCTAATAATCCCTTATATTTTTGTTTCAGTTTTTTGGGTTATACCCATTTGTTGTTTTTTTTATCACTATTCCATTTTAGATATAATTAACAACTATGTATTTGGCCGTTCACCGCAGCAATTATGGTTTCTGTTAATGCTATTTGACGTTTTTGCGATATTCCATATCTTAATCACAGAGATTTCTAATCGCATTTATGTAGTTCTCCCGCTTTGTTTGTTATGTTATATCTTATCATTACTTATACCTGTTGAATATAACTATTTCCAAATAGTAACATCGTTGCAATATATACTTTTTTTTGCCATAGGGTACCTTATGTGGATAAAGAGAAATATGTGTTTTAGATCAAAAGCTATTAGTTTAGCGAAGTGGCCTTTTTTGTGTTTTTTGGTGATTATAGATATTGGTTTATTTATGTTATTAAAGAAAGATATAGGTTTTAGAACTCTCATTCTTTCATTGTTGAATTTTGAAGGGGCCATTACCTTTTCTTCCCTTTTAATGTTTGTAGGTAAAAAGATAAATACAGAACGTGCTTGCTGGAAGATTCTAGAGAAACATAGTTTTACGATGTATTTACTGCATCAACAAATTATTTTTGTATCAATAGTTCTTTTGAACGGACTAATATGTCCCTCAATTCATTTGGTGCTCAATTTTGTTATCTCTACAGCCGTTTCTTTAGTCATATCAGTTTTGCTTCATCGCAACTCATTATTAAGAATTTTATTAGGAGAAAAAAGATAATATGATAATCGTAAGAATAAAACATTGGTTAAGGTTACTTCTTCATCCAAAAACTGGCATAGAATCTATCCTGCTCAAATTCCCGCGTTTGTGTAGTGATGAATTCTATATAAAAACAATCTGGAAACGTAGAATGGGTTATCAATTAAAATTAGATAATCCTCAAACTTTCAACGAAAAACTACAGTGGTTAAAGCTCTATGATCATAATCCAATTTATACAAAGATGGTTGATAAGTATGAGGTGAAAAAATATGTGGCAAATATTATAGGAGAGGATCATATTATTCCAACTTTGGCAGTGTATGATAACTATGATGAAATCGACTTTGACATATTGCCGGACCAGTTTGTATTGAAGTGTACACACGATAGTGGGGGCTTGGTTATATGCAAAGATAAAGCAAACTTCGACAAGAAAGAGGCAAAACGTAAATTAACCAAGTGTTTGCGTCACAATTTCTATTGGGATGGTCGTGAATGGCCATATAAGAATGTAAAGCCACGTATTATCGCAGAAAGATATATGACGGATGGTGATGGAGAGTTGAAAGATTATAAAGTCTTTACATTTGGCGGAGAACCAAAGATTATCCAGTTGGATTATAATCGATTTAAGGGCCATATGCGTAATTTATATAATACTAAATGGGAAAGAATCGATGCTACAATTGAATTTCCCACAGATAAAAACCGTGATTTTAAAAAACCAGAGGTGTTGGACTTACTATTATCCTTGTCTCAAAGACTATCGCAAGGAATTCCCCATTTGAGGACGGATTTTTATATAGTAGATGATAAGGTATACTTTGGTGAGATGACATTTTATCATGGAAGTGGTATGGAAACAATAGAGCCACACACTTTTGATAAACAAATGGGTGATTGGATTGACTTGTCCAATGTTAATAGTTAATTACATTTTTTAGTCAGTTTAAATGAGGATCCTTGAATTGAATTCCCTTGCAGTAGGAAGTACAGGTCAAATTATGCTCTCTATTGCCGATGCAGCTAGAGAAAAAGGATATGAAGTATTGTGTGCTGTACCGAATAGCAGAACAAACAAAAGAATTAAACATGGGAATTTATTATTGTTTGGCTCCTCATTGCTTCGCAATTTGGGGGTTAAATTATCATATTATACAGGGCTAAGTGGTTTCTTTTCAGTTTTCAACACGATACTATTACTATATAAAATTGGAAGATTCAAACCTAATATAGTACATTTTCATAATCTACACCAGGACTATATAAATCTACCTATTCTATTCTCCCATTTAAGAAGGAAGAATAGTAAAGTTGTATGGACGTTACATGATTGTTGGGCTTTTACTGGAGGATGTCCGCACTTTATCTATGTAAATTGTGAGAAGTGGAAAGCTGGTTGCCAAGAGTGCCCGATTTATGATCAATATCCAGAAAGTTGGCGCGATAATTCTAAAACAATGTACAAAATTAAGAAGGCGTTATTTCCTAGTATAAAACAACTTACGATAGTGACACCTTCCCATTGGTTAGCAGAGTGTGTTAGCCACTCATACCTGGGTGATAAAGATATCCGTGTTATTAGTAATGGCGTAAATGTGGAATTATATACTCCTTGTTTGAGAAGTCAAGCAATTGCCAATCTATTAAAAATCAACGATGTTTCTAGCAAACATGATTATTATAAGACTCTTTTGAGTGATATTAATAAGGGTAATAAATTTGTGATAATGGCAGTAGCCTCTGTATGGAATAATGACAAGGGACTCTCTGACTATATATCCTTAAACTCCCGCTTGACCAGTGATGATGTCTTAATAATGGTTGGAGTAGACGAGGAGCTTAGCAAAACACTTCCAAAGAGCATTGTTTGCATCCCTCCTATCAGAAATGCTGATGAGATGGTAAGCATGTATAATATTGCAGATGTTATTCTTAGTTTGTCCAAAGCGGAAACTTTTGGTTTAACAATAGCTGAATCGATGGCATGCGGAAAGCCTGCAATTGTTTATAATAATACAGCACAGAAAGAACTTGTCTCAAACGACTCGGGTTTTTTAGTAAATGATGGAGATATTGAAGGCGTCCTTTCTGCAGTTAAAAGAATAAAGGGATTTAGCCCCAAAGAAATTGAAGTAATGTCAAGAAATTGCAGGAAACGTGCTGAAACCTTATATGACAGCAGGATATTATTTAACAAGTATATAGAGCTGTATGAGTCTATCTGCACTGTATAAATAATTGGTATCTATGGAAATAAGTGTTTTGATGTGTGTATATCAAGAAAATATACATTACATAAGAGAATCGATAGAAAGCATTTTGAATCAGAGCTATAAGGGATTTGAATTTATTATTATTGCGGATGATCCATCATGTAATCGCGTTATCCAAGTTATACAGGAATATGAATTAAGTGACTGTAGGATTAAACTGTATATTAATAAGGAGAATGTTGGACTGACAAAATCTTTAAATATTGGTTTGAAGATGTGTTCTGGGGAATATATAGTAAGAATGGATGCTGATGACATAGCACACCCCAAAAGGATTGAATTCCAGCTCTCTTTTATGAAAAGGCATCCTGAGGCCTACGCATGTAGTTGCTATGCGAAAATAATAAATGAAAATGGGCAAATTATTACAAAAAGAAAAGTGCCGGTAAAGCGAGGCTTGATTGATGTAACGCGAATGTTTTTTTCACCTTTAGTGCATCCGGGCTCTATGTTTAGGAGAAAAGTTAATGGTGAACTTCTTGAATATGATGAGCATTTCCGATATTCACAAGATTTTGATCTATGGTCCCGTTTGCCAGATGGCAAGTTATTGAATCTTCCCAAGTATTTATTGTATTACAGGGTTACTAAAGGGCAGATTTCAAGTAAGAATAAATCAGAACAGTCAGGTTATCTTAAAGAGATTCAATGCCGTAACCTTTCAAAGATAGGACTTGTCTTGTCAGTCGAAGAAAAAGTAATATATGATGCTATTTTTAATGGTCAGGATGTAGAATCGTACAATAATGAACAAATACTTTTGTTTCTAAAAAAACTTTATATCCATTTAGTAACACGCTACAATAGTAATGATATCCAATATTTCATTGCAAATACGTTTGTTAGTTTCCTTTATAATTACGATAGTACAACCAAACAAGTAATGAATGCGTTAAAAGGTTATAGGAATGTAGTTGCCCCAATTCCGCCACAAAGTATTATATATTTATTATATAACTGGGTGTCTCGATAATTAATATGTTCGACTTTAGATTTAAGGAAAATTCCCTGTCATATTTAATAGTATACCTGATGTTATTGTTCAAATCGGGTTTCTTTTTTTGTGAGTACTACAGTGTGGTTACTGCAACATTATTGTTGATATTACTAATAGCTGTGGTAAAAAGAAAAAAATTACCGACGAACAAAAAACATGTTCAAGTTCTTGTCTTACTCTTGTTATTAATGATGACAACTTGGGTATTTCGCGGTTTCCCAGAGTTGCCAGTAATGGGGTTAGACATTGTTAATATGATTACCGCATTATTATTTGTTTCGTATTTGCCTTTGGAGAGATTTAAAAGATTATATTCAAATGTTCTTTTGGCAATCTGCATTACGGACTTGTTGGGCTATTGTTCGGTATTAGTAGGGGTCCCTTTTTATAATCTATTCCCGGCTCTCTCTAATAGTAACGGTAGATTAGCTCATTTCGCTATATTATCTTTTTCATGGCCTACAGAATTAGATATGTATAGACTTCAGGGTATTTTTTGGGAGCCGGGTGCATTCCAGGCATTAATAATAGTTGCTGCATTATTTGATTTATACAGTAAAGTACCTGTTAAGAATATAAAGCTAAGATTTGCAATTTATCTGGCGGCAATTGTATTTAGTTATTCTACAACAGGTTATGTATGTGCCTTGCTTTTAGCATTCCTCATTGTTTATAGAATTAAACGTTATCGGGTTATAGCGGTTCCACTATTAGTCGTTTCCTTAATGGGAGGTATAGCATATTTGTCGGTAAATGCAGAAGGCTTTTTGCGTTACTCAACCTTTGGTAAATTAGAAGAAGTTGAAGATGCTTGGAAATATGGAGAAGATAATACAGCATTTACAAGAGTGGGCTCAGTAATATACCCGATGGAGAAGTTCGTGGAATCTCCATTATGGGGTATGGGCGAACAAGGAAAGGCAGAAATAAAAAAAGAACATGGTAGTTATGACTGCACATGTACTATAGTTAATTATTTTGCTAACTATGGAATTGTATACGGATTTGTGTGTTTATTAGGATTCATACGGTTTATTGATTTTCGACACAAGCCCCCTATAGAAGCCTCGATTATACTCCTAATAGGAATATTAGCTACTATTTCGGAAGCATTTGAATATAACCCTCTTTTTATTGCATTTATGTTGTATGGTTTTTACCATAGAGAGATTTTTTTACCATCAAGTTCATCAATAAATAAAACCAATTATGCCACTATTAAGTGTAATAGTTCCAGTATATAAAGTTGAAAAGTACCTGTCAAGATGCGTGGATAGTATTCTAGTACAGACTTTCACGGACTTTAAAGTAATATTAGTTGACGATGGCAGCCCTGATAACTGTGGCGCCATCTGTGACCGGTATCAAGAACTTGATGCTCGAGTGATATCTGTGCATAAGGAAAACGGAGGAGCGAGTTCTGCAAGGAATTTCGGTTTGAAGTATGTTGATAGTGAGTGGGTGAGTTTTGTGGATTCTGATGATTATCTGGAGCCTAATCATTTTGAAGTTCACATGAGAGCGGCTATTGAGAACAATGTAGAACTTACTATTAGTAATTATTTACTAATAATACCACAGATTAAAAAGCAATATGCCCCTCCTGTGAGTTGTAACGGTATTATTCAGAAAGAGAATATTCCTGGTGCTTTAATAACCAACCTTATTTCAAGTAGCGAATTTATGCCAGTTTGGCGCAATTGTTATAAAAAGAGCATTATTGATTCTTTAAAATTAAATTTTGTGTCTGAGAGGGAGGTTTTTGCTGAAGATTACTTATTTAATTTGCAATACTATGGTTATATATCATCTGCATATATAATAAATGAGGCTACATATTGTCATATAATTGATAAAAACTCTCTTAGTCAAGGCAGGAGAAGAGGCTTCCTGGAAATGGAATTAAAGTGTACTGAGTTATCCAGGAAAATACTTAATAAGAACCATGGGAACAAGTTTGATGCATTGATATATGAAAAATATATAGATAGTTTAGGCTATTCGCTATTTAAAGAAGGGTCTTTTAGTTCTCTAAGTGAAATAAAGGCGATAATTAAAAGCCCAAATGCGCAGATGATATTAAACACTCAGGGGAGACCAAAGGGTAAATATTCATTATTTTTTTATTTGGCTAAGAAAAATAAATATGCGATGATAAAATTATTCTCGTTTATTTATAAACTATTCGAACCATTATATAGGTATGTATCGTATTTGAAATATCGAAATCATAGCAAATGAATATACTTTTTATAGTTAATGATTTGAATTCTGGAAGTGGCGAATGTGTCCGTTCTATTATAAAAAAGTGGGAGGGGGCTAATGTAACTATTATTACGACGACAAGTACCCCTTCTGGTAATTGGCATAATGCAAATATTATTTCTATACCCCATAAGATTAATGAGGCATTGTATAAGTATAAGATTGTTTTGCTTTATTTTGTATGGCCTCTTAATAGTTTTTTATTCAAAAAGATGTATTTGAAGGGTAAGGAGATTATCGAATCAAATGATATTGATATAGTTATTCCTGTATATAATACAATTGATGCACTTATTGCTGGGCATTTATTGAAAAGAAAATATACAGATAGAATAAAGTATATACCTTATTTCCTCGACGCATTTTATGCAGGGCAATGCCCTAGATTTATGCCACAATGGTTAAAAAAAAGACTTGCTTTATGGTGGGAAAGATATCTGTTAAAGAATGCTGATAGGGTTATTATGATGGATGCCGTCAAGAATGTATACAATACTGATTTAATTAATGAGCAGTATGTAAAGAAGGTTGTCTTTTTAGATCTTCCTCTATATAACCCACAACAATATAAATTTAAAAAAGAGTTTTTCCCATGTGACCAAATTGTCCTTTTATATGCAGGTTCTATGCCTAGAAATATTCGTAACCCTTTATTTTTCCTTAAGCTTGCTAATCAAATCTGTGTTAATGATATCCATTTATATATTGCAGGCTCAAGTGAGTATCAATCATTGGTCGAAGAATTTGCTCAGTTAAATAATAATATCCATCTTTTGGGGGTAATTGATCATGATAAAATAAATACCCTTCTTGGCGAATCAGATGTGGTTATAAATATAGGTAATTCGTTGTCATATATGGTGCCCTGCAAACTTTTTGAATACATGTCATATGGGAAGCCTATTATTTCAACATACCGGATTGATGATGACCCATGCAGATCTTACTTGGATAAATATAAATATTCATTGCAGCTTGACGAGCGGCAGGATTTCGATATTCAATGCAATAGGTCTAAGGATTTTCTGATGAGTTTAAGTCGGGAAACAGTAATGGAGAAAGATTCAACTGCTTTTATTAATAATAGACCGGAAACCTTTATTAGACAAATTGAAGAGTTTAATAAATAAGCTTTTGACACTTGTCGAAGTAAGATGTATAAACAACGGTGTCGAAGAATGAATGTTATATTTTTAACTTTAGATAGATTCTTAAACATCAACGATCGTGAGATTTCGGAAGATCTCATGAGGAAGTTCCGGCGTGAAGGGCATAACGTCTATGTGGTCTGTCCACGTGAACGTTCGTTTAAGATGCCAACATCATTGACAGAACAAGGTGGTGTGAGTATTCTGGGTGTGAAAACCCTGAATATGCAGAAATCGAGTATTATCGAAAAGGGTATTGGGACATTACTAATTGAAGGTCAATTTAAAAGGGCCATAAAGAAGTATTTTAAAGGTATTCAGTTTGATTTGATTCTATACACCACACCTCCTATTACCTTTACTAACGTTGTAAAATATCTAAAGAAGAAAAATCCGCAGGCTAAATCATATTTGCTGCTAAAGGACATTTTTCCTCAGAATGCAGTTGATATGGAGATGTTTAGCAAGAAAAGTCCTTTCTGGTGGTATTTTCGGAGAAAAGAGGTGGCGCTCTATAAAGCAAGCGACTTTATAGGATGTATGAGTCCTGCAAATGTAGAGTTTGTGTTGCAACATAATTCTTTTGTTGATCCTCAAACTATTGAAGTTGCCCCCAATAGCATTGAGCTGGCTGAGCAGGTTTCTCTTTCGGATGAAGAAAAGCAGGCTATGCGGAATAAGTATCAAATACCGATTAATAAGCCAGTGTTTATTTATGGAGGTAACCTTGGCAAACCTCAGGGAATTCCTTTCTTAATAGAATGCCTAGAAGCAAATAAAAACAGAGAAGACTGCCATTTCTTAATCGTAGGGAGTGGAACAGAGTATCCCTCAATAAAAGAATGGTTTGATTCGGTACAGCCTAATTCGGTAAGTGTTTATGAGCGGTTACCCAAAGCCGATTATGATATGTTAGTGCAATGTTGTGATGTTGGCCTTATCTTCTTAGATCATCGGTTTACGATTCCAAACTATCCTTCCAGGTTATTATCATATTTGGAATATAAGATGCCTGTTTTATGTGCAACCGATCCTAACACAGACATAGGTCGTATAGCTGAGGATAATGGATATGGATATTGGTGTGAGAGTGATTCCATTGAAGCATTTACATCGATTCTCGATAAAATGATTCATAGTGATAGAAAGTTGATGGGTGAAAAAGGGTATGCGTTCCTAAAGGACAATTACCTTGTCCAGAATACCTACAATGCAATAATTAACCATTTCGAATAAGTATGTACAAGCATTTCTTCAAGCGTTTCTTTGATTTCTGGATTTCACTGATAGCACTCATCTGTATCAGTCCAATATTGTTAGTTGTTACAATCTGGTTGAATTTTGCCAATAAAGGGGCTGGTGCATTTTTCTTTCAAGAAAGACCAGGAAGAAATGGTAGGATTTTCAAGGTCATCAAGTATAAGACTATGACTGATGAGCGGGACGAGAAAGGTGAGTTGTTACCAGATGCAGATCGTTTAACGAAAGTTGGACGTTTTGTTCGTTCTACATCCATTGACGAATTGCCCCAATTGTTCAACGTTTTGAAGGGTGATATGGCTCTTATTGGCCCAAGACCACTTCTTGTTCAGTATCTTCCTTATTATACAGAGCGGGAGCAATTGCGCCATACAGTAAGACCCGGAATCAGCGGATGGGCACAGGTACATGGTCGTAATACCGCTAAATGGGATGAACGTTTAGAAATGGACGCATACTATGCTGAGCATGTTTCCCTATGGCTAGATTTGAAGGTTATAGCAATAACTATCAAGAATGTGTTGATGCGCAAAGACATCTCTGTGGATAGTAATGCTGTAGAGCCATATTTAGATGAAGAAAGGAAAAATAAGACTGTATGATTACTATAGATTATAATATACTTAAGGGACTTGATGAGAAATATGGTACACCATTTTACATCATGAACCCTGAACAGTACAAGAAAAATCTCAATGACTTTCTCAATGCTTTCAAACGGAAGTATGAGAGGGTGATTGCAGGTTATTCCTTCAAGACCAACTATGTGCCAGCTCTATGCAATATAGCAAAAGGTGAGGGCTGTATGGCAGAGGTAGTCTCGGATATGGAGTATGCTTTGGCTGAGAAGATAGGATTTGAGAAGATAATCTTTAATGGTCCGATAAAACGTACTCCCAATCTTTATCATGCTTTAGAGTATGGCGCATTGGTTAACCTTGACAGTGAATATGAGGTTGAACTTGTTTGCAAGTATAAGAAAGAACACCCAAATGCTGATGTAAGCGTTGGTATGCGTATCAATATTAACCTGACAGATGAAAATGGTAACAGTACCATTCAATGTGGGTTGAGATTTGGACGCTTTGGACTCCCAAATAATATTCTTGGAGTTAATGTTGAGAAGCTTCGTTCAGCCAGCATCAAGATAATTGGACTACATGGTCATACCTCCACCTCGGATAGGGCAGTATTGAACTATAAGATTATCACACAGCACATGTTGGCTGTATGCGAAAAGTATCAGCTGGACGATTTGGAGTATTTTGATATTGGTGGTGGATACTTTGGTGCTGCCCCTGCGGGTATGGATTTAACTGGCAGGCCCAAATACGAGGATTATGCTGATTGTGTGCTTGGCGAGACCATGAATAACGAATGGTTTATGAATCATAAGCCATATATCGTGATTGAACCAGGTTCCTCTGTAGTTTCCAATGTATTCAACTATTACACCAAGGTTTACCAGAATAAGAAGGTGGGTAAGGTGAATTTTGTGATGGTGGATGGTTCTGTGTTTGATGTTAAGCCCACCATGCATGCCAATATCTTACCGCATGAAGTGTTTAGAGCTAACGAAACAAAAGAAACGTATCGATGTGATGTGGTAGGTTCTACCTGTATGGAGAAAGATGTGATGTTGAAAGAAGTAACCTTGCCAAGACTGGAGGCTGGTGACTATATACAGTTCCGTGGTGTTGGTGCATATACTATCTGTTTGACGCCTACTTTTATTAACTATCTGCCCCCCATCTTGATGAAGGAAAATGGTGAATATGTGGAAGTGAGAAGAAGACAAAACATTGAAGATATTATCCAGATATATAACATTTAGAACATATGAATATTTTATTTACTTGTGCAGGCCGTCGCACTTATCTCCTGAAGTATTTTAAGGAGAATATGCAGCCGGACGATAAGGTGGTGGCAACTGATATGCAGCTATCAGCACCTGCACTACAGGCAGCTGATGTTAAAATTCAAGTACCTGCTGTGTATGACCCTAAGTATATAGACATCACTCTGAATATCTGTAAAGAACAGAAGATAGATGCTCTGTTGTGCCTGAATGATTTGGAATTGCCTATTCTTTCTGAAAACAAGTCGCGTTTTGAGGCATTAGGGGTTAAGGTGATTGTATCTGACCCTGAAGTGATTGATATTGCTTTTGATAAATATAAGACTGCACAATGGGTGGAGTCTCTTGGACTAAATGCACCAAAGACGTATGTCACTCTAGCTTCCGCAAAAGAAGCACTGGCAAAAGGCGAAATCTCTTTTCCGTTGTTCATGAAACCTCGCTGGGGTAGTGGTTCCATCGGTTTGGAAACCATTGATGATATGGAGGAACTGGATATTTACTATCACCTGTTGATGAAGAAAATTAAGAAGACTATTCTGGCAACAGCATCTGTTGGTGATGAGTATATTATGATACAGGAGAAACTGACAGGCAAAGAGTTTGGTCTTGATGTAATGAATGACTTGGAAGGCAAAAACGTTGCGGTTTCTGTTAAACAAAAGCTTGCTATGCGTGCAGGCGAAACCGATAAGGCTTTAACAGTTGATTTACCAGAAGTCCGTGAGATGGGTGCAACAATTGGCCGAAACCTCCATCATGTTGGGAATTTGGATGTGGACATTATGCAGAGAGCCAATGGTGATTATTGCGTATTGGAACTGAATCCTCGATTTGGTGGTGGCTATCCGTTCTCGTATGAAGCGGGCGTAAATATGCCCAAGGCGATCATACAATGGTTAAAGGGCGAAAAAGTTGATGCTGATATTTTGCAACCAGAGTATGGAAGGATGTTCGCAAAGAATGATTATTTAATGGAAGTAGGTAAATAACAATAACAAATATGACAAATAAAAGAATTTACCTTTGCCTTGCTCATATGAGCGATGAAGATGTTAGATATATTGTAGAGACTATTAAAAGTGCAATCTTTAAATAAAACTTTTTTATCGTTAGTTCGTTTAGGGATAGGGCATCAAGCAGAAGCCTTATCTGATTCTGTTAATTGGGATGAAGTACAAGTCCTTGCAGAGAGGCAGGGACTTGCAGCGGTACTTGTGGATGGTATTGAGCAGTTGCCTGATAATCAACGGCCACCTAAAGATTTACTTCTTCAGTGGATAGGTGGGGTGCTCCAGAGTTATGAGTACCGTTATAGACTATACCGACGTGCTATAGCTGAATTAGCGAGTTTCTATACAAAGCACGACCTAAAGGTGATGATCTTGAAGGGATATGCTTGTTCCTTGGATTGGCCCAAACCAGAACACAGACCCTGTGGAGATATTGACATATGGCTGTTCGGAAAGCAAAAGGAAGCGGATGCTTTTATAAGAAAAGAAAAGAATATTAAGATAGATACATCTCATCATCACCATACAGTATTTTACTGGCAGGATTTCTTGGTAGAAAACCACTATGATTTTGTGAATGTATATGCTGAACGATCTAGTGCGGAACTTGAAAAAATTTTCAAAGAGTTAGGAACAGATGATTCACATTTTGTAGGGATTACGGATGCTTCGACAGGTTCAGTAGCCAAGGTTTACTTACCATCTCCTAATTTACACGCGATGTTCTTGATACGTCGTAAGCATCCAACCCCTTTTTAGGTGGTCTAAGATATAGTTATTACCTTTGCGCCATGAATTCTAAAATTTGAGATTATGGCAGTAAGTATTAAAGACATTGAAACACTGTGGAAGAGGTATCAGGAGGATGGCTGTAAACGAGGGATCTCGGTCGCCAAATTCTTCGAGTCCAATGGCGTTCCGTATCACACATTTGAAAAATGGTACAAGAAAAGAATCGCCCAACCTGAGGTTGTCGATTGTGTTGTAAGAGAAACGCCGGAAGTGGTGACCAAAGTCGAACGCGAGGAAGATGTGGCAGAAACTACTGCAGGCATTGAAAACGAAGAGACCAAGAATATCTCCTATGTTTACGTTGGGTTTACTGATGGTATGAAAATAGAGCATCATAAGTTGAGCTATAATGAATTGGTAAGTTTCATTCAAAAGATCCAGCCGTTATGTTTGGTTTAACAGGTGCTACAAAATATAAGTATATTCCTAATTATAAGGATATGCGAGGTGGGTACGATAAGCTCTGTGGTGTTGTCCGTACCCTGACAGGGAGGATGGAAGAAGGTACGGCTTATATCTTTACGTCTAAAGACCAGAAGCTGGTTAAGATTATCCGCCATGAGCATAATGAATGCCAGTTGTATGTACAGCGTTTTGATCATAATATGAGCTTTGTAAGATTGGATTTCATAAATGACAAGCCAATCTACGTCCTCGAATATGAGTTCCTTGTTGCTTTGTTGACTTGTCCCGTAATAAGGAAGATAGGTCCGATTCATCAAGGTTACAAAGAAAAAGTAGCTTAGATGGCTTCATTTTTTGTGTTAAAAAACTGTAAAGCATTGCCGGTTCAACTGGCGTAAGAATATGTCCAACAATCTAATAATCAGGCATTTAATAGGTTCCGTGATTATTAAAAAGAGGCTATTGGGAGTCCTTCTGACGCTCTTTTTGAGTATGCAGAATAGGGGAGTATTACAATACTTCCGGATGGGCTACTATTGGCGCAAAGTGCTGATTTTCAGTGTGTTAAATAATATTTTTACTCTTGAATTTGCCAAAGAAAGTATGTACCTTTGCAGAGCAAAAGTCCCATATAATGGCAGATTTGGAGATAGACATAGAGCGCATGATTATGCAAGCCCGTTACGCGATGCAGCTGGAAGCAGAGGCATCGTCTGTAAAGGGTGGAGAAATGTCTGATATGGAACGGGAGCAGTATCAAAAGCAGATAAAGGATCTTCTTCAAGCCGTTGAGACTCTCTTGAAGTCCAATAATGCAATGGGTGAAAGAGTGGCTCAGTTGGAGAAGATAGCCGAGGACTATGAGGACTTGAAGGCTGAGAATGCAAAGCTGAAGGGCGAGCTTGCTATGCGCAAACGTGCTCAGTATGGCAAAGGTAGCGAGAAACCTAAGAAATCCTCTGAATCCAAATCTGCTTCTGACGGAAGTAAGGATGAAGATGAGGAAAAATACATTGAGACCGGTAGCAAGAACGATGTTCCTCCAACTGATGATGACCAGGAAGAGGAAGAAGATATGGCCTCTTCTGAAGAACCCCAGGAGCAGAAACCTCGCGATTTGAGTAAACGCCCGGATCATTACAAGACCATGAGTGCAGACATATGTGTCGTCCATGACTGTGATCTAGAGAAACTGAAGGAAATGGGGTTGGAGTTTATTCGCTACACAAGGCCAGTTGACCAGTTTGACCGTATCAGCCTCACCCGCCAGGACAGATATCTGTATGTATGGGTGCGTGACAAGAATGGTAATGAATTCCCCTTCTTCATACCCAAATCCAATGAAGAAGAGAAGCGTGAATGTGTGTTTGTCAACGAGTCTAAATACGATATGCCATGCCTTGTACCTCATACAAGTGCTACTTATTCTATGCTCTCTGACCTTGGTGTAAATAGATTCCAGTATGCGCTGTCCAGTGGACGTGAGATGTACCGCATGTTCAATGAAAAGATGCGTATGTCAAAGCAAAGCATTCTGAACTGGCTTACCCGTGGAGCAGAACTGTTGGAGGGCGGTAAGAAGTACATCAAGAGGATGCTGCTGAAGATGGGTACGAGCATCTACTGTGATGAGACTTGGGTATGGACCAAGGTAAAGGTTAATGGTGTATACAAGTATGTGAAGCGTTATATGTGGGTCATCGTCAATCTGACGACGAAGGTGTGTTATTATCTCTTCGGTCGGAGGAAGCGCAAGGTGATTGAGGAATTCCTTGGTGAATTCAAAGGAACCCTGATGACTGATGCCTACAATGCATATGCTTACTTCAGTAAGCTTGATGGCTGTACCCATGCATGCTGCTGGGCCCATGTTCGCCGGATATTCTGGTCGGCATTGAAAGACTATAATGATGAACTGGCTCATGAGTTTATCGATTTGATAGGCATATTATATAAGGTGGAACTGGAGAGCATTCTTCTCCATCGGACAGAAGAAGAGGTGCTGACAGCTAGGAAACTTGAGTCGATACCTGTACTCAATGAGCTTGATCAGCGGGCACTTGCACTGCTAGCCAAGATAAAGAGTAAAAAAGTAAAAGCATCCAGCAAGTTAGTGCATGCATTGAATTATATGCGCAACAACTGGACGGAATTGATTGCCTACAGAGATATAGGAAGTGTTTTGATAGATAATAATTGTTGCGAACGTGCAGTCCGGCCATTTACCAACCTGCGGAAGAGCTTTGGCGGCTTCAGCAGCGAGAAGGGTGGTGAGGTTGCAGCTGCATGGCTCACATTCATAGAGACATGTAAGCTACAGAAGAAGGCTGCATTTGATTTCTTCAACGACTTCTTCAAGAAGGTTACCGAGGGTAGGAGTGATTACGAGCTCATTACTCAGGAGGTATTAAGTTAAAAACGTATAAAAACAACAAAATCCAATTTCCTTTAAAACTCCCGAATCCCCAGCAAATGCTGGGGCTAAGGCTTATGGTAAAAAGGGGTTGGATGCTTACGATA
>OCVV011264155.1_pt1 | contig 20250 bp, 18 predicted proteins | sample 1539721 | NCBI WGS metagenome assembly OCVV01 (sample SAMN02144230, study PRJEB22623) | gut metagenome | biome: sheep rumen | host: Ovis aries | place: New Zealand
CCAGGCAGAACAAGAATAAGTAGGGGCTGCGACCGAAGGGGAAAAGAAAGAGATGGATAAAGTTCGTTTTGGCAAAACAGAGATGATGGTCACTCCTATGACATTAGGGACATGGGGGATTGGCGGCGCCGGATGGGATCCGAATTCGGATGAGACGAGGCTGGATGCGATTTTTGCCGCGGTTGAGTGCGGGATCAATTTCATTGATACGGCGCCTGCTTACAATGCCGGCAAGGCGGAGCGCTATATCGGAAAAGCGCTTGAGGAGCTGGGCCACGGAGCCAGGGAGAAGGTGCAGATCGCGACGAAGTGCGCGAACGCTTTCATTGACGGGCAGTATGTGCGCTCCGGTAAGGGTGATCTGATCCTCAGGCAGTGTGACGATTCGCTCCGGAATCTCAGAACAGATTATATCGATCTTCTGATCGTGCACTGGCCGGATCCGGTGGTGCCGTACGAGGAGACTTTTGGTGCGCTGAACAGGCTCAAAGAAGAAGGCGCGATCCGTCACATCGGCGTTTCCAATTTCAACCTGGAGCAGCTCCGTCACGCTATGCAGGTGGCGGACGTCGAGGCGCTGCAGCTGCAGTTCTCCATGGTCGATCTTGATAACGTGGAAGTGCTGAAGTGGGCGCACGATCAGGACCTTGGCGTGATGACGTATGGGTCGCTGGGCGGTGGTATTTTGACCGGAAGATACAGAACTCTGGCAAAATATGAAACGATGGACAATCGCAACCGGTTCTATCCGTATTTCAGGGAGCCGATGTTCTCGAAGGTGATGAAGCTCCTTGAGGTGATGCAGCCGATCGCGGATGAGCGCGGTGTCCAGCTGGCGGAAATTGCGATGAACTGGTCGCGGCAGAAGCCGTTTGTGGACACAAGCATCTTCGGCGCGCAGACGCGGGCGCGGATCGAGAGCAATGTCAGGTGCCTGGATTGGGAGCTGACGGCGGACGAGATGCGGGTGTTGGATGAGGCAATCGCGGAAATAATATAGCGGGAGGTGCAAAGATGAGCAGGCTGAAAGAGTTGAGAACGTATGTGAACGGTGAATTGGAGAAAATGGAGAACGCGGACAAGCGGCTCGGCGCCATCAATCATTTGTACGGCGTATCGCTCGCGGCGACCATGATTGCCAAAAAACGCGGCATGGATCCGGAGCTGGCGGCGATGGCTGCTATGATGCATGATCTTGCGGCGTATCAGTCGGGATCCTATGAGGATCATGCGCATAAAGGCGCTGTTTTGGCAAGGGAGATTCTGGACACGCTCGGGCTGACGAATGCGGCGGAGACGGATCTGATCTGCTCGGCGATCTATCATCACGACGATAAGCTTGTGGTGGATGGGCCATTCGACGAGGTGCTCAAGGACGCGGATGTGATCCATCACTGCATGAACGATCTGTCCAAGGCGGTGAAGGACAAGGAGAAGGCAAGATTTACTGCGCTGTGTGAGGAGTTTGGAATGTGAGACAGGGGTCCTGATCGACCCAAGTTTGAAAGGAAGGTATGTTATGTCGTTGGCGTTTGTGATTCTGGTACTCATGGCGTTTTTCTGCGCAGTGGCGTTTCGGCAGCAGATGAAAAGGGACAAGGTCAATGCGGGCGGCCAGGACCAGGTGATCAAGAAGGTGCTGGTGCGCTACAAAAAGCTGCGGGAGAACCAGGAAGCGGTGAAAGCGAACGCATTTGTGATCGGGCCCGCGCAGGAGGTGCGCAAGGGGGCGCTCCTTGACAACCCCAAAGCACTGGCGGTTCGGATTCTTGACGAGAAGGGGACACGCCGGGATGGCGCTGCGCAGCTCGGCATGGAAGTGCTTACGGTCAAAGAACAGTTCTATTATCAGTTCCCTGTGGAACTGGAGAAGGAGATGGAGAACGCGGAGCTGGTCGCTGTTTTGACAAGGATCAAGGAGAAGATTGAAGAACGGTATCCGGACGACTTTATTGGAAGAGCGGCCAACTATCTGACGGTCGTCATCGACGGCAAGAAGCTGCTGAAGCATCTGGACAGCTGAGGTGGGGAAGGATTATGAGGACGATTACAACGGGGGATATGATGCATGTGCACGGCGGGTTCGGCGCCGGCGTAGACTATACGGTTCGGCTGACGGTGCGACTCGCGGATCCGGTCGACGCACAAATGCTGCAGGACGCGCTGGCCAAGACGCAGCACCGATATCCATATCTCAATGTGCGGATGAAGAAGGGAGAGGGCGCCTTTTATTATGTGGACAACCCGCTTCCCATTGTGCTTTTGAACGGGGACGACCGCGTGCATCTGGGCACGGATGCGGTCAACGGGCATCTGTGGGCGATCAGCTATATGGACGACCGCCTGCATCTGGACTGCTATCACGGCATTACGGACGGCACCGGCATGTACCGCGTTCTGGCGACGCTTTTGTATTATTACTGCGCGGCGCGCTATGGCGTGACAGACCCGGAAGGCGCTGATTTGGAGACAGACGTGATTCCGGCCGCGGAAACAACGGATCCGCAGGATTTACTGCCGCTGCTCGATCCTTCGGCCATTCCGGCGGCGCACTTTGACCCGGCGTTCACGCTGGAGACAGACGGCGGTCTGACGCCCTCGGCGCCGACCATCTGGGACATCGAGGTGCCTGAGGACGCGTTCATGCGCTTTACGACGGAGAATGACTCGACGCCGGGGACCATGGTGTCGCTTCTCATGGCGCACGCAATCGACTCGCTGTACCCAAATCGCACCAAAGAGATCATCAGTGCCTACGTCATCAACGCGCGGCCCATGCTGGACGCTGCCAAAACATATCACAACTGCCTGGGCATGGCGATTTTTGACTATTCCGCGCGCATCAAGGGGATGCCGATGCAGAGACAGTGCACGATTTATCGTGGAAAGACGTTTGTGCAGAGTTTTGACCCGGTTGTGAAGGATACGACGATCGCGAGCGCCAGCTCGATTAAGGCGATTGCCGCTGCGGCGCATACAGTCGAGGAGAAAAAGCAGGTTTTTGGTCAGATGTTTAATGGCGGCGAAGGCCTGATCAGCTTCCTGGTCAGCTACACGGGCAAGTGGAAGCACCAGGAGACCGGCAACTACATGCGCGAGTTCTGGCTGCACCCGCCGAACACGTTCAGCCTGATGGTGGAGCTCGGCGCCGCCGGCGGCAAAATATTCATGAGCATCCAGCAGCGTTTCCGCGAGGACACGGTCCTCGAGGCCTTCCTGCGGCAGCTCGAGGCGCACGACATTCCGTACCGCATCTGCCATAAGGCGGGGAGCGACATTGCGCATTTTGCGGAAGCGAGTGTGACAAAAGAGTAGCAGCTTGGATATTGGAAATGAGAAGACCGCAGGGGAACCCTGCGGTCTTATTATTACCCTGCGGAACAAATTAAGCAAACCGCAAAAAACCGCCCGCCATCCCTTCTAATGCCACCACAATCGGCAATTTTTACTATGCAGTATGGACAAGAGCATGATTTAAGATTATGATTTTTTTAGTGAGAATAACTGAATTTGTGTTGTTCAGAATCATACTTGCAAGGAGGGGTAACAATGAGAAAGTTCACAGGAAAAGCCTTGACTGCGCTGGGCCTGTGTCTTGCTTTGCTGCTTCCCGGATGCCGTTTCGTGCGGCCCGGCGAACTGACAGGCGGCAGTGCGAGTGCAGGCGCTTCAGGCGGCAACAACCAGTCCATCGATCTCAACGTTGGGACGGTTGACGGCACAGGCTGGAAAATCGCGATGATCACCGACACAGGCGGAATCAACGACCAGTCCTTTAACCAGAGCGCATGGGAAGGACTGCAGCAGCTGCAGGAAGAGACAGGCACGGAGGTCGCCTACATCGAGTCCAAGCAGAGCGGCGATTTCACGACCAACTTTGAGACGCTGGTCGATAACGGCAACACGCTTTGCTGGGGCATCGGCTATGCGTGTGCGGACGCAGTCATCGAGTCGGCCGGCTCCCACCCGGAAATCAGCTACGCCTGCGTGGACAACGCGTTTGACGACTCGCTTTCGAACGTGACGGGCGTCGTCTTCCGCGCGGAAGAGTCCTCCTTCATGGTTGGATATATTGCTGCGGCGGTAAGCCAGACCAACAAGGTCGGTTTCGTCGGCGGTATTTCCAGTGAAGTCATCGAGCAGTTCCAGTACGGCTATGAAGGCGGCGTCGCCTACGCAAACCGTGTGCTCGGCAAGAACGTCATTGTGACGTCCCAGTACGCAGAGAGCTTCTCGGATGCAGCCAAGGGCAAGAGTATTGCCAACAAGATGTTCACTGATGGCTGTGATATCGTCTACCACGCAGCGGGCGGCACCGGTACCGGCGTCATCGAGGCGGCCAAGGAAGCCGGCAAGTTCGCGATCGGCGTAGACCGCGACCAGGCTTATCTGGCGCCCGACAACGTCCTGACATCTTCCCTCAAGAATGTCAACGTCGCTGTCAACCTCGTCTCCAAGCTCCACATCGCGGGCAGAGAGATCGGTGGCAAAACACTGAGTTTTGGCCTCTCAGACAATGCTGTAGGCATTCCTGAGGACCACCACAATTATTCGGACGAGATTTACAACGCTGCCATTGAGTGCGGTGAGAAGATCAAGGAAGGCATTATCACGCCGCCTGCGACAGAAGAGCAGCTGGAGGCCTTCAATGAGTATCTTGCAACGGCGTCCGACGACATCCTGACAAGAGGCGCCCACGATTATAGCGGCATCGACGGCAAGGGCCACAAGATCGCGATGATCACCGATACGGGCGGCATCAACGATCAGTCCTTCAACCAGAGTGCATGGGAGGGCCTGCAGAAGCTGCGCGATGAGACCGGCGCGGACGTCAACTATATCGAGTCCAAGCAGAGCGGCGACTTCACGACCAACTTCGAGACTTTGATCGACAACGGCAACACGCTTTGCTGGGGTATCGGCTATGCGTGCGCAGATGCGGTCATCGAGGCGGCCGGCGCCAATCCGGACGTGAATTTTGCCTGCGTGGATAACGCATTTGCAGATTCACCGGCCAACGTGACGGGCGTCGTCTTCCGCGCGGAAGAGTCCTCCTTCATGGTCGGCTATATCGCGGCAGCCGTGAGTAAGACCGAGAAGGTCGGTTTCGTCGGCGGTATCGCGAGTGACGTCATCAGTCAGTTCCAGTACGGCTACGAGGCGGGCGTCGCCTACGCCAACAGCGTCCTTGGCAAAAACGTGACTGTCAGCTCCCAGTACGCGGAGAGTTTCTCCGATGCAGCCAAGGGCAAGAGTATTGCCAACAAGATGTTCACCGACGGCTGTGATATCGTCTACCACGCGGCAGGCGGCACAGGCACCGGCGTCATCGAGGCGGCCAAGGAAGCCGGCAAGTTTGCGATCGGCGTAGACCGCGACCAGGCTTATATTGCACCGGAAAATGTCCTTACGTCTTCTCTCAAGAACGTTGACATCGCAGTAGATCTGGTATCGAGACAGCACATTCTGGGCAGGCAGATCGGCGGAAAGACGCTGAGTTTTGGCCTGACGGAAGATGCGGTCGGAATTCCCGAGCATCACGAGAACTATTCGGATGAGATCTACAACGCGGCGATCGAGATCGGCGAAAAGATCAAGAGCGGCGAGATCGATCCGCCCGGATCCGAGATTGAGTTTGAGAAGTACAAGGAGACTCTGCAGTAAGGCAGATAGATAAGGAGGTCATAAATGGCGGCAGAAGTCAGCAGCAAATATGCTGTGCAGATGCATGGGATCACCAAGCGATTCGGCTCCTTCTATGCACTGACCGACGTCGATCTCGATGTGGAGAAGGGAACGATCCACTCCATTCTGGGTGAGAACGGCGCCGGCAAGAGCACGCTGATGAACGTCCTGTACGGCCTGTATCAGGCGGATATGGGATCGATCTACATCGGCGGCGAGAAAGTTGATATCAAGAACCCCACTGCAGCAATCGAACACGGAATCGGCATGGTGCACCAGCACTTCATGCTGGTTGAGAATTTTACAGTCACGCAGAACATCGTACTTGGCTCGGAGCCCACTAAGAGCGGCATCTCGCTCGATATGCGGCAGGCCAAGAAGAACGTGCAGGAAATCGTCGAGAAATACGGTCTGGACGTCAATCCGGACGCCAAGGTGCGCGATATCACCGTCGGCATGCAGCAGCGCGTCGAGATCCTCAAGGCCCTCTACAGAGGCGCGGAGATCCTGATCCTGGACGAGCCCACGGCAGTTCTGACTGAGCAGGAGATCGACGAGCTCCTCGCGATCATGAGAAATCTGATCAAGGACGGCAAGACGATCATCATCATCACCCACAAGCTCAAAGAAATCCAGGCTTCCTCGGATATGTGCACCATCATCCGCCGCGGACACTACATCGACACGGTCCCGGTCAAGGGCGTCACGGAGGACGATCTGGCAACCATGATGGTTGGCCACGCGGTCAAGCTGGTCGTCGACAAGACGCCTGCTAAGCCCGGCAAGGTAGTTCTCGATATTCAGAACCTGTATGTGAAAAATGAGCAGAGAATCAACGCAGTCAAGGACTTCAATCTGCAGGTCCGCGCCGGAGAAATCGTCGGTATCGCAGGTATCGACGGAAACGGCCAGCAGGAGCTGATGGAAGCGGTCAACAACCTTAAGCGCTGCAAGGGCAAGATCATCCTGGACGGCGAAGAGATTCAGAACAAGAATCCCAAATACGGCATCGACCGCGGCATGGCGACCATCCCCGCGGACAGACACAAAGACGGCTTGGTACTTGGATTTAGTGTCTATGAAAACGCTATTTTGGAAAAATACAGATCCGACGAATATTCACCCAGCGGCAGGATCGATCGCAAGAAGATGAAATCCTTCGCGGAAGAGCTGATCAAGGCCTATGACGTGCGTCCTGAGGACTGCGGTCCCAAGCTGGCCGGCGGCCTGTCCGGTGGTAACCAGCAGAAGATCATCATCGGCCGTGAGATCGCCAACGATCCCAAGCTCCTGATCGCCATCCAGCCCACACGTGGTCTGGACGTAGGCGCCATCGAGAACGTCCACAAGATGCTGATCAACGAGCGCGACAAGGGTGTCGCTGTTCTGCTGATCTCCTTCGAGCTGGACGAAGTCATGAACGTATCCGACAGGATCGCGGTCATCTACGATGGCCACATCCAGCAGATTTTTGAACACGGCACGGTGGATAACCGCACGCTCGGCCGCGTGATGGCAGGCGGCACGGTAGACGAAGCGGAGCTCAAGGCAGTCAAGGCCGCTGTAGAAGCGGAAGAGGCGGCCGCGGCAGCGCATGACGCCCGCATTGCGGAAGAGGAAGCGGTGACAGCCGGACAGACTCCTGCCGAGGCGCCCGCAGCGGCGGAAGCGCCTGCAGCAGAGACCGAGGACGACAAGTTCGCCACCAAGGCCTTCACGCCCGTCTCCAGAGCGGAAGCGGAGGCAGCGACGGCTGCGCAGGCCGCTGAAGAGGCACCCGCGGAAGAACCCGTTGAAGCGGCCACTGAGCCCGCGGAAGAGCCTGCAGAGCCCGCAGAAGCACCTGCAGAAGAGGAACTGACAGAAGCGCAGATCCGCGAGAATATCAGAGCACTTGAGAAACAGATGGAAGACACGCAGAAGCAACTCCTTGAGATGCAGCAGAAGCTGTCACAGATGCAGTAAGGAGAAAGGAGGAGCGAATGAAAACATCACTTAGAAGAAAATTTTTCGGCAACCCCTTTGTCCTGACGATCATTGCGATCGTGCTGGGTTTTGCCGTAGCGAGCTTAATCCTGCTGCTTGCCGGATTCCCGCCCAAGGAGTCCATTGAGACGCTGGTCCAGAGCATGATCGGCAGACCCAAGGACATTGCCAGTGTCGTGATCCGTTCGACGCCTATCATTTTCACAGGACTTGGCGTCGCCTTCGCAATCAAGACCGGACTTTTCAATATCGGCGCTGAGGGACAGTACGTCATGGGCTGCGTCGTCGCCACCATGGTCGGCAGTATGCTGGACTTCCCCAAGCCCGTTGCAGTCCTGATGGTCCTTGTATCCGCTATGCTGGTATCGGCGCTTTACGCCGGATTTGTGGGCTTTCTGAAAGCCCGTCTGGGCATCCACGAGGTCATCACGAGTATCATGCTCAACTGGATCGCCCTCTACTTCTCCAACTGGATCTGCGGCCTTGACTTCTTCCACAAGCCGGGCACGATCGGCATGTATCCGGTTAACGACTGCACCTACACCATGATCCTTCCCGCCTGGAAGAAGACAGAAGCCGGACAGGCCTTCCTGGCCAGCCATCCGTTACTCCAGGAGACCCTGGGACGGACCGATCTCAATATTGGTTTCATCGTCGCCGTGATCGCGGCCCTCGTGATCAATTACCTCTTAAACAGCACGAGAAAAGGCTTCGAACTTCGTGCGGTGGGCCAAAACATTCACGCCGCCCGCTTCGCCGGTATCAATGTCAACCGCAGCATTGTGCACGCTATGATGATTTCCGGCGCGCTTTGCGGACTCGGCGCAGGCTTCTATGTGACCGGCCAGTCCCCGCACACTGTTTCGACGCTCTCTGCCTTTGAAAACGTTGGTTTCAACGGACTGTCTGTCGCGTTCATCGCGTTCAGTTCCCCGATTGGCTGTATCTTTGCCGGCCTTCTCTTCGGTGGTCTTCTGTATGGCGGCGCGGGACTGCAGTCCAAGGTCGGCGCACCGACAGAGATCATCAATATCGTCATTGGCGTCATTGTATTCTTCTGCGCGCTGTCCTACCTGATCCCTCGCTTTGTGGATCGTCTGGACGCAGCCAGAGAGAACAGACGTAAGCTCAAGAGAGACGCGAAAGCAGCTGCAAAAGCGGCCAAAGAAGCTGCCAAGGCGGCTAAGAAAGGAGGCCACTGATGTCGATTTCAACTGATACATTATTGCTTCTTCTTGGAATCACCTTGATGTACTCCACACCCATGATCTTCGCAGCGCAGGGCAGCGTCATCTCGGAAGTATCGGGCGTCGTCAATATCGGTATCGAGGGTATGATGACGATCGGCGCATTCACCGGCGCGGCCATTGGATACTTCAGTGGAAGCCCCTGGCTTGGCTTTATCTGCGCGGGTCTTGCAGGCGCAGTTTTCGGACTGATTCACGCCTTTGCATCGGTCACCTGCAAAGCGGACCAGACGGTCTGCGGTATCGCGATGAACCTGATCGGCCCCGGTCTTGCGCTGTTCCTCTCCAGAGTATTTTTTGACGGCGCGACCCAGACCCTGCCTGTTGTCAACAAGATTCCCAAGCTGTTTGGAAGCCGCGGTCTTCCGGGCTCTCTCAACAACCTGAATGTGGACGTGACCACGGTTCTGGCGCTGGTTGTATCGATCATCATGTGGTACATTTTCTACAGAACGACATGGGGCCTGCACATTCGTGCGGTCGGTGAGCATCCGGCGGCAGCGGATACGCTGGGCATCAATGTCTACAAGGTTCGCTACGCGTGCGTGATCGTGTCCGGTATGCTGGCCGGTCTTGGCGGCGCAGCCATGACGCTGGCAATTGTTCCGCAGTTCATGCCTACGGCGATCAGTGGACAGGGCTTTATCGCGATCGCAGCGGTCATCTTCGGTAAGTGGACGCCTCACGGCGGCTATCTGGCCTGCCTCCTGTTTGGTTTCGCGCAGGCGCTCACAGTCGTCCTCGGCGGCGGCAGATTCGCGGTTCCGTCTGAGATCCTGGCCATGCTGCCGTACATCATGACGGTCCTGATCCTGATCCTGTTCGTAGGACGCAGTTCGGCGCCTAAGGCCAACGGCGTGCCGTACAACAAGGGCTCGAGAGTATAATAGTTGGGAGTTAAACTATGAACATGAAGTATTTTTGGATCCTGGTGGGCTTTATCCTGCTCATGCAGATCCCGGTCTTGCTCATGATGAAGTGAATACGGTAAACGATCAGAAAATGCGCTCCTTGTTGGGAGCGCATTTTTGTGCCCATAATATCAGTCAAAATATAGATACTATGCACGAAAAGATGATTATTTATCAAAAACAATTGCGCAATTTAACGTATTAATGTTTGACCGTTGCAACGTAAATGAGTATAATGATTTCAATGTCTTAATTCTTTTTAAAGGAGGGAGTTATGAAAAAGAGACTTATGAGCATTGTTCTCGGAGCAGTGATGGCCATCACGCTTGCAGCCTGCGGCGGCAACAGCGGCGGTGCTACAATCGAGAACACCGAGGCACAGGAAGAGACCACGGAAGAGGCTGAGGCCCCTGCTGAGGATGCAGGCGAGGAAGCTGAGGCGGAAGCAGCTAGCGAAGACTTCCACATCGGTATCGTCACCGGTTCTGTTTCCCAGTCTGAAGATGACAGACGCGGCGCAGAAGCGTTCCAGGCAAAGTATGGCGAAGAGAACGTCACCCTTGCAATCTATCCTGATAACTTCACAGAAGAGCAGGAGACCACAATCCAGACAATCGTGAACCTGTCTGACGACCCGAAGATGAAGGCGATCATTGTGAACCAGGCAGTGCCCGGAACAACTGAAGCGTTCCGCCGCATCAAAGAGAGCAGACCCGACATCATCTGCATCGCAGGTGAGTCCCACGAGGATCTTCCCGAGATCGGCTCCGCTGCAGATCTGGTTGTCAACAACGACTTCGTAGCACGCGGCTATCTGATGATCCGTACCGCTCACGAGCTGGGCTGCGACACATTCGTACACATTTCCTTCCCTCGTCACATGTCCTATGAGACCATGAGCCGCCGTGTTGCGATCATGAAAGAGGCTTGCAAAGAGTTCGGTATGAAGTTCGAGATGGAGACCGCTCCCGATCCGACAACCGATGTCGGTGTTCCCGGTGCGCAGGCATACATCCTTGAGCATGTTCCGGAGTGGATCGACAAGTACGGCACAAACTCCGCATACTTCTGCACAAACGACGCACACACAGAGCCCCTTCTGAAGAAGCTTCTTGAGCTGGGCGGCTACTTCATCGAAGCTGACCTTCCGTCTCCTCTGATGGGCTATCCCGGAGCTCTTGGAATCGACCTGACAGAAGAAGCAGGCGACTTCCAGAAGATCCTTGCAAAGGTTGAAGCAGCAGTCGTTGAGAAGGGCGGCGCTGGCAGATTTGGAACATGGGCATACTCCTATGGTTACACTGTTTCCGCAGGTCTTGCTGAGCACGCTAGAAACGTCATCCTTGGCACAAGCGAGCTGAACGATATCGATGCGATCTCCGCAGCATACGGTGTATTCTCACCCGGCGCTGAGTGGAACGGCTCCAACTACACCAACGTTGACACAGGCGTTAAGTCCGACAACATCTTCCTGATCTATCAGGATACTTACATCATGGGCGATCCCGGACACTACATGGGTTCCACCGATGTTGAAGTTCCCGAGAAGTACTTCACAGTTAAGTAATCAGGATCACAGGCTTAGCATACGAACTGGCACCGTTTAGTGTCAGAACTGAATGAATCAGTCAGATGAGGAGGAGCCCTGTTCCTCCTCATCTTTTCTGCATTTAAGTAACTGTTAAAATGCAAGTAGGAAGGCATTGGAATGAACAATGAAAAAGCGCCGCTTCTTGAGATGCGGAATATCAAAAAGGACTTTTTTGGCAACCAGGTGCTAACAGACATCAACTTAAAGCTCAATGAAGGCGATGTTCTTGGTCTGTGCGGTGAGAACGGTGCAGGAAAGTCGACGCTGATGAAGATCCTCTTCGGTGCCTCGGACATCACTTCGACAGGCGGCTACGGCGGAGATATCCTGATCGACGGACAGAAGGTTTCTTTCAGCTCTCCCTTTGAGGCGATCGCGGCCGGTATCGGTATGGTACACCAGGAATTTTCCCTGATTCCGGGTTTTGACGCGACAGAGAACATTCTGCTCAACCGTGAGCCCAAGAAGAGTAATATCGTTTCCGAGGTATTTGGAGACAGACTGGATACGCTCGATCGCAAGGAAATGGACGAAAGAGCCAAGGCCGCTATCGAGAAGATGGGCGTGTCGATCGATCAGCACATGATGATCAACAGCATGCCTGTCGGTCACAAGCAGTTTACCGAGATCGCGAGAGAACTGTCCAAAGAGCAGCTCAGGATCCTGATCCTGGACGAGCCCACGGCCGTTCTGACGGAGAGAGAAGCGGAGGCGCTTCTTGACTCGATCCGCGGTATGTCTGCAAGAGGCATCACCGTAATCTTTATCACGCACCGCCTGCAGGAGATCCTGTCCGTATGCAACAAAGTCGCTGTCATGCGCGACGGCGTTCTGGTCCAGGAAGTTCCCGCCAAAGAGACGAGCGTGGAACAGATCACCCATTGGATGGTCGGCCGCGATGTAAAGGGCGGCTCGGCAGCGGTTTCTACCCGCACCCATGAGGACGCGAAGACGATCCTCAAGATCGAGAAACTCTGGGTGGATATGCCCGGAGAGACGGTACGAAACGTCAATCTGGAGGTCAAAGAGGGCGAGATCCTCGGTATCGGCGGCCTTGCAGGACAGGGCAAGCTCGGTATCCCCAACGGCATCATGGGCCTGTATGAGGCAGGCGGCAAGGTGACATTCGACGGAAAGCAGATTCCGCTGAACAGTCCCCGCAAGTGCCTGGATTCCTCCTTCGCTTTCGTTTCGGAAGACCGCAGAGGCGTCGGACTTTTGCTCGACGAATCATTGGAGTGGAATGTAGCTTTCCCGGCCATGCAGATCCAGAACAAGTTCCTCAAGTACTATCTGGGCGGACTGGTCAAATGGAGAGATGAAAAGGCGATCCGTGAGATCACCGAGAAATATATCGACGAACTGAAGATCAAGTGCACGAGCTCCAAGCAGAACGCGAGAGAGCTTTCGGGCGGCAACCAGCAGAAGATCTGTCTTGCCAAGGCATTCGCGCTTGAGCCCAGGCTCCTCTTCGTATCGGAGCCCACACGAGGCATCGACGTCGGTGCCAAGGCGCTGGTTCTGGACGCACTCAAGAAATTCAACCGTGAAAACGGCGTCACTGTAGTTATGATCTCCTCCGAGCTGGAGGAGCTTCGCCAGACATGTGACCGCATCGCGATCGTTTCCGGCGGCAAGATCTCGGGCATTCTTCCCGCAAGTTCTTCCGTTGAGGATCTGGGTATGCTGATGCTTAGCAACGTCATTTAAGAGAAGGGAGGAAGAGATGACTAAAGATAAGTTCAAGGCTGCTCTTAAGAGTTTCGGCCTTCCCCGTCTGATCATCGCAGGTTTCCTGCTCCTTCTGCTGATCATGGCACCTTTTGTCGGAGCAGATCTGCCGACACAGATCTCCAATATCATTAACCGTTTCAGCTGGAACGGTATTCTGGTACTGGCTATGGTACCCATGGTTCACTCCGGCTGCGGACTGAACTTCGGACTTCCGCTGGGAATCATTTCCGGACTTCTCGGCGCCACGCTCTCCATTGAGCTTGGCTTCACAGGTCCCCTTTCCTTCCTGGCAGCGATCCTGATCGCAACGCCCTTCGCGCTGGTCCTCGGCGCGCTGTACGGATGGCTTCTCAACAAGATCAAGGGCGGAGAGATGATGATCGCGACCTACGTCGGATTCTCCTCTGTATCTCTGATGTGTATGATGTGGCTGATCCTTCCTTACCACAGCCCCAACATGGTATGGGGTCTTTCCGGTAAAGGCCTTCGTACAACGATCTCCCTGGAAGGCTACTATATCGGCGCCCTTGCCAAAATAGGACAGATCAACATCGGTGCGATCTCGATCCCGACCGGAACCCTTCTGTTCTTTGCCCTCCTGGCATTCGCGATCTGGGCATTCCTGCATACCAAAACAGGAACGGCCATGACGGCTGTCGGCTCCAACCCGGCGTTCGCAAGAGCAGCAGGTATCAATGTTGACAAGATCCGTATGCTCTCGGTCATCATGTCCACTTGGCTGGCGGCAATCGGAATCCTGGTCTATGAGCAGGGATTCGGCTTCATTCAGCTGTACATGGCGCCCTTCTATATGGCGCTTCCCGCCGTATCCGCAATCCTGATCGGCGGCGCATCGGTCAATAAGGCGACCATCATGAACGTAATCGTCGGTACAATCCTCTTCCAGGGTATCGTCACCATGACGCCTACCGTTATGAACAACATGATCCACATGGATATGTCGGAAGTCATCCGAATCATCGCATCCATGGGCATGATCCTGTTCGCACTGACCAGAAAGACGGAGGCAGCGAAATGAATAAGAATACAAACAAAAAAGCTTCTCCGGACCTTTTTAATCTTGTACAGAGGTTCTCTGTACCGCTCATGTTTATCCTGATCTGCGCGGTCTGCATCCCGCTTTCGGGCCTGTCCGCGAATATGCTGATCAATGAGATCGTCACCCGTATGGGCCGTAACGCCTTCCTGATCCTGAGCCTTCTGATCCCGATCATGGCCGGTATGGGTCTGAACTTCGGTATGACGCTCGGCGCGATGGCGGCGGAAATCGCCCTGATCTTCGTATCCGACTGGCAGATCGTCGGCATCCCCGGCATGGTGCTCGCGGCGTTCATCTCGATCCCGATCTCCGTGCTGCTCGGTATCTTCTGCGGCAAGATCCTCAACGAGGCCAAGGGCCGTGAGATGATCACCAGCTATATCATGAGCTTTTTCATCAACGGTATTTATCAGCTCGTCGTTCTCTACCTGATGGGCAGCGTTATTCCCATCAAGCACGGTTCGATCAAGCTTCCCAGAGGCTACGGCATCCGCAACACGGTATCCCTTCTGAGCATGCGCCAGAAGCTGGATAACCTCCTTGCGATCCAGATCGCCGGCGTCAAAATACCGGTGCTCACGTTTATCATCATCGCCCTTCTGTGCCTGTTCATCGTCTGGTTCAGTAAGACCAAGCTCGGACAGGACATGCGCGCAGTCGGGCAGGATATGGAAGTGGCAAGAGACGCAGGTATCAACGTGGAGCGCACAAGAATTATCTCCATCGTGATGTCTACCGTTCTCGCAGGCTTCGGTATGATCATCTACCTGCAGAACATGGGTAATATCGCAACCTACAGCGCACACAGCCAGATCGGTATGTTCTGTATCGCAGCGCTTCTGGTCGGCGGCGCTTCTGTAGACCGCGCGTCCATCGGAAACGTATTCCTTGGCGTTATCCTGTTCCACACCATGTTCATCGTGGCGCCCAAGGCAGGCGCAGCGATCACCGGCGACTCCATGATCGGTGAGTACTTCCGCGTATTCGTATCCTATGCCGTTATCACACTGGCACTGGTTATGTACGAGACCAACAAGCGCAGAGCCAAGAGCGCGGCAGGACAGCAGCTCCAGGCGGCGCAGGATGCTGAGGAAGCAGCCGGAAAGGAGAAAGCATGAAAAACAAACGACAGCTTTTATTCCGGGTCGGTGCGATCCTGATCATTCTGGCCATCTGCGCCGTGATGTTTGTGATCGGCCGCGGCCACACGGTATATTTTGACAACAAAGAGACCTCTTACAATGGACAGACCATCGAACCCTTCTACAAGGTCACGGTCACTGTAGGCGACCAGAAGCCCTCCAAGCTCTCCAAGGGCGACAGAGGTATGGCGGACATCATGGGGCAGAAGCTCACCATGACCCTGGAGATCACGGACAAGGAGGGCGATCAGCCCCACGCCCACAAGGTCAGCATGAGCGTTCCCTACAACATGGACGGCATTATGATAAACATCCCCGCACTGATGCAGGGACTTCCCCAGGATGCGTACATGAGCGAGTTCATCATCGAGACGCCTGACACGGGCTCCACAGACGAGGAAATCGTGACGGACGAGTTCGATATGGGCGGAGATATGTAAGGATCTTAAGAAAACTTAAGAAGACGTAAAGACTCCCGGACACGATTTGCACTGTGATAATGGATCGTGCCCGGGAGTTCTTACATGTTTGTGTATAAAAATGCATGATTTATGCTATACTTGTCCATAGAAATCCGGTCCGTAAAGAACCGGATCGAAAAGAGTAACTGAAAGGAGTCTTTTATATGCATATAGAAGAGATCACACAGTACAGCAATTGTCTGAACAGAGACATGCATGTCATGATCTATGGTCATGGCGGCGTCCCGTTTCTGGCATTTCCCACGCAGGATTCGCTTTGCCACAATTATGAAGAGTTTGGTATGATTAATGAACTGAGCGGATATCTGGAGAGCGGCCAGATCCAGTACTTTGTCGTGGATACCATCGACAAGGAGAGCTGGTCCGAGGGAGACTGGGACAAGGGCCGCAGAGCCTGGAAGCAGGAGTTGTACTTCCACTACATCGTCGACGAGTTAATGCCCTTTATTCTGGAGAGAACGGGCGGAAGACTGCCGATGACGACAGGCTGCAGCCTTGGCGCCAATCACGCTGTGCTCACTTTCCTTCGAAGACCGGACCTGTTCTCCGGATGCCTTGCGCTTTCCGGCGTCTATGACAGCAACGTCTTCTTCCAGGGATGGATGAATGAGACGCTCTACGACAATTCGCCGGAGTGCTTCCTTCCCAATATGTCTCCGGACCACCCCTATATCGATCTCTACAACCAGAAGCAGATCATCCTCTGCGTCGGCCAGGGTGCATGGGAAGAGGACGGCGTTCGCTCCCTCCGCTATCTGGAGAGCGTATTCCACGAGAAGGGCATCAACGCATGGTGCGATTTCTGGGGCTATGACGTCAACCACGACTGGCCCTGGTGGTTCAAGCAGATGCACTACTTCATCCCGATCATTCTGGAGAGATGGCAGTGATCTTTGCCAAAAGATTGCGCGTGCAGCATATAGACACATTCGAGCATGATCCGAGCGGGGATCACTCGAAAGAGATATGGTAAATACAGAAAACATAGTATGGAGGATACCATGAACTTTATTTTCATTTCGCCCAACTTCCCCCACACCTACTGGAATTTCTGCGACCGTTTGAAGAAAAACGGCGTGAATGTTCTGGGAATCGGCGACGCGTCCTACGATGGCTTGGAAGACGGCCTCAAAGGCGCGCTGACAGAGTACTACAAGGTCGATTCGCTGGAGGATTATGATCAGGTATTCAGAGCGGTCGCTTTCTTCTCCTTCAAGTACGGCAAGATCGACTGGATCGAGTCCCTCAACGAGTACTGGCTGGAGCAGGATGCCCGTCTGCGCACGGACTTCAACGTCACGACAGGTATTCAGGCGGACCGCATCAGCTTCATCAAAGAGAAATCCCTGATGAAGAAGCTCTATCAGAAAGCGGGCATTCCCACAGCCAGACAGAGCAAGGTGACAACGCGTGAGGCGGCGCTTGCCTTCATCGATGAGATCGGCGGCTATCCGGTCATCGTAAAGCCGGATATCGGCGTCGGCGCCAACGACACCTGGAAGCTCAATAATGACGAGCAGCTAAACGCTTTCTACGACAATCTTCCCGCTGTCCCCTACGTCATGGAAGAGTTCATCGTCGGCGATCTGATCTCTTACGAGGCCATCCTCAACTCCAAGTTCGAGCCTCTGTTCGAGAATATGACGACATGGCCGACGCCCATCATGGAGATCGTCAATGACGACCTGAATCTGAAGTATTACACCAATCCGGATGTTCCGGAGGGACTTCGTGAGATCGGCAGAAAGACCTCCAAGGAGTTCGGCGTCGACAGACGTTTCGTACACCTCGAGTTCTTCAGACTGACCAAGGACCGCAAGGGACTGGGCAAGAAGGGGCAGTACGCAGGACTGGAAGTCAACATGCGCCCGCCGGGAGGCTACACGCCTGACATGATGAATTTTGCCCACTCCACCGACGTATACCAGATTTACGCGGATATGGTCGCTTTCGATGAGAGACATATGCCGGAATCCGATGACAAGTATTACTGCGTATACGCTGGCCGCAAGGACGGGCATGATTACATCCACACCCACGAGGAGATCATGGACAAGTACGGCGCCAACATGGTCATGCAGGAGGAGATGCCGCCTGTCAACTGGCCGCAGATGGGCCGCGTCATGTACACGGTCAAGCTCAAGACCCTCGAGGAAGTGAATGCGTTCATTGCTTTCGTACACGACGAGAAGTAATGTCAGTAGGGGAAGGAGCCTTCTGATAGTATGGATCTCAATCGATTTCTCAAATATTTTGGCTTGCTCTTTGTGATGATCGGCGTGGTCATCGGCGGCTTTATGACAGTGTCGTCGATCTTGACCGGCAGTCTTTCGATGATCTTTATGGGACTTTCGTTTCTTGTGATCTTTGGTGGAATCGGCGGATTTTTTGCCTGGTATGGCATCTCTTCCATAAAGCGTGATGAGAAGATCGCAGAGGAAGGCGTCGCCATCATGGGCAAAATATTCGACTACGTGCCGGATTATCAGATGACTTTAAACGGGCAGCCGTCGCTGTCGATCGTCGTTCGCTACAAGAAAGACGGTCTGATCAGAGAGTCCATCGTCCGAACAGGGTATACCGATACGGCCGCGATTCCGAGAGGCGCGACAGTGACGATCAGTATTCTGAATGGAGAAGCCGCGTTTGTGCCCGGCAGCGTTTCAGACGTGAAACTCCCTGATGAAGAGAACCTTCTCAATCCGGATATCGATCCGGAGAAGATCGAATCTTCGATCGGCGCCTCTTGTCCCGCCTGCGGCGCGACGCTGATCGTCCCCATCGGTATGTCGGCGATCTGCCCCTACTGCGGCAGAAAAGTGGTCGTCGGGAAAGATGGAAGCATTCGATAATCATAAGACAATAAAAAATGTCACAGCCTTTCGTGCTGTGACATTTTTATTGTTCATTTATATCCGCGTGAAGGGATTCGCGGCGGATCAGTCGAGCTCCTCGTTGGCGGCGATATAGTCGCGCGCATGGCCCAGGATATTGCGAAGCTCGTGAAGAACGCCCATTTTACGGTAGGAGCGCTCGACGATATCGGCGGCATCCTTGAGCTCATGTCTTGCGTTTGCAACCGTGAGCGCCACGCCGGTCTCATGGAAGGCGGAGAGATCGTTGAGGTTGTCGCCAAAATATACAGTCTCCTCGATGCCGATTCCCAGATACTCCTGCAGAAGCGCATAGGCTTCACCCTTGCCGGATTCAATAGCAGTGACGTCGAGCCACTTGGCGCCGGAGATGAGCATGTTCATTTTAGCAAAGCGGGGATCGTGGCGAAGCTCTTCCGTGCGGGGCTCAATACCATCGCAGTAGATGGAAACCTTGACAATGTTGTCCATAGGGATCTTAGTTATGTCATCGACGTTATGAACGTCATAGTGGTAGCCGTCGCGAAGCATCTTCATGAAATCGCTGTCTTCTCCATGGTCCATGTAGCATCTGTCAGGATTCTCTACGACAAAGCAGGCACCTTCGATCCCGCGGACAGCCTCGATCAGCTGCAGTACAAGATCCTTTTCCAGAGGCCAGACGTGCAGCATACGGTCCTTGGTGCGGAGAACGGTTCCGTTGCCGGAAATGAAATAGATGTCATCGGCGATCGGCCGGAAAAGATCCAGCATACTGGCATACTGTCTGCCGCTGCAGGCACAGAAGCGGATGCCGACTTCCTTCAGATCTTCGATGACCTTGAAATATTCGTGACTGATTTCGTGGGAGCCTTCCGGAACCAGTGTGCCGTCAATATCACTTGCAATTAATTTGATCATTGTATAGTATCCCCTTTTCAATATATCGTATTTTAGTCAGTATGGAGTCATTATACAATCAATTGCGTCAAAAAGGGAGAAAAAATTGACCTTCGTACAATGCAGATCACATCTGCTCCAGGATAAATTCTTTTACGGATTCCAGTTTACTATCTTTCCAGGCCCCCTTTTCCGCCTCTGCCGCGATCGGACAGATGATATAGAAGTCGAGTCCCTCGCCGATCACGCGTCCGCTGCGCTTGGGATTCATGAGATTCTCTTCCCAATCCGCCTCGGTCGCGTTTTTATATCTGTCCGGATAGAGGAAGATCTGCTGGCGCTTGGTCGCAGCGATGAACATCTTGGCAGCCAGCGGAAGAAGCTTTCGGTATTCCTCTTCCTGCACGTCGACAAAGATCTTGGGCAGCTCTGCTTTACAGATGTGCTCGTTCGTGCGGTCAATCCTAAGGCCGTGCGCGGTGAAAGACCAGGCGTCCTGTGTAAAGTGCAGCTGTAAGACAATGCCTTTTTCTGTATTGAACTGCGCGCGCTGATAGTCGGTGTCGAAGATGAAATTGCCAAGGGAATAGAAGATCGCCTTGTCGCCGACCATCTCATAGTTCATGGGCACATGGGGATGGTGGGAGACTACGATGTCGG
>OCVV011341194.1_pt1 | contig 20242 bp, 12 predicted proteins | sample 1539721 | NCBI WGS metagenome assembly OCVV01 (sample SAMN02144230, study PRJEB22623) | gut metagenome | biome: sheep rumen | host: Ovis aries | place: New Zealand
CCGACTATCGTGGTAACCGATACGACCCTCACCCTGACGGAGGAGAAAGACTACGTGCTGACCTTCATCGGTACGGCTAATGACGCTTCTGTATATGAAGAGTCTGCCGTGGCTCCGACCAAGGCGGGTGACTACACCGCTATCGTAGCGTTTGTAGGCAACTATATCGACACCCTGACGGTTGACTTCACTGTCTCCAAGGCTCCGCTGACCATCACCGCGGATGATAAAGAGATGATCTACGGCGATGAGCATCCGGAATTCACCGTTTCGTATGACGGCTTCCTCGGTACCGATGATAACTCTGTACTGCTTGGTACACAGGGCTACAGCTGCGTTTACGCACCGGGCTCGTATATCGGTACCTACGCGATCACTCCGAAGGATGTGACGGCATACGATTACGCGATAACCTTCGTCGATGGTACGCTGACGGTCAACAAGGCTGTCGTCAAAGTGGCAGGTGCCGAGGCACAGATTGCTAAGATCGAGGACGGCAACACCGATGCTGTCGTACTGAACGCCGGTCAGCTGGAGGGCATCAAACTCAATGACGCTGTCGGTCATGAGACGACTGCTTCGTTCAGCGATGCTACGGTAGGTGAGGGTAAGACCATCACGCTTTTCTATGAACTGACGGGCGATGCAGCACTGCTGGCTAACTACGACCTCATTCCGACCTCCAAGATCTTCACTGCCGAGGGCGTCATCATCGAGGACTTCATTCCTGCCGAGGAAGGCGAGACCGAGAAAGAGGACGAGGAGGCACAAATAGAAGAAGGTATCGAGGTCTATGCATACGGCTATTGTCTGGACGACCATGTATATATGCGTTACCACCTCAACCGCGGTAACCCCGACCAGTACAAGATCGAGTTTGCGGACAACCGCTTCACCGATGTGAACTACGGCGACTACACCATCTCCGGTCCTGACGGTACGATTGAAATCAACATCCCTGTGGATATGCCGACGGGTGACTATCAGATGACCGTCACCTTCCGTGACAGCCGCTTCGACTGGCTGGAGTCCAATCCGTTCACGGTGACGTTCCATGTGAACCTGCCTGAGACGTACGTGAAACCGCTCTTCGAGAACACCATCGTCCTTGTCGATACCTGCAACTGCTTCACGGACATCCAGTGGTACCACCGTGCTGACGCTTCGGAGGCATGGCAGCCGATAGCGGGTGCTACGGGTCATTACTACCGTCCGGAAGGCGGAGCCAAACTGACGGGTGAGTTCTTCGTCAAGGCATCCATGAACGGCGAACCGACCTACACCTGTGGTCAGACGGATATGGAGACCCTCTACGGCGCGGACAAGCAGCAGCCGAAGGCAACTGTCAAGGCGTTCCCGAACCCGGTAGTTAACTCCACCACGGTGACCATTGAGAACTCGGAGAATTGGAACCACAGCCTGCGCGTAGTCAATACCGTAGGAATCGAGATGTTCCACACGACCTTTGAGGGCAATGAGACGGAACTCCGCATGGACGGCTTCGTTCAAGGCAACTACATGATCTCCGTTGATGGTATCGTAGTCAAAGTAATGAAGAAGTAAAAGTGAAGTATTTTTGAGAAAAAAACATAAAAAACCCCTTTGCTGTTTGCTGCCCTGCGGGCTCTGTGCTCCAGTTCGCTATGGCGCCCCGGTATGCAAGCATCCCAGCCGCCCTACCGCCCTGTATCACACTCCTAAGGAGTAGCAAACAGCAAAGGACATAAACCTACAAAACAATTTGTTATGCAATACACGCTTAAAAGACTAATGGACGTTCACCCTGAATTGGGCGCAGAGCTCAAACAGCGCTGCTATGCCATCAACGGTGCGTGTGCCGCGGTTCACCGCGAGCTCGGTCCGTTTCTCAATGAGTACATGTATCAGGACGCATTGCAAATTCTTTTGGATGAACAGCAGATACCTTACCGGCGTGAGTACTATTTCACGGTAGTCTTTCACGGCAAGCCCATTCAGCACAAGCACTATGTGGATTTCCTCATCAACGGTGATATCCTTGTAGAGTGCAAGGCGGTGGACAAACTGGCAGCCGAGCATCGTCAGCAGTTATGGAACTACATGCGGCTGACGGGCAAGCAAATAGGCATCCTGTACAATTTCGCTCCGCCCATGGACCAGGCAGAACACTACTACCTGGACACCCAAGACGGAATGATGTATATGTTCTAAAGAGAAAAATGATTAAATCGTAAATGACTTGTTTTTTATGTTTATGTCCGAATGTAGGCTGTTACGCGAAGCGTGTAGATTAGTTTGATTGAGCGTCATGGGAGCTCGCTCACAAGGACGATAAAGTAAGCTAAGACACAAAGCCCGCAAGGGCAACAGACTACATGAGGTGTAGATTTAGGTTTTTTTCTAAATCCAATACTTCTAAAAATCAGTAACAACAAACACACAGCAATATGAAAACAAAGTATTTTCTTACCATTGTTGCAGCGAGCATTGCTTTGACAGTCAGTGCGCAGCAAAGCGAGCATGACAACTATGTAGGTGTTAATTTCGGTGGTGGTCTGAACTCTGCGTTGTACAAGCCGGCTAACGGCACCCAGGGTCTGGGCTTCGGCTTCGACGCCGGTCTGCACTACGGTCATTTCTTCAACAAGACCGTCGGTCTGGGCGTAGGTGCTCAGTTCTCTTGGGCGAACGCGTATGCGACGTATAACTGGAACGAAGTGACCACGGGTCTGACGCACCCGTCCAACCCCAACACACCGTATAACCTCACCACGGGTTTCAACAACTTCGTGGAGCGGCAGAATATCGGCTATCTCTCCATCCCGGTAGAGGTGCTTTTCCGCAAGAAACTCAACGACCGTGCCGCCTTCATCGGCGGTGTGGGTCTCGCGCTCGACCTGCCTCTGTACGGCAAGTACATCGCCAAGGGCGGCAGCTACAGCACAACGGGCGTTTTCCCGGCGATCGGTAACTACGCTATCGAGAACATGCCGGAGCACGGCTTCAGTACCTATACCACCACGCAGGACGCCAAGTGGAACAACCGCGCGAAGGTAGGCGGAAGTGTTATCGCCGACCTCGGCTTCCGCGTAGCGATGAATGACCACTGGGGCATGTACTTCGGTCTGTACGCCGGCTACGGCTTCACCAACCTCTTGGGCGGAGCCAGGACGGAAGAGATGATCATGATCAACGCCACCGACCCCTCCAAGATCGACTACCGCGGTACGTTCGACTCCAACGAGACGGGCAAGGCGAACCTCATCCGTGCGGGTGTGAAGATAGCTATCGACTTCGGTTGGGGCGATAATAAGTCGAAAGCCAAGGAGGCGGAGCGTCTGGCACGCGAGATGGCAGTCAGTGACTCCATCGCCGCCGCCGAGACCCAAGCCAAAGCCGACTCTATTGCTGCCGCCGAGGCAGAGAACGCACGTATTGCCGCTATCAAAGCCGAGCAGGAGCGTGTAGCCCGCGAGAGAGCCGCTGCGGAGAATGCACGCATCGCCGCCGAGCAAGCGGCACAGGAAGCCGAGGCAGCGCGTATAGCGACAGAGAAGGCACGTATCGCCGCCCTCAAGAACCAAGGCGAGTCGGTTACCGTGCACTTCGACATAGCCGGAGCGGACATGCACTTCCGGGAGGGCGAACAGGCTGTCGTGGACGAGATATGCCACGTGATGGCTGCCGACCCCTCGATGAAGATCGTCATCATCGGCCACACCGACAACACCGGTGACGCCGAGCAGAACCTCAACTACTTCGGTATGAAGCGTGCGGAGTCTCTGCGTGACTACATGGTAAAGAACGGTGTGCCCGCCGGACAGATTCGTTGCGAGTCCAAGGGTCAGACCGAACCCGTAGCCGACAACGCTACCCGTGAAGGAAGGGCGCTCAACCGCCGCGCGAACATCCGGTTCGAATAATATCCATATCCTCGCAAATGTTAATATATTTAGTTAGATTATAGAATCAAGCGAGGTTGACCCCCGGGGCATGTGAATGTCTCGGGGATCTACATATAGCACACAAAAAACAGACCTCGTCCTTTGGGGATGAGGCCTGTTCTTTTATTCCGTAATGGATAATTGGGTTATAAGCAATACCGAACGCCGAGGTTGAGAGTCCAGTCAAATGCATGACCGACTCCAACACCTCCACCGCCGCCCATAAGAAGGCATCCATAACCCGGACGGAAGTCAAATGAGAAAGCGATAGGGGCGTTATTCATTTTAGCCTCAATACCGGCAGCTGCACCAACACCAATGATACCACCGGCTGCACCCAAATTGATATAACCGCCTTTGATTTGACCGCCGACATAGTATGCCAAGCTGATACCTTGACCTTCAGCGCATTGAGCCTGATAAGCCAATACCAAATCGTTTACAGCACCAAGAGTAGGCGTACTGAAACCGTTTCCGGCAGCAGCAAAACTACCCAGATAACCAAATTCCTCAATAAGGGTAAAATGTTCGTTAACCATGTGTTTGTACTGAATACCAAGACCCGAACCGGCAACGATACCGATACTGTGTTGATAATCTTGGGCAAACATCATTGTTGCGGCTACGATAGCCATGCAAAATGTCAATAACTTTTTCATAAATTAAATAGTTTAAAGAGTTAATAAATAGTGATATTTAAATATGGATGAGTGTATGGGTGATGTGATAGTCGTTTTCGATTTGCAGGAGCCAGCGGTAGAAGTTCGCATCAATATGGACGCGATAGGTTTGTGATGTGAACTCTATGCGATTATGATTGTCTTCATCCATAACGGCGAAGCGTAGCGCGGCAGCCGCCACACGTTGTTTGAGGTCGTTGGCCTCGTTGGCGACAAGGCGAGCTTTGAGGTCCTCGCCGAACGCCGGTTCGAGGTGCTGCAACGGGATATTGAGCTCGAGGGCTTTCAAGTAGTTTCGCTGTACCTGCTCAAGAAGTTCTACTTTCTGGAACTGCAGTTCATACTCGGCTTCCTCGCGAGGTTTTTCGCGGAACCATGTTTGCCCTTTTCCTGCCTGCGTGAGGCATGCCGTGATATAAACATATACATTCGGTTTGAGGACGGGTGCGAAAGAGCGATAGGTTTGCCCGAAAAGCGTAAAAGAATATGCGCCGTGATAATCCTCAATGGTGTACATCCCGAACGGTGTACCGGTTCTGCCGGTTCGTTCCTCGGCTTTGGTGATAATACCGCCGAAGTGTACGGGTTGTTCATAGAGGCGGTCAAGGTATCGGGTGAACTGTTCTTCGACGGAGAATGTAGTGTCGTTGACGGTTTCGGAGACACCTTTCCAGTCGCGAAGTGCCAGTCTTCTGCGCGTTGATTTGGTACCGTCCCGGCGTTGCACTTCAATCTCGCGACGGTGGGCATCGAGCCAGTTGAGGTCGGTGGTACTGATTTCGCACAGTTCGCGAATTTCCATTTCGTAATCATCCAGCGGATGGGCGGAGAGGTAAATACCGATAAGGTCTTTCTCGATATTGAGTCTCTCAATCATAGTCATACGCGGTGCAGGAGGCAGTTCGGGTTTGGCGATGACATTGGTGAAATCGCTGAAATCTCCAAAGAGTGTATTTTGGTTATTGGACTTGTCTTGTTGGTAGGTATTGCCGTAATTGATGAGCACCTCGAGCATGTTTTCGCCGCGCTCGTTATAGGCACGGACTTGTTCTCTATAGAACCCGTCGAAACTATCGAAAGCACCCGCCATGGCGAGGTTTTCAAAGGTCTTTCGGTTGCAACTCTGTAAATTAACCCGCTCCAGGAAATCGTAGATATCGCGGTATTTGCCGTTGTTATGCCGTTCTTGTATAATAGCTTGTACGGCGGCTTCTCCGACGCCTTTGATACCACCTAATCCGAAGCGTATATCGCCGTGCGTATTGACGGTAAAGTTGAGCTCAGACTCATTGACATCGGGTCCGAGTACCGGGATTTTGAGCGCTTTACATTCATCCATGAACTTCGTAACCTCCTTGATATCGTCTTTGGATATAGTGAGGTTCGCCGCCATGAACTCGGCAGGGTAGTGTGCTTTGAGGTAGCCGGTTTGGTATGCTACCCATGAATAGCAGGCTGCATGGGATTTATTAAAGGCATAGGACGCGAAATTCTCCCAGTCTTTCCAAATTTTTTCGAGAATCTGCTCGTTATGGCCATTGGCTTTACCGCCTGCCATGAATTTACCTTTAAGCTCCTGTAGAATAGCCATTTGCTTTTTTCCCATGGCTTTGCGGAGTTTATCGGATTCACCGCGGGTAAATCCAGCGAGCAAGCGGCTCAAAAGCATGACTTGCTCCTGATAGACGGTCACTCCATAGGTGTCGGAGAGGTATTTCTCCATGACGGGTATGTCGTAGGTGACAGGTTCGAGACCTTGCTTACGTCGGATGAACTGCGGGATATACTGCATCGGTCCGGGACGGTAGAGTGCATTCATGGCGATGAGATCGCCGATGACGGTAGGCTTAAGGTCTTTGAGGTACTTCTGCATGCCGGCAGACTCAAACTGGAAGACGGCGATGGTTTTGCCGTCTTGGAAGAGCCTATAGGTCAACTCGTCGTCTATGGGAATATGGTCAATATCGACATCTATATTACGCGCAGCTTTGATATTACGGACACATTCACGGATTATGGACAAGGTTTTAAGACCGAGGAAGTCCATCTTGATGAGTCCGATACTCTCAACGACATGTCCGTCGTATTCGGTGACGAGTACGCGGCTATTGGTCTCTTTATCAAAGACGGAACTGAGCGGGCAGAAATTGGTCAGGTCATCGGCTCCGATGATAACACCGCAGGCGTGGATACCGACTTGACGAATGGTGCCTTCCAATTGCGCAGCATAATCGAGCATGGTTTTGATTTCGGGCTCATCGCCGTTAACCATAGCTCTGAGTTCATCGACATAGCGGTAGCAGTTGCGGAGGTTGACTTTCGGGCTTTTGCCTTTTTCGTCCTTGATGTTATCGGGAAATCCCCGGTCGGGGATATAACTCTTTATTTCATTGACCTTGGCGAGAGGAATGCGCTCGACGCGTCCGATATCGGCAATGGCGGATTTGGCAGCCATGACACCATAGGTGATGATATGTGCGACATGTGTTTTGCCGTACTTATTGCTGACCCACTCAATGACTTTGGCTCGTCCTTCGTCGTCAAAGTCGGTATCGATATCGGGGAGGGATATACGGTCGGGATTGAGGAACCGCTCAAACAGTAAGTCGTATTTCAAGGGGTCTAAGTCGGTTATATGCAGGCAGTAAGCAACGACACTTCCTGCAGCGCTGCCTCGCCCGGGACCCACGCTGACCCCCAACTCCTCCCGTGCGCCACGGATAAAGTCCATGACGATGAGGAAGTAGCCGGGGAAACCCATGGTCTTCATCGTATGGAGCTCAAAATCAATGCGCTCCTTGAGCTCATCATCGTTGTCAACCCGTTCCTGTCCATAGCGTTCCACTGCGCCTTTCATGGTAAGGAAACGCAGATAATCAGCTTCTAACTTGATACGATAGAGCCTGTCGTAACCGCCTAACTTGAGGATTTTCTTTTTAGCTGCGGTTTCGTCCATAACGACCTCTCCGTGTTCATTGCAGGTAAACTCGTTGAACAGCTGCTCTTCCGTGAATTTGTCGTGGTACTGCTGCTCAGTTCCGAACTCTTCGGGTATCGGGAACATGGGCATGAGCGGGTCGGAATCAATGTCGTAAACCTCGACTTTATCGACAATCTCGCGGGTGTTGGTAAGCGCCTCGGGGAGGTCGGAGAAAATGGTCTCCATTTCCTCGGGCGTTTTGAGCCACTCCTGTTTGGTGTAATGCATGCGGTCCACATCATCGATATAGTGGTTAGTACTGACGCAGATGAGGTGGTCGTGCGCTTCGGCGTTTTCTTCGTTAAGGAAGTGTGCGTCGTTGGTGGCGATGATTTTGATATTGTGTTTGCGGGCGAGCTCAATCAGTACGGGATTGACTTTGAGTTGCTGTTGGTAGGTGCTCTGCTCACCTCCGGGCTTCTGGGTCTGATGGCGCTGGATTTCAATGTAATAATCGTCTCCGAAGAGGTTTTTGAACCATTTGACGGATTCTTCCGCCCCTTCAAGGTCGCCGTTAAGTATGCGTTGTGGAATCTCACCGCCCAAGCATGCCGAAGAGCAGATGATGCCTTCGTGGTACTGCTCTAAAAGTTCTTTGTCTATACGGGGGTGATAATTGAAAGCATCATCCATATAGCTGTAACTGACCAGTTTGCAGAGGTTTCGGTATCCCTGCTTGTTCTTCGCCAAAAGGATAAGGTGCCATCCGCTTCGGTCGATAATGTATTTGCGCCCCTCGCCGTTGATGGCCTCTTCAGAGGTTTGGGAATGTCGTCCCCGACGGGCACAATATGCCTCGACACCGGCAATGGGCTTGAAGGGCTTATCCAGTTTCTTGCAGTAATCAAGCAGTTCTTTGACGCCGCACATATTGCCATGGTCAGTCAGGGCAATGGCGTCCATGCCGGTCTTAAGACATTTATCAACGAGGTCGGGGACCTTGCTCATTCCGTCTAATACAGAATAGTGGCTATGTACATGTAAGTGGGTGAAATCCATAATCGCCTGCAAAGGTACGATTTTTTTTCGAGATATGCAAAAAAAATATGTTTTTTGTTCAAAAATGTGTCCTTGGCAAAAGGTAGAAATTAGATTCATAAAGGATCCATTACGGATCTATAAAGGTGCTCGCGGAGTAGCAAGGGGCGGGAATGAGAAAAATGGGAGAATATGGCATGGTTTTTGTGGGAATAACAGGGAAAGAATAATCAAAAACAATATAATATGCAACAAACAGTTGATATTCGTGAACTTCAAGAGCGCATAGAGCGCGAGAGTTCCTTCGTTGATGCCCTCCAAATGGGTATGTCTCAATCTATTATTGGTCAAAAACACCTTGTAGAGTCCCTTCTGATAGGTTTGCTTTCGGACGGGCATATATTGTTGGAAGGTGTTCCGGGTCTTGCCAAAACCAAAGCCATCAAGACCTTGGCAGAGTTGATAAAGGCCAATTTCAGCCGTATTCAGTTTACGCCTGATTTGTTGCCGGCAGATGTGTTGGGTACACAGATTTACAGCCAGAAGAACGAGGAATTTAAGATAAAGAAAGGTCCTATTTTTGCCAATTTTGTTCTTGCCGATGAGATTAACCGTGCGCCGGCTAAGGTGCAATCAGCCTTATTGGAAGCGATGCAAGAAAGGCAGATAACGATAGGTGATGAGACCTTCGCGTTAGATGACCCCTTCTTGGTATTGGCGACCCAAAACCCTATCGAGCAAGAGGGAACCTATCCGCTGCCCGAGGCACAAACCGACCGTTTCATGCTTAAGGTCGTTATCGGTTATCCCAACAAGGATGAGGAGCAGGCTATCATCCGGCAGAACATCAGCGGTGACAAGCTCAAAATCAATGCCATCCTCTCTACCGACGATATCCGCAAAGCGCGCGAAATCGTTCGTCAGGTCTATATCGACGAGAAGATAGAGAAATACATCGTCGATATTGTTTTTGCTACTCGTGAGCCGGAGAAGTACGGTTTGGAGCACCTTAAGCCAATGATAGCCTTTGGCGGTTCGCCTCGTGCTTCGATTAACCTCGCTTTGGCAGCACGCGCCTATGCCTTTATTCATCGCCGCGGCTATGTTATTCCGGAAGATGTGCGTGCCGTCAGCTACGATGTGCTTAGGCACCGTATCGGACTGACCTATGAAGCGGAAGCAAATAATATGACGAGCGAAGATATCATTACAGAAGTGCTTAATGCCGTACAAGTACCTTAAGTGAGTCGCTTAGACAATCAACCATGACAACGGAAGAATTATTACATAAAGTTCGGGCGATTGAGATTAAAGCGCGAGGACTAAGTCGCAATATCTTTGCCGGCGAATACCATTCGCAGTTCAAGGGTAGGGGAATGGCGTTCTCGGAGGTTCGCGAGTACCAACCCGGCGACGATGTCAGGACTATTGACTGGAATGTCACCGCGCGGCTCAATAAACCCTATGTCAAGATATTTGAAGAGGAACGCGAACTGACAGTTATGTTGCTCGTGGATGTGTCCGGCTCACGCAATTTCGGCACTATCAGCCAACTCAAACGTGACATGATGGCTGAGATTGCTGCGACCTTGGCTTTCTCCACGATTGCCAATAACGATAAAGTGGGCGTACTCTTCTTTTCCGACAAGATTGAGAAATTTATTCCCGCCAAGAAAGGTAAAGGTCATGTGCTGCGGATTATCAGGGAGTTACTTTCTTTCGAGCCGACTTCCACCGGCACGGATATCGGTGCTGCTTTGCAGTACTTTACCAATGCCCAAAAACGCCGCTCAACGGCTTTCCTCATCTCCGATTGTATGGATCCGAAGGACATCGAGCAACCGCTGATGATTGCCTCGCATCGACACGATTTAAGCGCGATACAGGTGTACGACAGGCGCGATGCTCAAATGCCCGATGTCGGTTTAATCAAACTTAAGGACGCCGAGACCGGTGCACGCATCTGGGTGGATACCGCCTCCGAGAAAGTCAGAGAGAGTTATGCCACCGCGTGGCAACAACAGCAGGAGTATTTGGCGACTCTCTGGACCAAAACCGCGACGCGTGCTATTGCGGTACGCACCGACCAAGATTATGTACAGCAGTTGAAAGCTTTATTTGAACAACGATGAATATTTTATTAGCCATTATAGTATCTGCAACGCTTGACTCGTCCTATATGGCAATCGGTGACCAGACCGACCTAAAATTACAGGCGACCTACGAACTCTCCGATGAGTCCGTCTCAATGCCGCTTTACGGCGAGACATTAGTGCCTGAGATTGAGATTGTGGACCGAACGATTGTGGACACCACGCGCTTAAGTAACGGGCAAGTGCAATTGACACAATACCTGACGTTAACCTCATTTAAGGACTCGCTTTTTTATATCGACCCTATCCCCTTTGTGAGCGGGAAAGATACTATTTTCTCTGAAGGATTTTCCCTCAATATCATTCAACCCTTTGAGGTCGATACCGCCAACGCAATCACCGATATCAAACCGATTGAGGCAGCGCCGCGATGGATTTGGGGATGGCTCAGATGGGTGCTGCTCGGCTTGGGAATAGTTGCCTTGGTATCAGGCGGGTATTTCCTTATCCGGTGGATACGGCAACACCTCTCTCACGACCAAGAACCCGTCAATCCCGAACTGCTCAGACCCGCAGAGGAAGTTGCGCTTGAGAAACTCGATAAGATACGCGAAGAAAAAATCTGGCAAGACGGTAAACTCAAACAGTATCATACCGAACTGACCGATGTCATCCGAGAATATATCGGCAGACGATTCGATATTCGCTCTACCGAGAAGACTTCCGATGAGACTCTTCGTGCCATGAAGCCGGTTATGAAAGACAACGCCGACCTCTACACCAAACTGAGCAATATGCTACGGCTCGCCGACCTTGTTAAGTTCGCTAAATGGACCACTACGCCCGACGAAAACGAGCAAGCCCTCAAGACAGCCTATGATTTTGTACATACCACAACGCCTGAAACAACGGAGGAAGGAGGTGAGCAATGATTTTTCATAGTCCTGCCTACCTATGGCTACTACTGCTGTTAATCCCCGTTATCGGGTGGTATATCTATAAACTGCACGATCAGGACGCGTCATTGCAAGTGTCCTCCACCGCGACGCTCGCCAAACAGCCTAAAACTGCCAGGCTCTATATGCTGCACATTCCCTTCGCTCTGCGCGTATTGGTTATCACGCTCCTGGCGTTCGCTTTAGCCCGACCGCAGTTATCCAATCGCTTCTCCTCTGAATCAACGGAAGGTATAGATATCATGATGGCGATAGATATATCCGGGACCATGCTTGCCGAGGACTTCCAACCCACGCGTTTGGAAGCGGCGAAAAAAGTGGCAACCGACTTCGTTATTGCAAGACCCAATGACCAAATAGGCCTGGTGGTCTTTGCCGGAGAATCCTTTACGCAATGCCCTTTGACCACTGATCATGCGGCACTCGTCAACCTCTTCCAATCTGTCCGATTCGGTATGATTGAGGATGGAACGGCGATCGGATTGGGACTCGCTAATGCTGTCAATAGAATGAAAGACTCCGCGACCAAATCCAAAGTTGTTATTCTCTTGACCGACGGCTCCAATAACCGCGGCGAAATAGACCCGATTACCGCCGCCCAGATTGCCAAGACATACGGTATCAGAGTCTATTGTATCGGCGTTGGTTCACATAAACCTTCCCGAGCACTCATTGATACGCCTATGGGGAAACAATATGTCACCGTCGAAGGCGAGTTTGATGAACAGACGCTACGTGATATAGCGGCCACGACCGGAGGGGAGTATTTCCGGGCAACCGACAACTCTTCGCTTGCCAAGGTTTATGACGAGATTGACCAATTGGAGAAAACCAAACTGCGCGTGAGGGAATATTCCAAACGAACAGAGTATTTTGTACCCTTCCTTCTCGCGGCGTTCTTCTGCCTTCTTTTAGAAGTAATCTTGAGATACTTTGTGCTACGTACCATCACTAATTAAGAATTTGAATAATGTCGTTATGTTTCGTTTTGATAATATAGAACTGCTTTATTTCCTGCTACTTATTCCGCTCCTTATCGTGGGCTATATATTGGTTATTCGCCATAAACGCCGGCAGTTAGAGACTTTTGGCGACCCGCAGTTATTGGATGCTTTAATGCCCAATGTCAGCCGCGTGCGACCTACTATTAAATTCGCACTCGTGCTCCTCGCCTTAACGCTCATTATCATCGCCGCTGCCAGACCGCAATACGGACAAAAGGAAACGACTGTCAAACGGCAAGGTATTGAGGTCATGATGGCACTGGATATATCCAACTCCATGTTGGCGGAAGATATCGTTCCATCCCGTCTTGACAAGGCCAAGCAAATCCTCGCACGACTGATGGATAATATGGTGGACGATAAGGTCGGGCTCGTTGTCTTTGCGGGCGATGCGTTTGTCCAAATGCCGATAACATGCGACTATGTTTCCGCTAAAATGTTCCTGAATTCCATCACACCCGATTTAATCCGAACGCAAGGCACCGCTATAGGGTCTGCAATCAATACCTGCGTCCGTTGTTTCGGGGAAAAAGACGAGACTATCGGACGTGCCATCATTCTTATCACCGATGGCGAGAACCATGAGGACGACGCCGTTGCTGCTGCTCAACGCGCTAAAGAGCAAGGTATCCGCGTCTATGTAGTCGGTATCGGTAAACCCGAAGGAGCGCCTATCCCCATCCCCGGTACAGCCGATTATAAGAAGGACCGTTCCGGCAATATCGTCGTCACCAAACTCAACGAGGACATGTGCCGCCGGGTGGCTGCGGCTGCTGACGGAGTATATGTTCATGCCGATAACTCCAATACGGCACTCAGAGCTCTCTCTGCGGAATTGGACCAACTTGCCAAAGCCGACCTCGAGACAACTGTCTATAATGACTATAACGAACAGTATCAGTCCTTTGCGCTAATTGCATTATTGATACTGATTATTGACTTCTTTATCTTTAATCGTAAAAATAAATCGCTCGTCAAAATGGATATCTTCGGCGAAAACAAACAGCTTGCCCTATTGGTATTGATGATGACTGTTGCTCTCCCGATTATGGCGCAACAGGAACGATATGATGTCCTTCGCGGCAACAAAGCCTACGAGGCGGAAAAATACGAGAATGCAGCCCTTGAGTACCAACGCGCTCTCGATAAAAATAACAAAGGCTATCAAGCCGCCTATAATTTAGGCAATGCCTATTTCCGGCAGCAGAAATACCCCGAGGCACTCGAAGCGTATCAAAATGCCGCCAAACTGCTTTCACCCGATGCGAAACAACATAGCGCGAAAGAAAAAGCCCGTTTGGCGCAGACTTTCCATAACCTCGGCAATGCTGCTTATGCAACACAAGACTATGGCAATGCCGTAGCTGCTTATCAACAGGCATTACGTAATAACCCCAAGGACGATAATACACGTTATAACCTCGTCAAAGCCATGCAGATGTTGCAACAACAGCAGCAACAGCAAAATCAGCAGCAGCAAAATCAGCAGCAACAGCAAAATCAACAACAGCAAAATCAGCAACAGCAAGAACAACAGCAAGAACAACAGCAAGAACAACAGCAACAGCAAGAACAGCAACCCCAGCAGGCTGACCTCGACAAAGAAACCGCTGAGCAAATCCTACAAGCGCTTGAACAAGACGAACAGGATACGCAGGAAAAGTTGCAACGCATGCAAGGACAAAAACGCAGAGTAGAGAAAGATTGGTAATATGAATAGAACATTGAATATATTTATCGGATTGTGCACCCTTCTTATCGTAGGGTGCCCCGTGCTTTTTGGTGCTGAGGTGGAGTTCCGCGCTTCTGCTCCCGCACAGGTAGTGCTTGGCAAACCCTTCCAACTCACCTATTCTGTCAATATGCGAGCGAAGGATTTTCAAGCGCCCGACTTTGAGCACTTTGAACATCTCGCAGGACCTTATACCTCGCAGTCTTCTTCCACCTCCTTTGTTAATGGTAAGATGACCTCTTCCTTCCAACTCACCTATACCTTTACCTTGATGGCTACCGAGGAAGGTTCTTTCACCATCCCGCCTGCTTCTATCAAAGCCGATGGCGATAGGGTACAGTCCAATGGCGTGCGTATCACCGTCTTACCGCCTGACAATAACGATGCAGCACAGCAAAACAGCACCTCCGCCACTACGACTACTGCCCACGCTAATACTGCCGCCACGGGAACTGATGCGGTATTTATTCGGACATTGGTGTCCAAAACCAAAGTGCATGAACAGGAGGCGCTCTTGCTTTCCTATAAACTCTATTTCGCCGGCGTAGATGTGGCACAGTTTACCAACAATACCAAACTCCCGGACTTTACCGGCTTCTTGAAACAGGAGATTGAACAGGGAGATGTCCAGACCGAACTTGAACATTACAACGGCCGGAATTACCAAACGGCAACCTTGTATCAAACCTTGCTCTATCCCCAACATGCCGGAGATATCAAGATTGAACCCGCTACCTTTGAAGCGGTTCTTAGAGTGCAGACGCGCTCGCAGGTACGCTCTATCTTTGATGACTTCTTTGGCTCTTATACCAATGTCACAAAACCCCTTACCGCGCCGGGAGTCACTATCCATGTGCAGGCACTGCCGACACCCAAACCTAAGAACTTTAGCGGCGCAGTCGGCTCTTTTACACTCAATGAGGCTATCTCTTCGGAGAACATTACCGCCAATGAGGCGCTCACCCTGCATATCGATATCAGCGGTACCGGCAATATGAAACTACTCAAGACGCCCGCGGTCGATTGGCCCGATGGCTTTGAGGCGTATGACCCCAAGGTGACCAATAAACTCAAAACAACGACCAATGGCGTTTCCGGTACCAAATCCTTTGAATATCTCGCTATTCCCCGTGCAGCCGGAGACTATACTATTCCGCCGGTTACCTTTGCGTATTTTGATACGGCGACCGATAGCTATAAGATACTATCCACACCCGAATATCACCTCCACATCACTCGTCCCGCCAACAGCAGCGAAAGCGCTGCCGCACAGTCCGGCGGCACTGCTGCTACGGCAACGCAGTCACCTGTACGCGGTTACCAACGCGGCGACGCCGTCAATAACGCTATCGCTTCTGATATCCGCTATATCTACACCGGTCCCCTCACCTCAGCTAAAGACGGCTTAGGCGCTAACACCGGCATTACGCCGGCGGTATATTGGATGGCTATTGCAGCAGTACTAATGCTCGGCATTATCCTCTTTATTTTCTTCTATCGCCTCATTCGTGAGAATGCCGACATCACCCGCGTGCGCTATAAACGAGCGGGTAGGGTGGCGCGCAAGAAGCTTAAAACAGCTTCGACTGCCGATGAGATTGAGCAGATCGTTTTGACCTATTTATCTGACCGGTTGGCTATTCCTACTGCCGATTTGAGCGTGGACACGATAGTCTCATCACTGCGTGCCAAAGAGGTGCCTGAGGCATTGGTCACGGAAACACGCGATTTCCTCACCGACCTTCAATTCGCACGCTACGCCAACAACACAGCCACTTCAGCCGACGACAAAGGCTCAGGTCTCTTGAATAAAACATTTACGCTTATTGACCACTTAGAATCCCAACGCATATGAAACGCTTGAAAATATTTATCGTATTCCTTTTCGGTGCTTTAACCCCCAACATCGCCGCTGCACAGCCGACCGACACTGCCGTCACGGCAGCAGCAGTGGCTGCGTACCAATCCGCTAACTACACCGAAGCTGCTTCCCTTTATCAGCACATTCTCGATTCCTGTTACCTTGACCGTAAGAGTGAGGCGCGTGTCTATTATAACTTGGGTAATTCCTATTTCAAAGCCGGCGAGCTTGCTCAGGCCATTCTCGCCTATGAGCGCTCTTTGCGCATCAATCCTACTTCGCGGGATACACGCTATAATCTGTCTTTCGCCAGGGCGCAGATAGTGGATAATATAGAGGACAACCGAGCCTTTTTCCTCATCGATTGGTTGCAGTTCATCCGCAACCTCCTGACCGAATCAACGTGGCTTTGGATTTCTCTTATCGCCTTTATCCTTCTTGTCGCATCCGTTCTGGTCTTTTTGCTTATTGCCAATCGTAAAAAAATAGCTTTCTCTCTGGCGCTCATCGCACTCATCATCTGGCTCACAGCGCTTCTTAATGCGCTCTCTCTCCATCAGCGTGACGCACTACGTAACGAGGCCATCATCACCAATGGCGTTGTCGTCGCTAAGGCATCACCCGACCGTGCCGGAACGGAACTCTTTACGTTACATGAGGGCACCAAGGTCACTATACACGAGACACTCGGCACACCGCCTAATCAATGGGTCAATATCCATGTCGCCAATTATGTCGGATGGATTCCCGCTTCAACCCTCACCCGAATCTAACAAATCTCGACTTTCGACTAATTTGCAATAATTAAAAAGACTCCCACTTGTGGTGGGAGTCGAAATCGCACAATCTAAAAATCTATTAAAAAGATGTGCGATAAGTTTATTCCTCATCAGGATAATAGTAGCGACATTTAGCAACGCGCCCATCCTCCGGATTATCGGTCTTAATAGGACCGGAGAATTCTTTATGCAGTCGCTCTGCTGCTATACCATGTTCCAGAAGGTAATTATAGATAAAGTCAGCACGCTTTTTGGAAAGTTGTACATTGAGGTTATAATTGCCATCCATGGAAGCGCAACCTGTAACATGTAAATGCACATCGGGGTGGGCATTCAGGAATGCTATGCCCTCGTCAAGATGGCTATACCACGCCTGTTCCGGCACGGATTTACTTACTGCAAATTTGACAATAAGCATTGCGCGTCCTTCACGTACAGCCTGCCTTATTGCCTCATTGGTGGCAGCGATGGAGTCTTGGCGGGCTTGTTCAGCAGCTTGGGCAGCTGCCAAAGCTGCAGCCTCCGCGGCTCTTTGTGCTGCGGCAATCGAATCCAAACGAGCTTGCTCTGCAGCGGCTCTTTGTGCTGCAGCAATGGAGTCTTGGCGGGCTTGTTCAGCTGCCGCTACCAGTTCTTCAGCCAACCGATTGGCTTCTTCGCGCTTAGCACGATGGTCTCCACAACCAAAGTCGATAGCCAGTTTAATCCCCACGCGCAAGAGATTAGCGCGGTTGGTCTCCTTGCTGTCGAAGGTACCGTGATAGTCAATCTTGGAAGGGTCTGCACTATTAACAGTAAGGAGATTATTGGTCTTGGCTTCTGCAATAAGGTTGGTGAAACCATAGGCTACATTAATGCCCATATAGAGTCCCCAGTGGTCTGCTAATGCTACCCGAAAACCAAGGTCAGCGAGCACTGACCCGCCAACGGTAGCGTGATTGCCGATCTTGGCACCATTGGTATTATCGTAGGTGCTAAAACCATGCTCCGGCAGGTTGTGAACAAGATACGAACCTAATTTGGGAAATATACCGGCAGTGGTGTATGTGCCGCCTGCAGGGCTGTAGGCACCGTGGAGTGGGAAATCAACACTGGCTCCTATGCCGCCTATGAACATCCATTTGGGATTAAGTTCCTTGCGGAAGAGCACCTCCACGGGGATAGAGAGCACCCCTACGTTCTGACGCTCCGTCCAGTTGTTGAACTGCGAGTGGAGATTGTAGCTCAGATAGGGGTTGTCGGCATGGGTGACACCTTCGCCTGTCTCGCTGAAGTTATAGGTCGCATAGGCATTCGCCCATGAGTAGTTAAGCCCGACACCCAGACCGACTGTCTTGTTGAAGAAACGGGAATAGAACAAACCTGCGTCAAAACCTGCGCCTACAGATTGCTTGCCGTCTGCGGTTTTATAGAGCATGGTATTGATTCCGCCGCCAAAACTCACGCCGATATAGTTATCATAAACCGCCTGCTGGGCACTGACCGAAATGGTCAGTGCAACAGCGGCGAGGAGGGTTATAATACGATTTGCTTTCATAATAATCTATTTTTACTACTTCTTAATTACCTTGACTACAATGCCATCAACAGAGATCATATAGCGTCCAATCTGGCAGCCGGTGAGGTCAATGGTGGTATCCATACCCTCAAAATCGCGCTGCTCAATCTGCCAGCCGTTGTCATTGACAATGCGTAGGATATGATTGAATGTGTTTGAATCCTCAATAGTGACTGTAGCTGTAGAGACAACCGGATTCGGGTAAACCGATACTTTAGGTTGCTTAACCGTTTCATCATTTTGACCATAGAGGGTCACTACGTCGGTTTGCGGACAGGTGAAGGTCTCTACACCGTTCATCTTAACCTTTGCGAAATATTCGCCGGTCAGACCGCCTTCTTGTTTGTAGTAGTAATCCGTTGCACCCGGAATGAGTTGCCATTCTTGGGAACCATTCTCGCGGTGATACCATTGTACATCGGTCAGACACTCGCAGGTATCTACCAGAGCAATCACGTTGTCAAACAACGGCATCGTGTAGGTCTCCGGCAGGTTGACGTTGAACGAAGTGGTGAACGGAGCGGACTCCAAGGTCATGCTTGAACCGTCGCTGAACTCAATATATCTGCGGAAGGTAACCGTCATCGAGTACTCGCCTGTAGGCAGATCAACCGGTACATCAATATCGATATATCCGTCACGACCACTGGCGCCGTTGATGACAAGGTTTGTCCAATCAACATCGGTGAAGTGGTTGTCGGGGAACTCAATCTTGTATTGGTTCGGGTCACCGCTCTTGAGGTGGTAGCCAAGGCTGTAGCTCTCGCCGTGGCAGAAACCGTAAGCATTGACCTCTATACCCTCCTTCACTTCCTGGTCAGTCGCTTCAGGAGTAGCTTCGTTGTCAGGAATCATCTGTTCGATAATTACGCCCTCGGTGGTATAAACTTCGGAGGTAACGGGGAATTCGTAATTAGCCAACACTGCGGCGTCTGCGACGAGCGTGTAGCTTATTGTAATGGTCTTACCGTCACCGACCTCGGCGTTGTCATAAGCAGCCGTGGTAGTCAGGGTGATTGCATCGTCGCCCTGAACGCCGTTCAGCACGCCATTGGTAGTCACCTCAGCGTCAGCGTTGCCGTCGGCGAACTTAGCCTTCACTACCTCAGCGTCGCTTACCGACAGTACGGCTTTCGCAATCGTCACGCTCACACTCGCAACCTCGCTGTCGTTGTGGTTGGGGTCACCCTGTACCTTGTAGTAAACGGTGTACTCACCTGCGTTGGTAGCAGTCGGAATGGTCTCACTCCAGTTCTCGCCGTCCAGGCTGTAGAGCATGGTTCCATCTTCTGTAGAACCTGCAGCAACCAGTGCCTGTGGAGCATCTGTGTAGGTCGGCTCGTTAGCCTCCGGTGCGCTGTACGCAGCCTCAGCCTTCGCTATCGTCACAATCACACTCGCTACCTCGCTGTCCTTATGGTTGGCGTCACCCTGTACCTTGTAATATACGGTATAGTCACCTGCATTGGTAGCGGTCGGAATCTCCGTACTCCAGTTCTCGCCGTCCAGGCTGTAGAGCATAGTACCGTCTTCGGTAGAACCTGCAGTAACCAATGCCTGCGGTTGCTCGTTATAGGTCGGCTCATTGGCTACAGGAGCTGTAAACTTAGGAGCAGCTTTCGCAATCGTAACGGCCACGGCAAACTCTTCATCCTCTGCGTTGAGGTGGTTATCGTCACCGATAACGCGGTAGTAAAC
>OCVV010001109.1_pt1 | contig 20241 bp, 30 predicted proteins | sample 1539721 | NCBI WGS metagenome assembly OCVV01 (sample SAMN02144230, study PRJEB22623) | gut metagenome | biome: sheep rumen | host: Ovis aries | place: New Zealand
GCGCTTTTTATCTGCCTAATCGTTCTTGCCATATCAAGTAAATTCTAGTGTAAACTGCTCCGTAAAGATGCGCTGCCTTATTTCTCCGCCTGCGTCATCATAGGCCGTCGCTGGCTTGATGCCGTATTTGCGCACATAGTTTTGCAGATACGCATCATATACTACGTCCGGACACTCCAGCACCTGGCCGACTTCCAGATCTGCAGTCATAGCAACGCCATTGGCGCGGGCTATCCCTGGGAGCCCGGAGATGTCCCCATAGACCTCCAGCGTGATATCAGACAGCGTCTGACGTTTGAGCACTCGTACCTTCATAGCTTAACCGAAATCCAACCTTTTTTCATTGCCAGATAGAGGCCCACGACAACCGCACCGACAAATGACACCACGACGACATACCACGGAATCGGCCCGGAGACCTTCCCGCTCACGACCCTCTCTTCCTTGCGGAATGCTGCGTTCTCGCTAGTCGCGCTGGAGGAACTGTCTGACCGTTCCTTCTGCGCGGTCTCCGTCTCTGAATTCGTTCCGGAGGTAGACTCCAGGTGATGGCGGGTAGTTGTCGTTATCCGTTCGGTCACGTGCTGGGCGCCGGAGGAGTCCGGAGCCGACATCACCTCCTTGACCGACACCTGATCCGTCCAGGAATTCATGTTCTGCCACTGCTGCAGGGCGTCGCGGACGTACTGTTCCATCCGCTTCTGCGCAGATGTTGTTTCTGAGCTCTGGGCATGGTTCAAAGCCACGGCAGCCTGCTCCCCGTGATAATATCGCGGAGAGCAAGCCGCAATGGCATACACACAAAAAAACAGTATAAGGTACCTACGCATAGATACTTATATTTTGTCGCCATTATAGCGGCGGTTATACAAAACTTGACCGCGCTGCTTCCCCTTCCTTTTGTGGCTGACATGCACAAAAGTAGGGTACAGGATGAGCTGGTCGAATGGAAGCCTCAGCGCGACAATGCGCCTCGCAATATGCAGGGGTGTGTAGAATGGAGATCGGATGTCACCGGCCTCCCCCTTGCGGTGCTGGGACGTCTCTACGCCGCCAACAAGCTGATTGAGTTGCTTGCAACGATACCCACTCTCCACAATGACCCGGGCCTTCAAGTCATCACGCAGGGGCTGCAGCACATTCCTGGCAAGTGCGCCGATGTTGGCTCTTACCTCCGGAGAAGGGATGCTGTTATCTATACCCTCCAGGATAGCCGTATCCGAGTGCTCGAACTCGGAAAAGGAAAAGTTCCTGCTAATATCTCCCATGGCTAATCCTCCTTTTTGATGGCTTTTTCAACCTCTTCGGCATTCTCCTGGTACTGCTTCAAGTAGGGTATTTTCTTGATCACCTCGAAGCTGAGCACGTAATACAGGAACTTGATACCCTTGCTCTTCGGGAGCAGCTTGTGAGCGTTTCGAAGGATGTTGACGAAGTAGAAATAGATGATGGCATACACCAGCCCGCTGATACATTGGATTGCCCCTTCCGGGTTTCCCATCTTCTCGCCGACCAGATATACGGATAGGACAATGACATAGAAGGTCAGCGTCTCCATGATGCAGCGGAAGAATTTCTTCAAACTGAACTTCTCCCCCTGCACGCCGACTCCGGCAATAAGACCGAATACGCAGTTCAGAAGGAAGACAAAGAAGATCACGAACACCACGTCCTTAATCGGTGAAAAATAACCAATCAAGATGCTGGAGATGGTTATGATCAGGTTTTTAATCGTGTCAAACATAACTCGCGTCAATTTTAATTGTTTTTTCTGTTACTCGTACATCCTTCACCTTCTGGCCGTCCATCTCCAACTGCTCTCGGATCTCCCGGGACCACGTGAGCCGGTCATTGTCAAGGACCATCCTGTCGATGCCGACACCTACCGACACATCATCCTTCAGGTCGCCCTTATGAAGCAGCAGGATGAGAGCCTGATTCTGATGCAGGATATCACCCACCACCAGCCCGGAGAGGATCCGTCCGGAACCATCTTTCACTACCTTAATGTCAAGGTCATAGTCTGTCAACTGTATCCCGTTCATTGCATCAGTGTTTTACGGTGTCATCTTCATAATCGGCCGCGTCCAGCTTGGCCTTCTTATTTGTTATCGCCGGCACATTCACGGGGGCCACGTTCGGGGACGTCCCGCAGATAATCGCACCGGATAGAATAGTGTGGGTGTGATTATTAAAAGCATCCACCAACTCATTCAGTTTGTCCGTAAGGGCCTCGATGTTGATGAGACCGCCCAGCTTCCCTCCATTGATCTCAATTCTCTCCACGGCATCCACAGCCAGCACAACCAGTTGCGACAGATCGCCTGACAGCGAGCCGACGATGACGGCCGTGCCCACCCTGGGCACCAGGAGCAGCTGCGCATAATCGGCCGCTTCGGACGCCCGGAGCCGCACACCGGCGACATCCATCGAGCCAAAACGCACCGTGCAGGTATTGTCTTCAACCGATGCGACAATCCCCTGATAGACGGAGATGGGAGCAGGGCCCACCGCCTCTCTGATATTTCGTACTAATCTCTCTTCCGGTGTCATGGCTAAAGCAGTCTATATCCCAGCTCGACGGTGCGTCTGCCGCCGTCGGCGCTGAATTCCGTCGTGACGGCCCGCACATAATACGATCCGTCCTTATAAGCATAATCCCTGTCGTTCAGCTCGGCTTTGTCCCCGGGCTTGACATACGGTACCAGCCAGGTAACGATGTTGCCGTCATAGCCGTCGAAAGTAAGCCGTTTGTGCTCGCTCTCTCCGCGGAGCCTCATGGACTCATCGTCACTGGAAGCGCACTTCACGACCACCTTGTCTCCGCCAGTGGTACCGTACTCTTTTTCCTTCACCTTCCCGTCCGGCAGAAGGGCCTTCACGACAATACGGACACGCCGGTCTTCAGTCCGGCGATAGGTCAGATCGCAGTCCTGAACGTTCTGGGTGAAGTCGTACAGGATGGTGTCTCCCACCTTCTCTCCGGGAGCATGCACGTGCAGCGTCCCATCCTGGATGTAGATATCCGCCCCGCACTCCTCCTGGACCTTCTTCAGCACATCATAGCCGGTTGCATTATTGATCACAAATTTCTCATAGGTCCAGCTGTAGGAGCAGTCCACCTTGAATCCTCCGCCGACTCCCTTCACCACCAGATCCAAGAGAGACGCCAGTGATACGTTTTTCAGCTGCGCGTCATCCAGGGCCTTCCTGAAGAGGAAAAGATCATCCTCGCATTCCAGGGTGATAGCTCCATTGTCGGAGCCGATGCGCTGCACGTACCCTACGAACTCCTGTACCATCCCGATCTCCTCGTAACCCAGGTTGATGACAATCCGGTCTCCACGGTGAATCTTGTCTTCTATATCAAGGGCGATGTTGTACTCGGCACCTGGAAGCGTGACCACGGCGCTGTCTGCAAGCTGCTCGACGGAGCGGATGATCTCCACCTTCTCCACCATGCCCAGCCTGTATTCGCCGACATCTATGTCAAACTTCATCGTAAACATCGCCTAAATCTGTTTCAAGTCCTCACGCCGCAGGAGCAGCTTGTAGATATCGTCGCTCACGGCGCTGATGGTGTAGGCCTGGTTGGCCTGGCCGGAGGTGAACGGGATATTCCAGTCTTCCACGACGATCTGCGTGATGGAGAACAGTTCCATCTGGGGAGACTTCACGAGCACCTTCCCGGCCTCGCAGTACGAACGGAGCGTCTTCACGTCTTCGCTCGGATACTGTCCCTTCTCTCCCATCAGAATGCCGGAGATACTGATGTTATAGTCGCCCTGGCTCCACCGCTCTTTGATGGTACCACGCACTTCGCCCTTTGACACCTGCTTTTTCACGAGCACGTTGGAGCCCTGGATAGTCACCTGGGGCTCGTAAGGCAGCAGCCACCAGGGACCGCCTTCCACGGCGAAGTACAGTGGAAATACCATGGGCACGCCCTTGGCATTGGTGACCAGAAGATCGGCCAGCTGATCATCAGACATGTCGGCCAGCGAATCCATAGCCGGGGCCTCTCCGGCCCTGGGGACCGGGTTGAAGAGAGCGTAAGGCCGTACCATCTGCCGGTACATCTGCTCCAGTATAAACCTGTACTCACTCATCGCGCTGCACTCACTGCTATCTCAAGCGAACGGTTGACACTCTCCAGCACCGCGTCACGGATTGCCCGGAAGTCCTGCCCGCTTGTGTTGTTGATATTGATATCTTCAAAGAATTTGCCGATGTTCAGCACGATAGAGGTATTCCTGGTGCCGCCCGTCGTGATGGCATTTGCCGTAGAGCTGGCCGATGCGCCGGAGGACGCACCCCCGGCCACCGGAGACGTCGAAGCACCCGCACCAGTCCCCCCGGCCGCCTTCGGGCTGCTGATGGCATCCTTGGCGGCCTGCTTCCGGCGCTCTGCCTCCAGGCGGGAGGCGTAGTTGCCGGAGACACCAGCCGCCAGGGAGCGGGCGGCCGATACGGCATTCTGCCCGGCAGTGATGCCGGTGAACTCCTTCGCGCCGGTCTTCGCAGCCTCCCAGGCTCCGGCAAAGTCTCCCTTGAAGAGTTTGCCGATAGCCTGTCCCAGACGGCCGATGCCGGTGATGATTCCCATGATCCGGTCCAGGATGTACTGCTTCAGGATGTTACCGAAGTTCTTGATGGTATCCCAGGCCGTCTGAAGGAAGGCACGAAAGCCGGCGAATTTGTTCCAGCAACTGATGACCGCCGCCGTGAGAGCGGTGACGCCGGCCACGATGAGCCCGAAGGGGCTGATGCTCGAAAGCGCCAGCAGCACCCGGAAGACCATGGTGAGGCCCTTTGTGGCAATCGTGGCCAGGTTGGTGGCTACGGTATATGCTCCGATGGCTATCGCCAGGTATTTGACTACGGGGATGATGGTTTTCAAATGCTGGGAGGCCCAGGTCGCTACCTTCGAGATGTAGTCCAGGCCTTTCCCCAGCGCATTAAATACAGGAATAATGAAGGGCTGAATCACATTGTAAAGCTCAAGGAGCACGCTTAACAGCTTTCCCTTCAGCTGCTCGAAGGAACCAAATGACGTTTTAGCAATTTGCTCAACACTATTGTGAAACCGACCACCTTCTGCAGTTGCATGCTGGAATGCTGCTTTAACCATGTCAAAAGTAATTAGCCCTTTTGACATTTTTTCTTGAAGCGATGCAAATGACTCTCCGGTCATATCTGATATTTCAAGAAGTGGATTAAAGCCGGCATTGACAAGTTGGTGATAATCATTTCCTTGCAGTTTTGTTGCAGAAGAAACCTGTGAAAAAGCAAGTCCTAGTTGTAGTAACTTGTTTTTATCGCCCATCGCAACATCGCCCAGCATCTTCAAATCTGAGATAACATCTTCAGCATTAGCCCCAGTATTCAGCATGGTCTGCGATACTGCCTGCACTGTATTACGGTCCCAGATAGTCTTATCCGCATATTCGTTAATTTCACTCAACATCTTCGCTGCCTTATCCTCACTACCAACCAGCACATTGAAGGAGGTGGCCGTCTTCTCGGCCTCCATCCCCATCTTCGACACGACGCCGATTCCGGCCGTTATAGCCACGATCGGATTTGTTATGAACTCTGCTCCCGGAAGAGACCGGAAAGCGTCTCCCAGGCCCTTTCTGATGCGCGTAGACAGGCGTGACGCGGAGCGGTCTGTAGAATCCAGGCTGCCTTGGACGGCATTGATCCTGGAGACCACCTGTTTGTCACCCTGGGCGGCGAGCTCGATGATATACTGGGCGATGTTCATTGCGTCTTACTCTCTGATTGTCGGATATGCTTCAGCTGTGCGATAGTCTGTGCCCACTGCTGGTCTGACAGGCTGTCCGGATCCATGTGAAGGTAGTATCGTATGAGCGTGTCGAAGTACCCCACCATGTCAGCCTCCGGTCGGCCGTCGGCCAGCTCTATAGCTTTTTTATTTCAGCCTCCTTCGTCTCACCAAGTGCTTCGAGAACGGGAACAGCCGCAAAGAAATAAGTGTCATCGGTCTGGAACTCCATATCACCGTCTATCCAGCACTGTTTCATCATTATTTCAACGTACTTGACAGAATCCTTCATCTGATTGGATCCGGCCAGAGCAAAAGAGACATCTTTTCGAGATGGCTTGTGAAAGATAGCCTTTTTGTCTTCGCAGGAGATCTCAAAGACCTCCCCGTATTTTTCTTTCCAGCCTTTCAGCTGTTCTTGCGTGTAGGTGAACATGTTTTTTGTGCGTTTAAATGGTTTTTAACAGGTGTTTAAACAGAAGGGGCGGTATGGCGCCGCCCCTTCTGCATTATTCGTAGTTCTCGATGACATNCGAGCATGATCAGGGGCAGCTCGATCTCCATGAACTTGTCATTCTGGTTCAGCCCCTTCGGCACGGAGGTGATCTCCACTCCGGACAGAAGGTCGGTGCGGATGACGTCTCCCTTGGAAGGGTTGCCGTAGGCCACGATGATGTTGAAGTTCACGTCCAGCACATCTCCGCCGGCGGCAGCGTTGAGTGCGTCCAGTTCGGACTGCAGGAGACGGATGGAGCCCTCGTAGGACTTGTTACCACGCTGGATACCGTGGGGCTTGTTGCCCTTGGCATAGAGCGCCTCCTTCTCCTGTGCAGAAGTGTAGCTTACACCACGGATGCCGGTGACGTCTCGGCCAGCCATCACAACGGTGACGTCTGCCCATTCGTATTCTCTACTGTTGAACATAAGGCACTAGTTGTTATTGGTGAGGAAACCGATATTCACGATGATCTCGCGGGCATAGCCGTAAGGACGCACCTTCAACGTGCCTTCCACCTTGGAGGTGGCCAGGACGTTCTGGGCCGGGTCGATATAGAACTTGCAGCCACTGCCGTCCACGACAGAGAGCTCCCCGGCGGCCGACATCTGCTCATTGATGGCATCTTCCACGGCGGCCTGCCAGCTCTTGAGCACAGGCTGCTGCATGGTGCCGTCGGAGTTCACCTCGATCTCATCCAGCAGGAACTGCAGCATCGTCAGGTAGGCGATACGTGCGGCTTTGTCCACCGTCCGGCGGGCGGTAAGGTGGGCGTAGTCGTCAGTAGAAGCCACTGCCAGGTGGTCATCCACCAGGTAATAGCCCGTGAGACCCACGTAGATACGAGGGCAGATATAGCCCTTCGCATACAGGACGTCCACTACCGACATGGCCTCGTCTACAGGAGCGGCGCCGATGAACATCTCCACGGGCGCCAGGGCACCGGATGCCACGCGGCCGATATTGCGCTGCACGGGAGCGGCGGCAATGCGGCCGGCCAGGGTTCCGACGGCTGCATTCTTGGAAGATGCCACGACGTCACCGATGAACACGCCCACGCGGTTGTAGGTCAGTTCCGTCAGGTCGGGGGCGTCAGCTGCAGATGCGAACTGACGGCCTTCCAGGATGACGAAGATAGGCGCATACAGGTTGTCTGCAGCCCATTCGGCCAGGGCCTGTGCCTTCGGCATAGCCGTGAGCACGTCCGGATCCAGGCCGTCCGTCACCATCACCGTCGCAGTAGATGCAGAGGCCACGATCAACCCGCGGAGAGCACCCCGCAGAGACTCCAGCAGTGCTTTCATCGAACCGGTGTCCACATCCAGCACGGTGGTCATCGAAGTGGCTGCCAGTCCGATGAGGTACACGGGCGTGCCCTCTTCCGCCTCGGCGTAGAACTGGCCGACCAGCTCGACAATACGGGCGTTGTTGTCGGAAGTGATGCCGAGGGCCGTCAGGTCATCGGGCCGGACCAGCCGGTAGGCCTTGCCCAGCTCGAACGTCGTGGAGACAGCAGCGGCGCCCAGCACAAGCAGCCCGATCAGGCCGTCCTGGGACTCCGGTACTGTACCAAGCAGACCGTTCTGATAATTGATTTTTACTCTCGGAAGCATTGGATTTTACGGTTTAAAGAAACCGCCCCCGGAGGGGTCGGAGGCGGCTTCGGTTGAACTTTCTACCGACTACTCGGTGACGGTGATGATGGCCAGGACTTCCTTCTTGCCGTTGGTAGCCTTGAGGATGGTCTGTCCGGCAGCCACACCGGTGACGGTGACGGATGCTCCGGTAGCCTTGTCGATGGTGGCGATGTTCTCATCAATCACCTCCCACTTTGTAGCGGCGGACTCGGTGCTGGGAGTAGCGGTGGCGGTCACTTCCTGCTCACCGGCCACGGAGACGTCGATGTCGGTGTCATCCAGCGAAAGGCCGGTCACTTCGGTGGCGCTGTCGGTGACGATGGCGTACACACCCTTCTTGTCGTAGCGGCGGATAGCACCGCCAACACGCACCAGGAAGGAGTAGACATCACCGTAGTAGAGCGGATCGTCTACGCGGTCGAACATGATGACCTCACCCAGGGCGCGGCTCAGGGAGTCACGCTGCCAGGCCAGGCCGCCTGCCAGGTCGGTGGCTGCACCTTCGTCAGTGATGTCCTTGATGGTGCCGTCGGCGGCGAAGCGGTAGACGGTGCTGCGCACCATCACCTCGAAGCCGTAGAGCATACCCATCACACCACGCTTCACGTCGGCTGCCTGGAAGAAGCCGATAGCCTGTGTCTGGGTCATGCCGTCCAGCAGCTGCTGGTACATATTGGCATCAAGGAGAAGGTAACGGTCCGTCAGGGGGACGTTGTCGGTGTTCATCCGGAGCTGCAGCGCAGCGACGTCGGCCGGGGTGATCTTCTTACGCAGACCGGTGGCAGAGGGGGTCCAGGCGGCAACACCCTGGCCCGTGGTCTGAACGCGATTGGCTGCGCCAGGGAGCCACGCCTTGAGCAGGGCTTCGGCGGCCGTGAAGATGATTTGCTTGCGGTCCTGGTCGATGACGCTGTTCCGTTTGTTGTAGGAGAGCTCGACCATGTCGGCGTAGGGAATGAGGATGGGGTTGGTGGTCAGCTCGTTCAGGGTGTAGTCCACATCCAGGTCGGTGCGCTTCTCAGCGGAGGCCGGAAGCTGGGAGCGGTTCAGGACTACACCGGAGGGAGCACCGGCATTGGGGATGTGCACCTTCTTGCCCTCATTGACGTACATGTCGTCATTGACGGCCTTGGAGAGGAAGGTATTGTCGGCAAACAGGCCCTCGATGATGGTCCGCTGCCAGATTTCTTTCTGTACTGCCATAGTATTTTCAGCGATTAGGGGTTACACTACAGGGAGACGCCGAACTTCTCCTTGAACTTGGCCTTGTAGAGCTCGGGGAACTTGTCCTTGAGCTCTCCCAGGCGCTCGGCTTTGTCGATCTCGTCCCAGGACATCTTGGACAGGTCCGTGGCGTTGACGGCACCGGTGGCACTGTTCAGCACGTCCTGGATGGTTACCTGATGAGCCGACTTCGGCAGGGAGTTGATGAGCTCGCGGGTGGTGGCGGCATCCGCGTCCATCAGTTTGCGGTACTGATCCTTCTGCTCCTTGGCGATACGACCCTCGGAGACAGCCTGATCGAGGAAGGCGTCCGTTGCCGACTGCTTCAGCGCGGCATTCTCGTTCTCCAGGGCGTTGATCCGCTGCTGCAGACCATCCACCTTGGCGGCGTCGTTGGACATGCTGTTGACCTTTGCGATGATTGCATCTTCGCTCAGGCCCTTGAACTGGGCAAGGCCCTTGATCTTGTCAATGAATTCCATCTCGATATGATTTTGTGAATGTTGTTTCTGCTCAGCCTTGTTGACAAACTGATAGACCTGCTCATTGGTCGGGGCCGGTCCCAGGGTGTCGGAGGCATCGAGGTCATAGATATCGTCGCACAGGCCGATGCGTGCAGCCTCGTCAGCAGTCAGCCAATGGTCCTTCCCGTCAAAGTACGTCAGTTTGACCTCCTCCGACGGCATCCCGCACTTTTTGCTGATCATGTCGGCCAGCGTACCCTCCAGGCCTTCGATGAGGTCGGCGCATTCACGCATCTCACGCGCACCGCCGGCGCAAGATCCGGAGACGCTATGAAGCATCAGGCGGGAGAATCGGGACATGTGCAGCGGCTTGCCGCAGAGGGCGATGACACCGGCAACGGAGGCGGCCAGGCCGTCCACGTAGATATTGACCATCGAAGGGCTGTCCTTCAGGGCGTTGAAAATGGCGATGCCGGCGAAGACCTCCCCGCCCATGGAGTTGATATGCACGTCGATCATCGGATATTCCCGGGACAGATAGGACATCTCCGAGACGATCTGCTCGGGGTTGACGCCTTTATCTCCGCCGATCTCCCCATACAGCATTAGGGAAGCGCGGCCGTTACCGGCTGCGATGACATTGAAATATTTACCTTTAGGCATAGGCGTTTTCATTTTTAACAAAAACTTTTGACGCAAAAATGCACCATAAAGCGCTCAGTTGCAATTTTCAGAATTACGCAATATCAAAATTTGATATGTGCGATAACGAAAAATGGTATTGGATATTTTTAAAAATTGCAACTGAAGCAACTAGAAGCCATTTTTGCAGAAAAAAAAGTTAACAAATGGCTACCACTCTAAAAAACACCCAAAAAAAAGCCGTTGCGAAGGAGCTCTACCTGCATGGTGAATTCACCTTTGAGGAGATAGCTGCCAAGGTGGGCTCGACCAGGCAGACCATCGCCCGGTGGGCGAAGGATGAAGGCTGGCCGGAGCTTAAAGCCTCCATGTCAGTGGGCAAGGAAAAGACGCTCAAGAATCTGTACGCCCACGTGCAGAGAATCAATGACGCCATCCTTGAGCGGGAGGAGGGGCAGCGGACGCCCACATCCGCAGAAGCGGACATCCTGGCCAAACTGGCCGCCTCTATTAACAAGATCGAGAGCGAATCAGGCATCCGCGAGCTGGTGAGTGCCGGCATCGCATTCCTCTCCTGGCTGCGCGGAGTAGACGCTGCCAAAGCTATCGAATACACAGACCTGTGGGATGCCTTCCTCAAAACCAAGTATTGAGCCATGAAGGAAATAGAAAAAAGAGCTCATCTTGAGTGGGAGCAGTTCAAGAACGACATCAAGAAAGCAACCCCGCCGGAGAGGCTGACTGCGGCCGAAAAGGCCAAAAAGAAGGCTGACCTGGAAAAGCATCCGGTAGAATGGATGGCGTATTTCTTCCCGAACTACGCCTCCTGCCCCTTCGCACCCTTCCAGAAGGAAGCCATCAACCGAATCAGCAGGAATGCCGAGTGGTTCGAGGTCTGGAGTTGGGCCCGCGAGCTGGCCAAGTCCACCGTCTCCATGATGGAGGAACTCTTCCTGATGCTCACCGGCAAGAAACACTATCTCCTGATGGTCAGTGCCACGCAGGATGAAGCTGTGCGGCTGCTGGCGCCCTACCGTGCCAACCTGGAGAACAACGGCCGGATTATCGACTTCTACGGGGAACAGCAGTCCCTGACGAAGTGGGAAGAGTCGAACTTCGTCACCCGAAGCGGCCTTACCTTCCTGGCTGTCGGTTACGGCAATGCGCCGCGTGGTACCAGGAATGAATCCGTCCGTCCGGACATCATCGACATCGACGACTACGACACCGACAAAGACTGCCGGAATCCCGTCACCCTTGACAAAAAGACGGAATTCATCGAAAGGGCCGTCATCCCCACCCGTTCGGTGAGCGCTCCAACGCTCATCCTGGCAAAGGGCAACCTCATCGCAAAGGATACCGTCATCGGCCGGCTGGGAGCCAAGGCTGACAGGCACATGGTGGTGAACATTGTTGACAAGAACGGGAAGAGCAGCTGGCCCGAGAAGAACAGCCAGGAGCATATCGAGCGCGTGAAAGCCACTATCTCCACCGGCGCCTTCCAGGCAGAATACATGAACAATCCCATCCACGAGGGGAAGGTGTTCAAGAACCTCCCCCTGGGCAAGATGCCGGCGCTCTCAAAGTTCAAGTTCCTGGTATGCTACGGGGACCCTTCCACCTCCAACAAAGGGAAGTCGGCCAGCTCTACGAAGGCCGTCTGTCTCATGGGCAAGATCCGGACTACATACTACATCCTGAAGGCTTTCGTGGACCGACCGTCCAACGCCGTCTTCATCGACTGGTTCTACCAGTGCAAGGCCTGGGTGGCCGGCCGTGTGCCGGTCTTCTACGTGGTGGAAAACAACTCCCTGCAGGATCCTTTCTATGAGCAGGTGTTCCTGCCGCTCATCCGCGAAGAGAACCAGCGGCGCGGAGACAGTCTCTTCATCAACGGAGACGCCCGGCCAAAGACGGACAAAGCCTCCCGTATCGAAGCCAACCTGGAACCCATCGACCGAAACGGGGCCTGGCTCTTCAATGAAGAGGAGGCCGATAACCCGCACATGAAAGAGTTGCTGGACCAGTTCAAGCTCTTCGAGATGACCCTTCCCTATCCGGCTGACGGCCCGGACTGCGTAGAGGGTGCAGTGGCGGAGATCAACCGCCGGACAGCCCTTGACGGGAACACCGTGGAGACCATATCCAGGGATGACCTCATCGACAGTTCCTGCCGGATGTGACAACCATTTAAACGCCTATTAAACACCGTTTCAATATGAGCCAATTTATCACGCTGGAAGACTACGATGCCAGCATCCACCGGGAGATACTGGACGCGCTCCTGAGGCACGACAGCCCCACCGAAGACTCCGCCATCATCGAGATCTGCGAAGACCGCGCCATCGAGGAGATGCGCTCCTACATGGACAAATTCTATGATTGCGACGCTATCTTCGGAGCCGAAGGCAGCAAGCGCAATCAGCTGGTGCTGATGATGGCGCTCGACATCGCCATCTATCACATCTTCTGCCAGCACAACCCCTATAAGATGTCTGAAGTCCGGAAGGACCGTTACAACCGAGCTATCGAATGGCTGAAGGCTGTCGCCGCCGGAAAGATCACTATCGCCGGGGCACCCCGGCTGCCGGAAGAGGAACTGGCGCAGAATTCCCCCTGGCAGATATCTTCGGAAGAACTGCGCCCCACCCACCTTTAACGCAAACTACCCACCATGGAAGAGACCAGAAAACGCGGCCGGCCCGCCGCAAAAAAGATCATCACTTCGGCCGGAGCAAGCGATATCATGCCCGGGCAGCAGAACCCGACCATCATCCTGCAGAGCCCGGAGCTGTTCCACTTCAATATCATGCGGTATATGGCGTCTATCGAGAGCGCCAGCGCCATAGATTTCTACAACCGTACGGAACTTTACGATATCTATCACTCCATCATCACCACCGATGGCCACCTCTCCGGCATCATCGACAAACGACTGAGCGCCGTCGCCCGTGAGCGCTTCGAGTTCCAGCGGGACGGCAAGCCGGTGGATGAGGTGAACGAGCAGATCAAGAGCCCCTGGTTCCGCTCTTTCATCAAGGAGGCGGTCAACTCCAAACTCTGGGGCTTCACCCTCTGCCAGTTCCGCCGGGATGAGCGGGGATGGATCACCTTCGACCTCATCGACCGCAAGCACTATGACCCCGTCAAGCGGGAGGTGCTTCTGTACGAAACCGACGTGAATGGTATTCCCCTGGATGCCTTCGCCAACTGCCTGGTCATCTGCGATAATCCCAGGGGCCTTGGCAAACTGGCCACGTGCGCACCGTATGCACTCTACAAGCGCGGCAACCTGGGAGACTGGGCGCAGTTCTGCCAGATCTTCGGCATGCCCATCCGGGAGTACACCTACACGGCCGGAGACGAAGAGGCACGGAAGCGCCTGTTGGAGGATGCCCGGAAACAGGGCGTAAATGCCGTGTATATCCACCCGGAAGGCTCCGGCATGCAGTTACATGAAGCACAGGGCAAAAGCGGCACAAACGACCTCTATGAGCGCTTTGCGGCCAACTGTAACGACGAGATGTCCATCGCCGTCCTGGGCAACACCCTCACGACGAAGTCCGACACCAACGGGACGCAGGCCCTGGGTACCGTCCAGGCAAAGGAGCAACTGAAGATAACCGACGATGACGTGCAGTTCATCCTGGACCTGCTCAACTACGACATGACGGAGATATTCTCCGCCATGGGCGTGAACACCGAAGGCGGAGAGTTTGTCCGGGTGGAGCAGAAGTACCAGGACAAACAGGTCCAGATCAACGTGGTATCCAAACTCAAGGAGATGGGCCTGCCGATGTCCGACGACTACCTGTATAAGACGTTCGATGTCGAGAAGCCGGATGACTACGATGCACTGAAGGCGCAGCAGGAGGCCGAGGCCCAGGAGAAGGCCGAGCGGGCCCGGCAGCTGGCCGAGCAGCTGAACCAACGGCCTACCAATGAAGAGAGTGCCAGGTTCTTTGACCGGTTCAAGCGTTTTTTCGGCCTAGCCCCGCAGGACGGGGCGTCCAAAGACGAACCTTTGCCCTTCTTTTAGACGGGCAGTACCGGTGCAGTTGCCCGGTCTGCAGTACCGGCAGCGGCTTCCGCAACGATGGGGCCGAGCATGGCATATCCTTCAGCCCGCAGGCGCTCATGTACGGCCTGCGTGCCATCTACTACAAGGAGATTGACGTACACACGGAGATAGAGACCCATATCTTCGAGGAGACGCTGCGCCTCTTCAACCTGGCGACTGCCAAAGGCCTGGCGGAGAGCGTAGACCCGGAGGTGATCACCGACCGCTTCCTGTATGAACTGCGCACCAATAACGCGGTCTTCTCTGCCTTCAAAACTCACCGGATGCAGAATGACATAGCCGCGCAGCTCATTGACCCCGTGAGCGGCCAACTCAAGAGCTTCGACCGCTGGAAGCTGGACATCAAGGGTATGACGGACCACTACTGCATCCAATGGCTCCAGACGGAGTATGACACAGCCGTCATACGAGCTCATCAGGCGGCAGACTGGAAGCACTTTGTGGAAGAGGCCGATGTATTTCCCAATATCCGCTGGATGCCCACTACGTCCGTCACTCCGGATCCGCTCCATCAGCACTACTGGGAAAAGAAGCTCACGCTTCCGGTTAACCACCCCTTCTGGGATGAACATCACCCCGGCGACCGCTGGAACTGCAAATGCAGTCTGCAGCAGACCGATGACCCCGTCAACGCCTCTGCCATGGACGGTTACACACCCCCGCTACCGATGCCCGGCCTGGATAACAATCCGGCCAAAGACGGCAAGCTGTTCAGCGACACTCATCCCTATATTACTGAGGCCTATCCTGGCGCCCAGCAGGCAGTGGATACCTTCCTCAAGAAACACAGCCCCTCCAGTATGAAACGCACTGAAGCTGAAAAGGCCGAGATTATGCGCAGGTGGGAAGAGAGAAAAAGCATCAGAGAAAATGAGAAAATGATTTCAGATACGCTTGGGATTCCGGTACCATCTACGCCGATGTCTTTTGAACAAGCAAACGAACTCCGAAGCAATCCTAATTATTCTGAGGGAACATTTAACCAGTATTCAAGGAACTGCCAAAGCTGTGTCGTAAGTCACGAGCTCCGTATGCGAGGCTGGGATGTTGAAGCTATAGGCAATAATGGCAGGGCCGATTCACTTCCAAGAAGGCTCTCACGTATGGTAAACCATGCTTGGATTGACAGAAGCACCAATGCTGCGCCATTGAGAATTCCCGTTGAAGGATTTGAAGACCTTGTAAAAAAAGCTAAAGCCCCAGGTCGGTATCATGTAAGATGGGGATGGACTGGTGAATTATCCGGTCACATAATTACATTTGAGAGAACCGAGAACGGCTCATTCTTTTATGATCCGCAAGACGGTACTAAATATACACTGGAAGAAATCAACAATCTGTGGGGTGGACATACACGCAGTATGCAATACTACAGGGTAGACACATTAAATGTAAACCCGGAATTTGTAAAAGTTGTGATGAAAACAAAAAAGAGAAGAAAGGCTAAAACCGAGTAGCCATGATCTGCTTTGCCTCATTAACGGTTGCCCAGCGAACTTCCTTATTAGATGCGAGAATAAATTGAGGAAGGCCTACATCACAGTCCTCTTTGGTGCCGGCATTAAAAAGCTCATAGCCATTCCAACTGCCACGGCTTTCAACTAAGTCAAATCCGGCAGATATTGCAAGCTTTTTTATTTCCTTATTTATATCCATTAGCCGCAAATATATATAAAATAGTAAAGAAATAAAAGGATTTATTGATTTTTTTAACAATATGCCCGCTCCGGATATAGAACAAATGGTCATGCAAAACCTGGAAGACCTGAAGAAGCTTTACCTGCGCTCGCTGCCGGTGAAGGTCGGCCGGGCCGTACAGGCATCCGTCCGGGAGAACTTCCGGCAGGGCCGGTTCTACAATGGCGAGCGCTGGCAGACACCGCTGCGCACCTCCCTGGGCTTCAGGGGTGCTTCCGGCCAGTATGGCCCCCTTCTCTCCGGAAGCAACCACCTGATGATGAATACCGACTACGAGCCGCTTCCCGGAAAGGTGATCATCCGCAACAATGAAGTCTACGCGGCTACCCACAATGAAGGCGACGAAATAGGCGTCACCCAGCGGATGCGCCGTTTTTTCTGGGCAAAACACTACGAGCACAAGGAGCGGATGGGCGCCAACGCACCGGAGACGGAGTTCTGGAAGCGCATGGCGCTCAAGAAACCCGGCAGCCGGATAAAGATACCCCGCCGGCACTTCCTGGGCCCCAGCAAAGAGGTGGATGCCATCGTACAGGATGTCGTCAACAAAGAACTGCAGAACTTTATAAACACTCACTCAAATGGAAAAGTTACTGGAAAGTCTCATTAACCTGTTTGGGCAGCAGATGCCCGAACTCTCCACCATCGACGAAGACTACGGCCAACTGGAGATGATCAACCAGGAGAACCGTGACACCTATCCGCTGACCTTCCCGGCCCTTCTCATCGACGCGGCCGATGTCTCCTGGAGCAACATCGCCGGCCTTTCGCAGAAGGGAGAGGCCACCGTCCGTGCGCGGCTCATCATCGACTGCTACGACGACACCCACTACGGATCCACCACCACGGACAGGATATCCGAGAGAGCCGCCATGCGTGCCAAGGTGCACAAGCTGCTGCAGGGATACCGGATAGATGACGAAGCGCAACTCATCCGCACCAATTCCCGCTTCTACACCTGGGACCACGGCATCAAGGTCTACGAGCAGACCTACACCGGCACAGTCACGGAGCTGATAGAGCCGGAGACCACCCCGGCGGCGGCCACGCCGAAGCTGACAGTACGGCTTCTGCATTAGATACAACAAACCCCGGCAGGATCCTGTCGGGGTTTTAAGTAAGCGAAAGCGTTTTCCATCCTCGCAAGAAACGCCCATTTCACAACGGGGAGGCTCACTACTTTTGTTAGCTGAATCCATTGAGAAGCCACCCGATTATGAATGGCCGTATTTCACGGCTCCCCCTCCTTTAAGGGGGCATATCAGTTAAACAAAAGCGCTACCGGGCAGACCAGGAGGCCTTTCGCAGGAAAACTCAAAGAACGTCTTTTAACCTGGTTCTTTTGGAACCTGGGTCGGGGTTCATTCATCCCCAGGTTAGACACTGACATTGAGAGCTTCCAGGGCTTTCACCTGGCCCGCCGTCCTTGTCGGCTTTTTGGTTAAACTTTGATTCTCGATTTTGTTGGTTGACTTCAAGATATTCTGTCTGGCATGAAGGAGAGCATGTCCGCCGTGATGGCGGGTGCTTTCCTTGGGCGCTTGAGCCCGGCATTGCGCAGGAGCTCGGCCTTCCCGATACGTTCCATCTTACGGAGGATGTTCAGGATGGTCGCCTCACTCAGGAAGAATTCCTCTTCGGACAGCTGACGGATGGCATCGTCAGAGCGCATGCGCTGCACCTCCGTCCAGTAGTAATACCGGGCGCAGATCTTCCTGTTCCGCTTGTCTATGAGCCGACTGTTGCGCTTGTGCTTCATCCTGAACACCTCCTGTTAATCTAGGACTCCGTCATACCGAGGGGAAGTGCTTCCCAGTCTTTGATCACCTGGGACTCGGGGTCGATAGTGCGAACCTCGCAGCGGATGTACGTGCGGCTGACAGCAGGACGGTATGCCGCCTCGATGATCCGGACGCCTTCGATGAAGGTGGGATCACACGACTCATCGGCCAGCTTGTGCAGGCGCACCACGCGGGACGCTTTCAGGGCGCCATTGGCCGACCGGGCCAGCAGGCTCATCACCATCTTCACCAGCTGCTGCGACCGCTCATCCTGGGCAAGGCTCTCGATATAGCCCTTCACCTTGGCGATGCCCTCTTCCACCGTGTCGTCATAAGCGTCGGTCTCATAGACTCCGACGGTCACGCGCATGGTACCCTCCTTGTTGGTGAAAGTGTGCGATTTCGGCATGTCCTTGCCGTCAATCTGCAGCAATTCGGCCTTCAGTTTCTGAAGGGCCGCGAATTCCTCCAGGACCTCCTCCTTCTTCTTCCGGATGTTCTCCGACAGCGGAGTCAGTTTCTTGATGGTCTTTTTGATGAAGGCCTCGGCCATCTCAGAATAGCCGTTACGAAGCGCCTCTACACGGGCCTCCGCTTCTTTCTTCGCCTGCTCGGCCCTGAAGGCCTGGAAAGCGGCGAATTCTTCGGCGGTCATCTCCACCGCCTGGGTCTTGGTGTTATCCATTTTTATCCTGTTTTAAGAGTTTGTTTCTGATGGTTTTTCTCCGAAGCATCGCCCGGACTTTTCGCATGGCGTTTTCCTGGTTGATCGCCTGGACATACAGGCAAAACTGCCCGGCTTCCACTTTGTTGTTTTTGTCCAGCCGGCCGTCGATGGTCAACTGCAGTTCTTTCTTCATCGGCGCCTGTCGGAGTTCTCCGGTAGTCAGGTCGTACTCCCACAAAATCAGTCCTGGAATGCGCCTTTCTGAGCCAATGAACCGGTATTCTTTCCGTTGCTCATCTACCAGCTCCTGGGCTGCAGTGCGCGACAGCTCCGGTACAATCTGATTCATTTGAACGGTGTTTAAAGGGTTATCTGTGCCGGCTTGACGGCTGTAAGATAGTAGCCTCTCCGGCGCAGTTCACCGGCCAGAACATCGTCCGGGATGACGGACAGGACCATCCGCACATCGACGGGAGAGAGCTGCCCCGCAGGCTGTGCCACAATCTGCTCCGCCACTGGCTGGTCGGCACCATCCTGGGCATCTTTCCTTGAGCGACGCCGGAGACCGGCGCGGCGGCGCTTGGGCTCCACGGAGGGTGCATTCAGCACCTCCTGGGCGCTCATCACTGTGACCTCCGTCTCTTCCAGGAGACGAGACAGCTCAACGGCCGGGGCGTCTCCACCCTCGGGGACCGCCTGGCAATGGCTGTTGATGAAATACTTCCTGCCCTCCGTATCCTTGACATAGGAGTGCACGCGGATGGTGTTTCCATCCTTGTCCATGAACGTCGTATCGACGCCTGATGCTAATTTCTGATTATCCATGTGGCTGTTGTTTAGTGTGTTGAATTCTCAATGATTTCACGTATCTTTTCGCAGAGCCTGTCAGCAAGTTCCAGATGGTCCGCGAGGCCCTTCGGACCGAAAGCATATATAATCTTCTCAGTGAGCCTGGTGGAAGGCTGTAGGGCAATTCCGACAATCTTCAGCTCCTCCTCCGTCAATTCGATTTCAAATATCCTTTCATTTTCCATGGTAATAGTCAATAAAAACCTTCAATGTACTCAATAGCATTCGGAAGCGGTCTATCCGCTCCTTGTAGTCTCTGAACTTTGACAAGTTCGCCTCCATAAATGTGACGGTGTCTGACACGCGGGGCAGAAGCATCTTCACGTCTTCCGCATTCAGGGCGACGACAATCTCTCCAGACACCCGGCTTTCTTCAATATGCGCCATTTCCAGCCACTCTTTTGGTTAGGATGCAATAGTTGGCCGCTTGATCCAGGAAAGTGACTCCAGCGCCTTGGGATGGGGTTCTTCGGCCTTTTCTTCCATCGCCTTCAGCCCTCCCTTGCGATCGATGGATTCCAGCTTGCGCACCAGCTGCTGCAGCTCCGGCACTTTCAGTTCATAGAAGGGCTTCCCGGCAATCTTCCGGGAAGACACGAAGGCGTTAATGCCGTCCCAGTTGTCGATGGTGTTGATGCCCAGGCGGCCGATACGCAGCAGGGCCGATGAGCGCCACCGCCTAAGCTCTGCCCTGGCCGGGGCCGACGCCTCTTCCAGGGCGCCGATCATCTGCATGTACTCCGCCCCGGTCATCTCCGTGAGATGCGTCGTGCGGCCGTCCGTGAACTGCAGGACCAGCTCATCCTTGTCTACCTGAGGATGCTCCTTGAGCAGGGAGTAGAATTGTCTGTAGTTGCGTTTCATAACCGGTCGATTTTTTCTATCATTTCCATTTCTCTATAATTATCAATACC
>OCVV011218251.1_pt1 | contig 20235 bp, 19 predicted proteins | sample 1539721 | NCBI WGS metagenome assembly OCVV01 (sample SAMN02144230, study PRJEB22623) | gut metagenome | biome: sheep rumen | host: Ovis aries | place: New Zealand
AAGGGGGGGGGGGGGAATCTATGAAATATTGATCTTTTGATGTGATGAAGTCCGTGTCAATGATTTTCAAGGGCTTGAAAAATGTTGAATTTTGACGATCCAAGAAGTAAACTTTTCTTTGAATTTGTAAGAATCAAAGAAGAAATAAAACCGAAATATTTCTTGTTGGAAAACGTGAAAATGAAAAAGGAATTTCAAGACATTATAAGTCAATATTTATGAGTTGAACCAATTGAAATCAATTCATCGTTAGTTTCCGGACAAAATAGGAAAAGATTATATTGGACAAATATTGAATGAATAAAACAACCGGAAAACAAAAACATATTATTGAAAGACATTCTTGAAACAGATCCAGGATCAAAATATTTCGTTGAAGATTCACCGATTGTTCAAGTTGTTGAATGAAAATGTGTTGTAAGACAAGCAACGAAAAAATGATTTATTGTTGCGGACGATTGAGATTGAATTTGTTTGTCTTTTCCGAACAGTAAAACAAGACGTTGACGCGTAATAAAACAAAAATCAAGCACATTGATGACATCAAATTCAAGTTGCGTGTTTATAAATTGAAATATAAGGAGATTGACACCGGTTGAATGTGAAAGATTGCAAAATTTACCGGACAATTACACCGCTTGAATAAGTGAAACGCAAAGATTCAAGACATTGTGAAATGGTTGGACGGTTGATGTGTTGTCACATATATTCAAAAATATTCAATTTTAATTTATTTATATTCAATCATGGAAAAAGATTTTCAAAATTTAGTTGATAAAGCAAGAGCGTCAAAACACCTTGACGCAATATTGCTTTTGGTTGAAAATAAATCAAAGATTCAATGAGAATTTGCAAAGATGTTCACAAATTCGTTTTGAGAAATGGAAAACGATCCGCAAGCCGAAACAATCAAAAAAACGGTTGGATTGGTTGCGGAATATGTTTTCAATTCTTGTGTTGACGTTTTGGTGAATGATAAAAAATAAACGTTGCAAAGTTCCGAAATAAAAATAATTTTTAGTTGTTTTTATTTCATGGATCGAACAAATGGAAAAATTCAACAAACATCATAGATTGCCGAAATCAAGGGGTTGAACCGCCGACAAATCAAATATAAAAATTCGAGACATGAAAGAGCATTCCAATCGACACGCCGTCTATTGAAACGACACGCCGGTTGAACAATTGATCAAGGTTTTGACGGTGAATAAATGAGTTCGGACGAAATGATTTGAAAACGCAATAATTGATGTTTTGTTGAATTATGACGGGGAATATTACAAGGAAAAGTGCATGAATAAAGATCCACGCGACGATTTATCACCTATTGACGAATAATTTATTCCTTAATCAAGAAAAAACATGTTTCATTATTTATTATTGACGATTTATCGAGTTTTTGCAACATGGATTTCGTTTGCATTATGACACAAACGAAAAGATAAATCGAAATATGTGTTGTCAATGATCATCATGTGAATATTATTTTGATTCGTTTTATTTCATAATCAAGCCGAATAAATGAAAAAAGAAATAAATATTTTCGAAATTGACGGCGTTAAATATTGAGAATATGAATACAAAATGACAAAAGAAGAAATATTGAAAGAATTGGATTTTTTCAGAAAAACAAATCGTCCGTCTTATTTGTTTATAAACGCATTATTGCAAATTCAACAATATCAAAGACGAACAGACAATCAAAAAATGTTGATTGATCGTTTGAACAAAGACGTTGACAAATCAAACGAAAGGACGGTTTTGTATTGGACAATGTTTGTGATTTGATTGATTGTCTTCGGGGTTGGATTTTGGAAAATTGTTGAATTTTTAATTGATTTAATAAAATAATCATGTTGAAAATTATTCTTGCGTTAGTTCTTGCAATCCTTTTGATTGTTTGCATTGTCAAATTTGAAATTGCATTGTTCAAATTTTTGACCGTTGTTTTCTTGATTGCACTTGTTTGTGTTTTAGTTTATATGTAAAAACAAAAAAATGTATGAATTGCAACCCGTCTTTGAATGCGTGATTTCTTTCATTTGTGCATTGGTTCGATATTTCACGGCGTTTTCAATTTTCAAAATCGATAAATTTTTCATGTCAATTTCAATCATGTGTTGAACAATGTGGTTGATCCTTTCAATAATGTGTTTATATAATTTTTGTTTTTAATTATGGAAAAGTTGATTGAATTATTGAACAATCCGGAATTTGATCCAAGTTCAAAAATCGAACATTGGACGGAAATTTCCGTTCAAAATTGTGATTATTTGATAATTTCAAAAAATCGTGGATTTATTAGAAAATTAGTTGAAAAAGATTTGATTGATTTTGAATCAATGAATTGAAACGGGAAAATAATTTCGTATTTGACGGACGTTGCGGATTATAAACGAAATGACATCAAAGAAAATTTGGTTCTGATGTTGTTGTCGATTCAAGACGATCCAATAAAATATTTAATTTCAATATTGAAATAATCATGGAAATCGAAAACGTAAAAGCCGAAAAATTGATTCCTTATGAATTCAACAATAAAATTCATGATGAAACACAAGTGAACCGCATTGCAAATTCAATACGTGAATTTTGATTTCTTCAACCGTTGGTGATTGATCAAAACAACGTGATAATTGTTGGACATGGAAGATTTGAAGCAAGTCAAAAATTGTGAATGAAAGAATTGCCGTGCGTAAGGGTTGAAAATTTGACGGACGAACAAATCAAAAAATTCCGCATATTAGACAATAAATTGAACGAATCCGAACGAAACGTTGACAACTTAAAAATCGAATTGAATGAATTGGAAAATTTCAACATTGGTGAACTTGAAATTTCCATTGATGAATTATTTCCGGAATTGACGGTTGAAGACGAGCCGGAAAAAGAACTTGAAGACGATGACATTCCGGCGGTGAAACAAGACGCGAAAATCATTGAAACATGAGACGTGATTCAATTATGAAAGCACCGTTTGATGTGTTGAAGTTGCACGAATGCAAATCAAGTTGAACAATTATTTGAAAACAAATCCGCCGACATTACATTGACAAGTCCACCATATAACGTCGGGGGCGGTGCAAATTTAAGAAATCATTTGACGAAGTGATCCAAAAAAACAACAAAATCACTTTATAATGAATATGAAGACAACGAAGAACGAAAAGATTTGATTCAATGATCATTGGATTTGTGCAAAGTTTACACAAAAAGCCAATTCATAAATATTCAAATGTTATGATGAAACAAAAAAGAATTGATCGAACGATTATTCAACAACATTGAAAATTTTGTTGATGTGATTGTTCGGAATAAACATACATGTCCACCGCAAATTCAAGACAACATATTGAACAACGCATTTGAATTTGTTTTCATATTTGACAATGAAAACAATTCAAGGACGATCAGATTCGGAAATTTCAGATGAAACAAAACGAATTATTTGGAAACTAAAAAAGAAAAAAACGAATATGCGGACATACACAAGGCGGTTTATTCATTGGAATTCGTCCAACAAATATTGAATATAAACGAAAAAGCAAAATCCGTTTATGATCCATTCGGTTGAACGTGAACGACATTGATTGCATGTGAACAAATGGATCGTGAATGTTATTCAATGGAATTGGACGCGAAATATTGTGAAGTTATTATTCAAAGATTTCACAATTTGAAACCAAACGACGAAATAAAATGTTTGAACCGTGAAATTGATTTTGATGTTTTATTTGATGAATAATATCATGGAAAAATTTTTGAACCAATTGATTCAATTATGACGAAAGCCGTTCGAGGTTGAATGTAATTCCGTTTATGAAAGTTTTTTTGAATCTGTTGCAACCTATATGTTCGACAATAAACCGATTTTTTGTGCATGATGAATTTGGAAATATAAAAAAGTTTGTTTGCGTCAAATTGTAAGTAAAGAATCTTGATTGCGACAATTTGTTTGTGAAAGCGGATTGATCACAAAGAAAAAAAAAGTTCATGATTTCATGATAAAACACATCACATATTCCGACGAAACATTTTGTTGATGATGTTCAATGGAAGATCCGGAATATTATTTGATGATTTGTGCAATACATGACGAACACAGAATCAAACAATTTTTATTTGACAATATAAAAATTTAGAATGTTTGAAAACATTATAAAAGATTGAAGATCAAGATTGCTTTTGTGATCACATTGAATCATGTTTCCGGATTGAAGATATTTTGCCGTTGAAATGCATTCATGTGAAATGTTCAACAATTTATATTCATGATGAAAAATAAGAAAAGAAGACAAAGACAAATTCAATGAAATGATTTGAATCGACAAAGATTGATTTATTGAAGACGCAAAAAAGGTTGATAAATTAAAAGAAATATTAATCAATAATTGATTCATCATGGTTCAATGACGATTTGAATTTTGAACAAAGATTCATTATTCAAAAATATCGAATGAACAACGGGGGGTTTTCAATCAAATGTGAATCCATATTGATGAAGCAAAAGCATTTTTACTTGCATAAAAATTTAGAATGCAACAAAAAAAATTTGATTATAACGCATTAAAACTTGAATATTTCAAATCCGATATTGACGAAATCAAAAGGTTTTGGGCTGAAAAAGGGTTGAAATACAATTCACAAGTCGGTGAACATACAAAAGGACGGTGACAAGAAAAGCAAAAACGGAAAGACGCAATCGTGGAAAAAGCACTTGAACGTCAAAAAAACGAACTTGCGAAAAAACTTGAAATTCCGGTTGAAGATTTATTCAAAACCAAAAAACAAGCAATTGAATTGATGAAATATAAATTGAATCAATATGCAAAAAAGGTGAACAAAGCGAAAGAAAACGGTGATGATGACGATGTAATAATCAACATGAAAGATCTTGAAAAAATCCGAAAGGTTGCAAAAGTCGAACTTGGTGAACCAACGATCGTTGCAAAGAATGAATGAAAAACAACACTTGAAACAAATTGACCGTTGGTTGCAATTGTCCGTTCGGAAGAAAACGACGATGAAGAAGAAAATGACGATGAATAATCGTCTTTTTTTTATTTGCTTTTTTTATTGTAAACAATATAAAAATATTATTCTATCATCGATGATAAAATAATATAATGTTTGAAAAATGAAACAATATTTGATCCAGAAATCGAAAAATTTCAAGCAATAAAAAAAAGCGGGTTCATTTGAATTTGTTGGTTGCGGTTTTTTGAATATCACGTCAAGCAATCAAAAACGAATGTTGCAAAATGAAAATCAATTTGTCTGATGAATTACAAGTCGGGGTTTATATCAAAAACAAATTAAAATGACAAATCAAATAAAACTATTTTGAAAACAAACAAAGGTTCGAGATATTTTGACGGATCAAAAAAATCCTATTCTTGAACTTTTAATCGGGGGCGGTGCGGGTTGATCGAAAACGTTCACCGGTTGTTTGTGGTTGGTGACAATGTGTTTGAATTACCCGTGAACGCGTTGGTGATTGTGACGTTCAAAAATGAAAACGTTGAAAATGACATCATTGAAAACATTGACGAAACTTTTGACGAATCAATTTTGATTGATTGAATGAAAACATTTCAAAGTGACATGATCGAACGATCCGCAAACACCGAACACCGTGATTTTTTGGAATGGTTCGGAAATTTTATTGTTGGATTTGAAATATTACCCGTCACTTGATCCGGATTTTGACGATTTGTGATCATTGGAATTGACGGGGTGATTTATTGATGAAGTTGTTCAAATTACGCACAAAGCATATCAAGTTTTTTCAAGCCGTATTTGAAGACGAAAAAACGAACAATTGTGATTGAAACCGATGTTGTTGATGTCTTGCAATCCGTGAAAAAATCGGGTTTATCAAGAATTTTATAAACCGCAAAACGCTTGAACGATTGAACCGCACAAAAAATTCATTCAGATTCTTGCGAAAGACAATCCGCATGTTGAAGACTATGTTCAAAAATTATCACTTATGCCGGATTGACCGTTGAAACAAAGATTGTATTATTGAAATCGAGAATATGACGACGACGAAAACAAGGTTTATTCATATCGTGACTTGCAATCAATTTTCACGAATGTTTGAACAACGGGTGAAAAATACATAATCACCGACGTTGCATGATCCGGAAAAGACACAACGGTTGTTTCGGTTCGAGATTGACGAAAAGTTATTGATCGAACGATTGAAGAAAAATCCACGCCGGAAACCGTCAAACATATCATGCAACAAAAACAAATTGAATATAATGTAAAATTGAAAAATATGGTTTATGACGGATCATGATTGTGACGGTGATTGTCCGGTTTATGATGTGAAATTTTTCAAGGTGGTTCAAAACCTATTCCAACGAAAGACGCAACGGATCAAGAAAAAGAATGATTGAATAAAACTTATTTGAATTTGCGTTCACAATGTTTTTTCATGCTTGCGAAACGAATCAAGGACGGTTCGTTGTCAATTCCGAATGTTGATGAAGACATGAAAACAAAAATCCTTGAAGAATTGGACGTGATTCAAGCATGGAAAATTGAAAAAGATTGACCGTTGCAAATAATACCAAAAGACGAAATAAGGAAAATTTTGTGACGTTCACCGGATCTTGCGGACGTTATTTCAATGCGTGTTTATTTTGAATTGATCGAACGCAATGAACCGATGTTTTATTAAATAAAAAAAATAATATGAAACGATTTCGATTTTTTGCATTTGGGTTTTGTTGGTGAATGTGTTTCAAATTTTGATTTGACGCCGTGATGAATCCAACGCCGGAAAATTCAATTTGTGCGGGGCGGGTTGTGATGACATTTTCAGTTTGTTATTTTATAAACACAATGATAAAACAACGGAAATGAAAATAATTGCACCACCATTCATTGATCAAAAAATATTCGATTGATTGAAAAGCCGTGAAAAAGCATATTTGATTTTTTTGTTTCAAAAACGTTTCACGAAAAAACAAATCATGAAAAAACTTTTCATTGACAACGAAAGGACGTTTCAAAGATTGCAAAAGAAAATGTCGGATTTGATAAAACGACAAAATGACGCAAATTTCGAAAAAGCAATTGAAAACAAAAAAAATTCCAATAAAAAGAAAATATAAAATTTTTATTTTCTTTTCATTATATCATGTCAAGATACATTTGAAGAAAAATCAACGTCGGATTCGGAAAAGAAACGACAAGGTGAACCGCCGTTGCACCCGCAATGCGATGTCCAAAAGCAACACTTGATTTTGATGAAAAATCTGAAAAAGTGATTGACGAAAGTTCAATCGGAGTGATTGAAGATTCATTTGACGGACACGTTTCAAAACAACGGGCGGAATGAAATTTTGAATGTAATGTTTACGCAAACGTTATTTGATACATTTTGTTGAATGTTTTCGGAAAAGTGACGACATCATGATCAAATGGTGAATTCACACACGCATTTGAAGTTGCGGAAAATAACCAACATCAATCATTGACAATTGGACTTGCGGACGATACGCAAGACAAACAATTTCCGCTTGCAATGGTGAATTCATGTGAAATTTCCGCCGAAGTTGGTGACTTTGTAAAAGCGAACATTGAATTCAGATCCAAGAAATGACAAAACGCAAATTTGACACCAAGTTATTCAAACGATTTTGCGTTATTATGAAAAAATGTTCAAGTTTATTTTGCGAACGATCTTGCGTGATTAGATTCCGCACAAGCAATCAAAGCAACGAATTTCACGTTGACAATAAGTAAAAACCTTGAAGACGTTGATGTTCTTTGAAGCGTTGAACCAGACGATTTTTGCAATGCACAATTTGGGGTTGAATGAAATGTTGAATTATTACGAGACAATGAAACATATCAACAATTATTCATGAATTGAACAAAACAAGCAATGAGAATTGAAATAATTGACACGAACACAACACTTTCAACATGAAATCCAACATTGACATTTGATCTTGCAAGCGTTATCATGACGGAATTTGCAAAGACACAAGACAACGACGCATTGATTCGTCAATGAATTGATTTCAAAGCATTATATTCAATGAGTGACGCAAAAATGATCACCGCAAAACTTATCAATTCACAAAGTGCATATTAGTTTTATTTTGTAATGACAAAAACAATGTTTGAAATTTTAACTGAAAAACTTGCAAAAGAAATTTCCGACAAAATTTGATTATTAGACATCAAAGAAATCGGGGAAAATTGAACATTCAAAGTCGTTGCAAGTGACGAAACGGTTGACCGTGCCGGTGAAGTGATCAAAGTTTCATGACGGGATTTGTTGAACTTCATGAAAAATCCGGTGATTGTTGCAAATCATATTTACAAAGTCGAAAACATAATTTGAAAAGCAACAAACGTTTTCGTTGAAAATGACAAATTGGTTGTTGAATGAGTATTTGCAACAACGGATCTTGCACAAGACGTCCGCAAATTATATGACGGCGGATTCTTGAAAACCGTTTCAGTTGGATTTATTCCAAAAGAAAGAGATCCGGAAAATCAAAGAATAATCACAAGGGCGGAATTGCTTGAAGTTTCATTTGTTCCGGTTCCTTGTAATCCAAACGCATTGAGTTTGTGAAAAGAAATCGTTGACGGATTGATTGAAAAATGATTGATAATCAAAACCGAAGACGCACCCGAAACAAGTGACGAAACAGAATCAAACCCGAACGAAGAAGTTGAACAAGACACGACTTGCGAAGAAGAAAACGAGAATGAAAATAGTGGTGATGAAAATTCACTTGACAACGGTGAAGAAAAAAGCATAAAGGAAATGACGGAAGTCAATCTTGAAAAAGATATTTATGATCAACTTCAAGATCAAGTTCGTGAAATACGCAACACAAAATACATTTATGTTGTTGAAATATTCACAAAACATTTTATTTTCCGAGACGATGTAAATTTGAAATATTTCGATCAGAATTGGAAAATAAAAGGTGAAAACGCAGTTGTTGACGGTGAACCGGTTGAAGTTGCACCAAAAACAACATGGATTGCGAAAGCAATTCAAAAATCAAATCGTGAATTACTTGATGAAATAAAATCTTGATTGTCCAATGACAAGGACGACGATGTCGATAAAAAAGACATTGAAAACAAGATGAAATTGCAGAAAGAAGCGTTGCAAAATGTTTCGAAAGTTGTGTCAGACGTTCTGCACAAAATCAAGTTATAAAAAACCTTTTTATTCTTTATTCATTATTCAAATGGATCCAAAACAATTACAAGAAACACTTGAAACAACTTTGAAAGAAGTTCTTCCATGAGTTGTTGACGCAACAGTTGACGCAAAAATGGAAGAAAAAGTTTCAAATTTAGAAAAAGCAATTGCAGATTTGAATAAATCTGTAAAAATGAGCGTTGATGAAGAAAAAGAAAACATCAATGAAGCAAAAAAGACAATGTGAAAATTCTTCAAATCACTTGCAAAATGTCACAATGACGCCGAAATTTTAAGCGTTCAAAAAGCAACATTCTTGAACGAATGAACAGACGCCGAATGATGATACATGGTGCCTACTGAATTTGCAAGAGAAGTTTTCAGAATTGCGGGTGAAAGTGGAATCGTTAGACGTCACGCAAGAATTATTCCAATGTGAACAGATAAAAAAGACATTGCAACACTTGTGAATTCAATTGTTGTTTATTGGACAAATGAAGGTTCTGCATATACAGAAAGCAAACCAACAATTTGACAATGCGAATTAGTTGCAAGCAAAGCGACTGCATTAGTTAGTGCAACAAACGAATTGATCGAAGACAATATGACAGATCAAGAAGTTTGGAGTTTAATGGCGGAATTGATTGGTGAAAAAATGGCGGAATTTGAAGATTCAAATGTTCTTGCAAGTTCAACAAAATTCGAAGCTTTATTAACAAGCAACGACATCAATAATGTTGTAATGTGAACATGAAACACAAGTTTTGCAAATATCACTTACGATGATCTTATTGACTTAATAAGAGCCGTTCCAATGAAATATAAGAAAGGTGAACCAAGATTCTTTATGTCACAAGACATTGTGAAATATATCGAGAAATTAAAAGATAACAACAAACAACCAATTTTCTATTCAACAAGAGATCTTAGAGATAGACAACTTGAATATAGACTTCTTGGTTATCCATTAGAAATCACAGACGTTATGCCTTGAGATACAGACGACGGAGTTTCAAAATCATTCATATTATTCGGAGATTTGAAACACTATGCATTTGGTGATAGACGTCAACTTTCACTTTCTGCATGATACATGAGCGGAAATTGGGAAAAAGATATTCAATCATTAAAAGCAAATGAAAGAATTGCCGGAAAAATCATATTTCCAGAATGATTTGCAAAATTGACAACTTCTGCAAGCTAAAATTTGCAATAATATCACAAGGGCGGATTTATTCCGCTTTTGTGAATATTGTTTCAGTTTTTATTTTGTAAACAATTAAAACCATGTCAAAGAATGCAAAAAATCAAAACGTTTCAAAAGATTTAGAAAATCAAAACGTTGATGTAAACGAAAACACAACCAACGAAAACGTTGAAAATGAAAACAACGAAAACGTTGAAAATCAAAACGAGTTGAACAACAAACCAACCGACGAAACAAACAACGCGGAAAATTCACAACCCGACGAAACAAACGGGGAAAACGACGAACAAAAAGATTGAAACGAAAACACAACCAACGAAAACAACGAAAATCAATCAAATGATTTCCACGACGAAATTCAAAACACATCAATTGAACGCGTCAAGGTTGTTGCAAAATGCAACAGATGATCATTCAAAAAGGGCGTTGAATATGAAATTTCAAAGAAAATCTTTGATTCATACAACGGATTATTTGAGACTTTATAAAATAACAAAAAAATCAAAATGGACGTTTGCAATTTATCAAAAAAACAATAAAAGATAATTGCAAACGTTTTTTATTAAATATATTTTGAAACATGCCGAACGAAAACGAAATCACGGACGCACAAAATTTGCAAAATGCGGTTGATTATGTCAAATCCGTTTTATGAATAACTTGAACGGATCAAGACACGATTTTGTGAATTTACATTCAAAGTGCCGTTGCGGAAATATACGAAATGACTTGAATTGATTTGTTGCAATTGTGAGCCGTTGAAAAGAAATTCGACGGGGCGTGACAAAGAATCTTGTTTTTGACGAAATATATTTCCGAACTTGAAAAAGTTCAATATAATGCAAATCAACGATGAACACCCGAACGAAAAGATTTTGAACCAAATTCATATTTGTTGAAAGACGATTGACAACTTGTTTTCAAAAATAATCTTCCAAGATGATTTTGAAATATTTTGATCGAATTCAAATATTCGTTCACGGATTTCAATTCAATTCCAAGAAATCTTTCGGATTTGAAACTTGCACTTGCGTTGCTTGTTTGAAATATTCAAGCGTCACAAGAATCAACATGATATTCAAGCGAAAGCGTGTCTTGAACAACAATCACATTTGACAAATCAACAATCACGAAAAACGTTCAAACATTATTGGACAAATACATTGTTTTTGCTTTTTAATCAATCCGGATCATGACAAAATTCAAACTTGATTATTTCACCGCAACCGTAAAACGTCTTTGAACATACACAACCGACGAGAATTGAAATAAAAAATCAATTTATGGTGAACAAATCATTGCAACCGTCAAATGATACCTTTCACCCGTTGGATCAAACAATCAAGATGTTTGACTTGATAGATTTTGACAAGTCCGAAATTTTGAATGTAATGCACCGCTTGACGTGAAAGAATCCGACATCATGACGATTGACGGCGTTGATTATGAAGTGAAATCATTTGCACGTGTTAGATGAATAAGAATTGACCGTGTTCGTGTTGTTTTAGTTCTTCCAAAAAACGAATAATGATTGATATTGAACGAAAAGAAAAACAACTTGAACAAATCACGGAAAAATTTTGATCCGATGTTGTTCAACAAATGTTGGATCGTTCAATAAAAAAATCCGTGATATTATTGGAAAGATACGCAACACAAGAAGCACCAACGGATCAATGACGTTTGAGAAATGATTTTCACACGGAATTCAAAAAATCATGGTGACGTTTATTCAATCCGACAAGATATGCAATATATGTTCACGAGTGAACAAAACCGCACTTTGCACCGATTGACAAATTGCAATGACGGGCGGATCGTCATTCAATACCGGTTGGACGTTTACGGTGGGGAATTGCTAAAAAGTGAACAAAAGCAAATCCATTCATGGATCGTGCGGTTGAACAATGAGAAAAACAAGTTGACGAAATTTTTTCAAAAGAAATTGACAAAATGTTTTTAGAAATAACGCAATAAAAATCATGATAAAAATTCAAGATGTAAGAAATGCAATACAAACAAAATTGAATGAATTGACGGGTGAATGAAAACCATTTGTTCAATCGTCAAATTATTTCACACAAAAGGCGGTTTGATTTCCGTTTGTGATGTTTGAACCGGCGGAAATGTCGAGCGTTTATGAAGACACCGCGAACAATTACAGAAATTTTGTGTTTCAAATTGTGATTGTTCAAGAAATGAATCAAATTTCACGTGGTGAAGCAATGGACATTTTGTTGAATTGTTTTGAACAAATGATTGACGCGTTCGATCAAGATTGGACGCTTTGATGAGTTGTGCAACAAGTGGACGCAACCAACGGTGAATTTGGTGAAATTGACATGGAAAAATGACCGTGTCTTTATTTATCAAGCAATTTGAATTGCCGTGTTTTAGTTCCTATTACAGAATAATCATGAAAAAAGATTTCAAATTTTTTCCAAGAGAAAAAGACAAAAAACCGGGAAACATCGAACCGGTTGAAAATGTTTCCGACATTGATGTCGGTGACATAAAAGATATTGAAAAAAATCAAAAGAATAATAATACTTGAAAAAAGAAATCCTTTAATTCCAAAAAATAAAAAAATGGGTTGGATCAAAGAAATCAAAAACATATTTTCAACGAAAAAATGATTCGTTGAAACAACATGAAATTGAATTGACGATTGATTGTTTGTTGATTTATTCAATGAATATTCAAGCCGTGATTTGCACAAATTATCAAAAACGGATTATTTGAATTTTTATAAATGACGATGTTTTGTTGCGGTTTGAACAATTGCACAAGCCGTTGCACAATTGGATCGTCAAGTGACGGACGGAAAAGGAAAACCGATCAAAGATCCATTGCTTGATTTAATTTCGGACGATTTCTTGTTGAATGTTGTTTCATACATGAAATTGAACGGGGGCGTTTATATTTGGAAAAATAAGGTTTGAAATAAAGTTGTTGATTTGGTGATATTGCGTCCGGATTTAATGCAAGCCGTTTTGGACGATTGAAAGACAATGATTGATCATTATAATTATGTTTTGTCACCAAACAAAACAAAAAGATTCGAAAAAGACGAAATCATTTCAATTCAAAATTTCAATCCACGTTTTCCATACCCTTTGAACATTGAATGAATGTCCGATGTTCAAGCAATAGCAACAGCAATTGACGCAGATTATCAAGCGTCAAAATGGAATTGGAAATTTTTCTATAACAACGCAAGCGTTGACGGGGTTCTTGAAACGGATCAAAATCTTTCACCCGAAAATGTTGAAAAAATTCAAAACAAGTGGGATCAAAAATATCGTTGAACAGATAACGCACACAAAATTTGAATATTGACGGGTGGTTTGAAATATCGTCAAATGAATCCAAGTCAAAAGGAAATGGATTTTGTTGAATCAAGACGTTTCAATCGTGATGAAATTCTTTGATTTTTCCGTGTTCCAAAAGCAATGATTTGATTGTGAGAATGAGACAACGCATTGAATGTTCGTTCGTTTGAACAAATATTTGCACGTCAAGTCGTTCAACCACTTGCGAAAAGAATTGCGTGGTTCTTAAATTATGAATTATTTGGTGAATGAAGACGATTTGAATTCGTGAATGTTGTTCCAAGTGACCTTGAACAAACACGTCAAGATCGACTTGCAAATTGAATGACATTGAACGAATTTCGTGCAACAAGAAATCTTCCACCAGTTGCGGACGGTGACAAATTAAGATCTGCTTATATTTTGGGGGCTTATGGTGCATGATCCGACGCATGAAATCAAGAACAAGAAGTCGTTGACCTTGACAAAGATTTCGAAAAACCAATCATGAAAGATTTGGAATTGAAAAAAAAAATTGATTTAATAATTGAAAAAAAAATAAAGGAAAACACACGTTGAACCGAAGAATATAATCAAAAATATTGGGAAATGAAAATGGAAAGAAACAACAAATTCGATCAATTATATTTGGACAAAATTGAAAAGGTTTTCAATAAACAACAAAAAGAAATCATGGACGCATATAAAACACGACACAAAGAAAATGTTGTTGAATGAAAATCAATCAAAGTTGATAAAAAAGCGGAAATGAAATTTCCATTGTTATCAATAGAAAAACGGGCGTTGATTTATTATCAATTCTTAAAAGATACACAAGACGAACTTGTAAAAACCGAAGCAGAACAAGCATTGATTGAAGTTGGACTTGTTCAAGATTTCATCATTTCGGATTCATTAGAAAAACAATTGATGAAAAATATTGAAAAATTTGCGTGATCCATTGACACGGACACGAACAAAAAATTGCAAAGTAATTTTGAACAAATATTGTCACAATGACTTTCATTTGATGAATGAAAAGATTTGTTGATTGAAACATTTGATGAATTAAAATCAACACGTGCCGAATTGATTGTAAGAACTGAAACAGTCCGTGCATGAAATCGGGGTTCAGAATTATGACGAAAACAAAGCGGGGTGGTTGAAAAAAAACAACGATTCACCGCACTTGATGAAAGAGTTTGTGAATTTTGTTGACCTATGAATTGAAAAATCGTTTGATTGAGTGATAATTATTTCAACAAAAATGATGTTTTAATCGGTGCGAACGGACATGAATTGAAACTTGATTATTCCGCGACACCTTATCCACCACTTCACCCGAATTGCCGTTGTGTAATTTTGCCGGTGATTGAATAAATGTTTTAATTATTAAAAAATACATATTATGGAAAAAACCTTTTGACAAGACAAAATCGTTTTCAAAACTGAAATCAACATGCGTGATCGACAAAAGATTTCAAAACATGTAAGAGAACGAGAACAAAGCAAAGACGAAATGCAATTGACGTTTGACATTTTTCCGGTTCGGGTTGTTTCAATAAATTGAAAAACCGACATGACGGACGCGGAAAAGGTGAAACGACTTGAAGAATTGACGGATTTCCAATTGTTCAAAGAAGTTGGTGAAGTTATTGGTGAACTTCAAATGAAAGCAAGTTGAATTGACGAAAAAAAAAAGACAGAATTAGTTTCGAATTCGACAAATTGAACAACACCGGAAAAATAAATTCAACAGATCCGGAAATCATGGAAATATTATTCATTGAAAAATATCACCGGACGCATGACGAATATTTGAACACACCAAAATCAATCATTGACTTGATGTTGTTGAAATGGTGATCCGACGCAAAAGCCGAAAGGAAAAATAAGAAATCTTTATCAATTAAAAAATAAAAAATGGCGTCTTCAAAAGTTCTTGAAATCATTGTAAAAGCAAAAGATCAAGCGTCGAAATCGTTTGATGAAATTTCAAAAAATTCAAAAAAATTAGAAGAAAGTTTGAAGAACGTCAAAAAATATTCCGGAATTGCTACAACCGCACTTGTTTGATTGTGAGCCGTAATGGTGAAACAAGCAATGGACATTGAACCCGTGAGAAAATCATTCGATCAATTGTCACAATCCGTCGGTGAAAGTTCGGACGCAATGTTGAAATCATTGAAAGAAGCGTCAAAATGAGCCGTTTCGGAATATGATCTCATGCTTGCGTCAAATAAAGCAATGAAATTGTGAGTTGCAACGAACACGGAAGACATGACAAAATTGATGAAAATTGCGAGACTTTACGGACAACAAATGTGACAAGACGTCACAAAATCATTTGATGACATTGTGACATGACTTTGAAGATGATCCGCAATGATTCTTGATAATCTTTGAATCGTTGTAAATCAAACGGAAGCACAAGAAAAATATGCACAAAGTCTTTGAAAGACGGCGGATCAATTGACGGACGCAGAAAAAAAACAAGCATTGATAAATGCAACACTTATTGAATGACAAAAAGCACTTGACGAATTTGGTGAACCCGCACAAACTATGCAAGAAAGGGTTTCGGAATTAAAAAATTCGTTCACGGAAATGTGAACAAAAATTTGAACGGCGTTGTTGCCGGTTTTGGAAAAAGTGATTGCATGGATTCAACCAATCGTTGACAAAATGGTTGAATGGATCAATGCAAATCCAGAACTTGCGTCAAAAATATTGATCACGGTGACCGCAATTTCATGATTGATTTTTGTTTTGTCGTCCGTTGTTCCTGCGGTGACAACCGTGATTTGAATTTTAACAACAATGGGTTGATTTATAACTTCAACACTTATTCCGGCGGTTTGATGACTTGCAACGGCTTTGGGTGCAGTTGGTTTGACGCTTGCCGTTTGGTGATTGCGAGAATGACTTTCATGGTTGGAAGAAAAAATCATTTCAACCGACGAACAAATTGCATTATATCAAGAACAAATTGCAATGCTTGATATTCAATTGCAAAATTGAACAATTACACAAGAACAATATAACGAAAAAGTTGCAGAATATAAATGATTGATTCAAGAAGCCGAAGCAAAATCAAGAACTTTGGGTTGATATTTGAAAGACGAATTCAATGAAGTTTTGCAAATGGTGACATTCAAAAATTGAAAATTTAATGAATGACGACAAGCAACCGTGACATTGATGAAAATGTTGTGGGATTGGTTGAAAAATGTTGCAGATAGAATCACAAATGTTTTTATAAAAGCAATTGACAGTGCAATTGACCGTTTGCGTGAATTATGGAGACGAGCACAAAAAGTCGGGGCGGACATTGGTTCAACTGTTTCAAATGCTTGGAGTGCAACAAAAAATCGAGTTGCGGACAAAATATCATGATTTGCAAATGGTTGACATGTTGCGTGAAATGTTCCGATTTTGGTTTGAGAAAGATGACCGGAATTGTTTGTTCCGCAAACTTCATGAAATATTGTTCCGAATGACGAACTTCAATCAAATGATGTTGTTGTGAATGTAAATTTCGGGGGCGTTGCAATAAATAACGGAATGGACGCAACGGATCTTGCGAACACGATTTCCGATGTAATAACGAGAAATCTTGAACTTTATCAAAAATGAGTTTATTAAATAATAAAATAATCAATGCCAAATCTTGCACAATTTAATCAAAACTTATTGAACAGCGGTGCAAAAATACTTTGAGCCGGTGGAATTTCGGACGAAATCATTTTCAATGACTTTTGATTGCAAAACAAATTTTTTGTGACGAACAAAATCAATTTCCGAAATATGCCGTCAATTGATTTATTAAAATATTCAAATCCAAAAAGTGACGGTGGTTGATTGCTTGATCGTTTTTATAAGGAAAGATCAATCACAATGGAATGAACGATTTTGTGAATTGACGCAAATGACATTGAATCAAAAATCGACGCAATGAAAAAAGCGTTGTCAATAAAAACATGATACTTGCAAATGAAAATTGCGTGAAAATATAGACGCATTTTGTGTTCGTTGTCAAATTCCGACATCATAAGTCGTGAACATTATGACATCAACCGTTGAACATACAAATTGAAATTCACCGCACTTGATCCATTCCGAAGTGAGAAAGAACGAACATCAAAATTGTTTTCATGAATAAACGCCGACATCAATGAAGACATCATGAATGAATGATCCGAATATTCAAATCCAATTATAAATATTTTGGTGAATAGTGCGTCGGGCGTTTCAACATTAAAAAATAAAATTTGAGAAAATGAATTGATCGTGAATCAATCATTGAATCCGTGAGATATTTTCGAAATCAATTCAATTTCAAAAACTGTGACAATCAATTGAAATTCAATTGATTTTTCGGGAAGATTTCCACAATTTGCGTCATGATTGAACACTTATTCAATGGATTGTGATTGAACATTTGATTTTGATATTGCAATTTTATTTCCTAAGAATTATTTGTAAAAATGCCGGAAGCAACGAACGTCCAAATCATTTGAACCGTTGCCGTTGGTGAATTGTTGACGGTTCAATATACATATTCTTGAACAAATCCGGAATGAAACACGGAGTTTCAACGATACCGCAACAATGAATTGATTGCGGGTGCAAATTCCAACACATACAAAATTGAAATCACGGATCATTCATGTGAAATCGTTTGTGCGGTTGCACCGGTTGACAATCAAAACAATGTCGGGGAAATTGCATATTCTCAACCTTTGACGATTGAATTATATTCCGAAGAAATCAAACCGATCGAAAAACAATACATCGTGAAATTATATGATCAAAACATGAATTTTTTGAAAATCGTTCCGGCTTGAATAATCACAAGAGATATTAGAATTCAAGAAACAATTGACGCCGGACAATGAGAATTGACGCTTGACATAAATTTGCCGATTGACACGGAATTTTTTCAAAATGCAATGTTTGTGAAAATTTATGTGAACAATTCACAATGAATGCAAGATTTGTTGATTTATACGTGACAAATCACGCAAGTTCAACGCCAATTTTCAAACGATCAAGAAAATATAAGAATTGTTTGTTTGTCTTTACGGGCTTTGATGTCAAATGTTATTTTGAGAAATCCGTCCGGTGATCCAAAATTTTCGAAAACATGAGATCCGGCGAACATTATGAAATTTATTGTTGATTATTTTTCGTCAATTTACCCGTGACTTATTTCATACACACCGACAAGCATTGAAACATATTGAACAACAATCACAATTGAATTCGACAAAATATCTTGCCAAAAAGCAATGAAAAATTTGGTGAATTGATTGAATTTTCATTTGTTTATTGGTGCAGACGGGGTTGTAAATTATAAACCAAAACCACAAACCGCAACACATTTGTTGACGTATTGAAAAGACATCATTCAATTGACGATTCCGGAAAATACGGAAAATATTCAAAATGTTGTTCAAGTTTCATATTTGATCGATAATGTTGAATATTTCACATCAATTGCAACGGATCAACCAAGCGTTGATGAATATATGCACAAGGAAACAATATTGTCACGTTCGGATTTGAAAGATGAAACAAGTGCGGATTTATACCGTGACGAATATTTGAACAAGAACAAAGACGCAAAAAAAGACATCACGGTTGTTGTAAATTCATTATATGACATCGAATATTTGCACCCGTGACAAACCGTAAAAATAAGAAATCTTTGATTGAACATTGACAACGCAATAATTCAAAATGTCCGTTATCAATACGAACAATGTCAATTGACGTTGGAATATTACACAACCATTTGACAACAAATATTTAATTCGTAATATCAAGCCATGAGATACGATCAATTTATATTAAAAAACAACGTATTTGCCGAACTTTATGCACCAATTTCATCACTTGCAACAACGATTCAAGTGAAATCATGACAAGGTGCAAGATTTTGAAACGCATTTCCGCAATTGTTGACACTTGAAAACTTTGATGACAATTGAAAAGTTTTGAAACGCGAAATCGTAAAATTGACGGGGGTGACGGGTGATTATTTGACGATTGTTCGTTGATTTGCACCATGTCCACCAAGTGATGACGCAAACGCACAATGAACCGCAACGTTTTCATTTAGTGCGGACGACAAAATTTCGTTATATATTCCGAAAGAAATTTTTGATCGTATAGCAGACGCAATTATTGATTTATACGATAATTGAAACGATCGTGTTTTCATTACATGAACCGGCGGACTTTGAATTCAGATCACCGCTTGAAATGTTCGTGTTTGAAACGAAGAATTCGAATATTCTTGATGAACTGCAACTTTGACGGACAATGCGACAAATTATGTAATGATTGATTGAGCTTGAACAATCACAATTGATACAGCTTGACGGGATCAGAAAAAAGTAAAAGTTGCCACAATAATCACGTCGGGCGGACAAATCCAATCTTTGAAACGCCGAAAGATTGACGCAATCGGTGGAGAACTTGGGGGCGGTGGTTGATTTAAGAATATTTCAAATTGTGTTTAT
>OCVV012852143.1_pt1 | contig 20235 bp, 13 predicted proteins | sample 1539721 | NCBI WGS metagenome assembly OCVV01 (sample SAMN02144230, study PRJEB22623) | gut metagenome | biome: sheep rumen | host: Ovis aries | place: New Zealand
CCTCCAGACGAAGGCTGGCAACAAGGGTATCGAATTCCTCAAGGGCAACCGCCACATTGGCGTGCCGAAGAAGGACCCGAACGCCGCTCCGGCAGTGGACACCAAGAACATGAAGGCCGGTGCCGCAAGCACCTACCGCATCGCTCTTGGCAACCAGAGCTGGGACGTGCAGGTTCAGACCCTCAGCAAGTAATGGCAGCATGACGTCGCGAACCAGTTTCGCGACGGCCTAAACCAAATTAAAGCAGATATGAAAAGTCCCGGAAGAAATTCCGGGACTTTTTTGTACATGATCGATAAGCAATATCGGCGAACAGTCTCTTAGGCTAGAAAGAGAACGTCTTGCCGAGATTTATGGAGAACAGCTCCTGCGTCGAGGTGGACACGCCGCCGTGGAACCCTGACGGATGGTAATAGACAAGGCCCATGGACATGGCCGAGCCTACGCCGCCGACCAAAGAACCTCCATCGGACAAATTTTCCGAAAAAACCATCCTCGTTTCGTTCTTGATGACTCCGTAACGAGCATTTTTTCCAAGATTGAAGCCATACCAGATTCCTACCATGGGGAATATTTCGTTACTTTCTGCAGGGCTATCTACGACTCCGCTTTCCGCAAGTTCCTTACGTTTGTCTTCGTAGTCGCCGTTGGACTGGGACAGCATAACGCCACCGCCAAAACCGAACTGAACGAATCCTACGTTAAAATCCAGCCCGAGCATCGCCTGTTCTTGCAAGGACCAGAACGAATAGGAATCTCCGCCTTCTTTGGAGTTCATCCATTCGCGGTATTTGTCCCAGCAGGGCTTGTCATTACAGTCGAACTTCAGGGAACCGCCGTTTCCTGCGAACGCGGCCTGCACAAAGAACACGTCCAAGAAACGGTACTGTGCAAAGAGGTCACCGCCTACGGAATGAACCTCGTCCACATTCTGGCCTATTCCGTAAGGAGTCCCAAACAAGTCTACACCCACGGTAAAATTCTTCTGTTGCTCTCCGGACCATCTCGGTTCATGATAGACCGGCATAGGGTTAGACCCCATAGTCTGCATAAAAGGCTTATTGCAGCCAGCAAGCAGACAAAACACAACTGATAAAAACAAAAGTGTGAACAATTTATTTTTCATATTTCTTCCTTCTTGAAAGCAGCATTCCCGATTCACGGGGATACTGCTTTTTGAGGTTTCGAAGATATTATTTTATTTGGACTATGTCAACCAAATTATTCCAAAGTTATAGAGCGGACAATGCATTTTTCTCCAGACTTCATCGCCTGCAATCCCAAGCGGGACGCGGAAAGGGAGCCCTTGGGGGTAATATCCGTATTGACCAAATCCGACAAAAGTAATTTTTTCACAACAAATCCATTTTGCAAACTACCGTTACCCATATTCACATTTTTCTTAGACTTGGCATCAAAGAAAATGGATGTGTTCTGACAGGTTCCAGGCCAGTAAGCCACATTCAAATTCTTGTAGGCGGCCATGGAATAGTTCTTTTTTAAGTCAAAATGAACGCCATCCAAGTTGGATTTGAAATCAATGGAAATTCCAGAGCCCAAGCCGTCGGAATAATCCTTGACGACAACGGTGTCTGACCAGGGAACCACCTTGTAGGAGGTGTTCGGGTATATCTTGGCCGACGGAATAGCCGCAGGTACTTCTTCCAGGTTGTTGGCATTAATGACCAGACGGGGATTACGCAGGGTGACAAGACCTCCGTTGGAATTCAGCACCAGACGGAACCAACGGAAGTTCTTCAGGGCTCCTGCCGTAGCGGGCATCTGCCAGCGGACGGTGTGGAACAGCCCGTCTTGGGGTACGTTCAATTCCGCAAACTGCACTTGGGAGCCTCCATCTTTACGGCTTGTCAACAGCAGTTCTGCTTTCATCCAATTACTCTTGGGATTCTGAACTTTTATCTCCACCTCAAAAATGCTTGATGCGGGAACATCTAGGCCGTTGTCAACCGTCATGACCTTTTTCCAGCCAGCCGGAAGCACGAATGCGACCTGGCTAGAACGTTCTGTTGCTGCCGTATTGTAGTCATAACGCACATACCCAAAGGAATTGCTCTGGAGAATCCCGCCGTTCTTGATGACGGCAGGTATCTTGCTCTGATCCATGCAAGACGTATTTGGCGAGAAGAATCCACCCAATTTAGGGTTACGGAACTGGCTTGTGGCCGGATTATAGTCAGCCTTGGCCACCTCGCAAAGTACGCGCCAGATATCCACCTGCATACCGGCAAGAACTTTCTTGTCAATAGAGCCGTCGTCCTTTACCGGAGACTCGATATGCCTACCGCTCATAGATTCCGCATAGCGCGGGTGGGTCGGATCCACGGCATAGATCGCCTTGGCGGAACTTCTTGAACCGGGTGTTTCGAAGGACACTCCCGAAGTTCCCTGGCTGTGAGCACAGCCCTTGCGAATGGCCAGGTCTCCATCGCATTTCAGGTCCATGGCGCTCACTGTAGGGATAAAGGTGCTGCTAGCCTGATAAAGCGTGTCGTCGTTCCAGTAAGACTTCATAGGAAGGCTTACAACTGTAAGTCCTCCAACCTTGACCTTTTTGTCCCAATTTTTGGGCATCGCCTCTTCCATGCCTTCCCGTAGGGACTCATAAAGGGTTTTTGCAAACGGGTACGTACTCCCCTGGACAAAATCGAAGTCCGTTGAGCCCTTCTTCGAGACTTCGTCCACATCGGTATTGAATTCATATTTGCGATTTCGGGCATATTCTCCCAATTCTGTCGTTGAGTAAGCCAGCACGCTTGTAGCTCGGCCCATCACCTTGGACATCAATTCCGTCCGGCGTTCCAGAGCATAGTACTTGTTCTTATGGGCTGGATCCTTGCCCTTCAGCTGTCCCTGGGCCACAAGCACCACAGGGAACCCCTTATACTCGGCGGCCTTGCGGTAATCTCCGAAAAGGAACCTGTCGGCACCCATCCTGGGCTTGTACGTTGTATTTCCCGCCTCCGTATCGTAAATGAGCAAGTCTCTTGCACCAGGAGAAGAAATCAGGTCGTAAAAGGCCTCTGCCGCACCGACTTCCGCCTCGTTGGCCCAGAAATCGATGGAAGCCACCAGGCCCCTGGGCATTACCGCACCCTGATGGGGCGAATCTAAAGAAGCAAAGAAACGAACGGGAGCAGTTTCCGCCTTGTTGCGTGTGGTGTCATACAGATAGGAACCATAGCGTCCGATAATCCCGCCCTGGCTAATGCCCAAGATTACAAAACCGTCCTGTTTGCCGTTCGGAAACGGGATTGTCCTGTTCTCACTCAGATAACCCAAAAGGCCTGCAAGAGACTCACTGTTCTGTTGCAGCGAACGGATTACGGTTTCCGAAAACTGAACAAGCACTGGCGTGTAGCCCAGGGACTTGAGTATTTCGGGAATGCCGAACTCCTCCGTTTCGCGATGCAACTGGGAAAGTGTCCTTTTTTCGTCGGTACTCAGGTGTATCCCGTCGATGACAAAGAATGGGCGTTCCAGATAAAAACCGAACTGAGCAGAAGCGAGTTCCGGCGGATCGATAAAACGGAGACGAACCTGAGGCATTTTTGCAGATACCGAAGAACCGATCTTGTCAAAACAATCGTTCGAAAAGAAGCTGTTCTTGGAAAGGCATGACCGATTACCCTGATCCGCATAAAACAAATCCACAGTCTTGGCACAAAGCGCTCCCGCAAGGGAGAGGACTGTGGCAAACATCAATTTCAAGCAATTCATTACTTCACCTCCACGAATAACTTTTGTTCAAAGGTTTGATTATCGGAATGAATCTTCACAAGTATTTTCTGGAGCCCTGCGGACCCGAATTCCAGAATGCCGTCGGAACCCGGTTTCAGTTCCAGGCACTTGTTTTCGGCACAAATTTCCAGCATGGGAAGCTTTCCGCTGGGAGCTATTGCGAAATAAGGATCGTAGGCAACGCGAACCCTGGACGCTGAAACCTGCGGAGACGAAAGCCCTACCAAGGTCAAGCGGTAATCTTCGATTTCTCGCTTGGTGCAGGAACTGTCGCCGCAATAGGCCACCCCATAGTCCATGTTGGCCACCAGTAACGGCAACACCGTGTAGTCGCTCATGGCGGCAAGCTCGCCAGCTTCGTCAAATAGCCTCTTGGAATTAGGGATTACGCCTTCAGCGAGGCTACCCTTTTCTACTAGGAACATGCTGTTGTACCACCCACGCCAAGAATCTTTGGCGGTCAGGCTTTCCGCATCCTTGAATCCCAGAATACGCATCTGGCTTTCTTCGGGAATCACGAACTTCGCCTGGGTTGAGGCTTTCAAGGACTCCTTTTCGCTAGCGCTATAACGGGACTTTACAGGTCGCTCATACACGTCCTCGAAAAGCCCTTCCCGCACAGGCGATGCTGGGTCTACATTTACAAAGGGGTACGGCTCGATTTCAGCCGGAGCCTCCTCCCCTGCCACAGTTGACGCCGAAACAGCGGTTTCCTGGACACAGGTCAAGGCCACATCGTCTACAAACAAGGTGGTATACTGGTTGGCAGGAACGTTGAACAGGCCTATTCCAATCTTGTCCACCTCTACCGTAGACCCCTCCAGCAAAGCCGACACGGGAATTTCCAGGGTTTGGGTCTTGCCCGCCTCTAGCGTGTGGAACGAGATTTTCCCGTTACCGCCCACGCCCGAAAGCCACACCCCGAAATTTCCCGCCTGGGTAGAACGGACCTTCAATTTCAAGGCACCGCCCTGTACCGTGACGGGCAGGGCGTCAAAAATCAGGGAACCGGTCCAGTCCCCACGATAGTTCCGCATGCCCGAAAGACGGATATAGGGGGATTTCATGTTGTCGAAATCGCCCCAGTTGGTGGACCATTCAGGAGATTCGGGGAAAGACCGGGTGGACTCTTCCATAAAGCCCTTGGATTGGCCGTTTTCGTATAAGACAAGGTTCTTGCATGTTCCTGCAAACGCAGTCGAGGAGAGCAAGGCTCCTCCAAGGGCCACAAGGCCCCATATCCTACTCTTCATAGGATTCCTCCAAAAGAGAATCATCTGGAAAAGACGGAAAGGAGCCCGTCACGAAGACTATCAAACAAAAAGGCACACTCCCCAAAGGGACATGTGCCAATACTCGTTTTTAAATCCGAGGCGAAAGATAAATAAATCCGAAAACCTGTAAAGGGACCTTGGTGGAAATTTAATTTTACTGAAAAAGCGGGCTATTTTTCAAAAAAAACAAGTCATATCCTCTTTTATAACTCCTGCTTCTTGTCAAATAAACATTAACATATATATATGTATCCAAAATTGCCCCCGCCGGACCGCCCCCGCCGGACCAATTTTTCAAAAAACCTTTTTACATTTTAGCCCCGAAAATGGTTTGGACCGTTGTCACATACGGGCTTATTGCCCTTCTTGCCCTGTTCGGCCTCTTCTACCTGTGGCTAGAGGTGTGTTTTTACCGTGCCCTGGGCACCGTCCGGGAAGGGCGTTCCACCGTGAACCCGCCCCCGAGGGTCAGCGTCCTCATCGCCGCCCGGAACGAGTCCGCTGGGATCCGAGCCACCCTGGATTCCGTCCTTAATCAGGACTATGCCGGCGTCTGGGACGTTTGGGTGGCCGACGACCGCAGTACCGACGACACCCCCCAGATTCTGGAGGAATACCGCGCCCGCCACCCCGAACGGCTCCATATTTTGACCATCAAGGACCTGCCCGAAGGCGTAAGCCCCAAGAAACACGCCATCAGCAAGATGATCGAGGCCTGCGAGGGGGACATCCTGTGCCTTACGGACGCCGACTGCATTGTCCAGCGGGAATGGCTCATGGGCATTTTGCGGGAATTCGAACCCGGAATCGAACTGGTGGCAGGGCATTCCTACATTCCCACCGTCCCCGGCAAGTCCCCCTTCATCATCTGCATGCAGGCGGTAGAGACCCTTATTTACCGGGTGGCAGGTACTGCAGGCCTCGCCATGCACCTGCCTCTCACCAGCACGGGCAACAACCTGGCCTACCGGAAGGACTTTTTCAAGAGCGTAAACGGGTTCGAGAACGTCATCAAGATCCAGAGCGGCGACGATGACCTTCTGATGCAAAAGCTGGCCACCGACCGGCCCTTCGCCATGCGTTACTGTATTACCCCCTCCACCTTCGTGACCACCAACGGCAAGGAGACCCTAAAGGAACTCTGGGAGCAGCGCAAGCGCTGGGCCTCCAAGACCATCTACTACTCCCCGAAAATCGTGTTCGTGCTCTCCATGGTGTTCCTGTTTTTGACCATGCTCTGCGTCACGGCAGCGTTTTCGCCCTTCAGCACCGAAGTTTTAATTGCAACCCTGGTCGCCTTCGCCCTAAAAAGCCTGGGCGACCTGATCCTCATTTTGCGTGGGCTCAAGATATTCCGGCAGGAGCACCTGCTCAAGTGGTGCATTCCCGTAGAAATCGTCCATGCCCCCTTTACCGTCTTGGCAGTGCTGTTCGGCCTGTTCGGACGTTTCAAATGGAAATAAGTTAAGAACGGAAGTCTCATGGCAACTAAAACGAAAGCTCCCGAAAAGACCCTGATTATCGCCGAAAAACCCAGCGTGGCCTCTGACCTGGTAAAAGTCCTGGGTGCAAAGAATTTCAAGAAAGAGACCGCCTACTGGGAAAGCGACACCACCATCGTAAGCCACGCCATCGGCCACCTGGTAGGCATCGCCGACCCCAAGGATATTGACGAACGCTACAAGGCATGGGACATGAAGACCCTCCCCATGCTGCCGGAAAAATTCCCCCTGGTGGCCCTCCCCACCACCAAGAGCCACCTGACGGCCCTCGGAAAACTCATCAAGCGTAAAGATGTCACCACCATCATCAACGCCTGCGATGCGGGCCGCGAAGGTGAATTGATTTTCTTCTACATATTGGACTACGTGCTCAAAGGGAACTTCAAGGGCAAGACCCTAAAGCGCCTCTGGATGCAGAGCATGACGCCTACGGCCATCAAGGAAGCCTTTGAGCACCTGCGCACCGCCGAGGACATGGAAAACCTGAAGGACGCCGCCCTTTGCCGCTCCGAGGCCGACTGGCTGGTGGGCATGAACGGGAGCCGCGGGCTTACCGCCTACAACAGTTCCATGGGCGGGTTCCAGATTACCCCCTGCGGCCGTGTGCAGACCCCCACCCTCGCCATTATCGTCAAGCGCGAAGAAGAACGCCTGCAGTTCAAGCCCCAAAAGTTCTGGACCGTCACCGCCGATTTCGACAACAGCGGAAGCGACTACCAGGGCAAATGGTTCAAGACCGACGGCAAGGAAAAGCAGAAGCAGATCTTTGACGAAAAAACGGTCAAGGCCATCCTGGAAAAGTGCAAGGGCAAGCCGGGCACCATCGAAGAAAGCACCTCCGAAAGCGAGCAGAAATGCGCAGGCCTCTACGACCTGACCACGCTGCAGCGCGAGGCCAACAGCCGTTTCGGCTTTAGCGCCAAGACCACCCTTTCCATAGCACAGTCCCTGTACGAACACCACAAGGCCACCACCTACCCCCGTACCGACAGCCGCCACCTGCCCGAAGACTATGTTGCTCCTGTGAAATCTACCCTGGGTAAGATTACGGGCCCTCTGGCAAAGTTCGCCCAGCAAGCCCTGGACAACAACTGGGTCAAGCGAACCCCAAAGGTCTTTGACAACTCGAAAATTTCGGACCACTTCGCCATTATCCCCACCGGAGTCGCTCCCAAGAGCCTTTCCGAAGCAGAAGCGAAGATTTACCAGATGATTTGCCAGCGGTTCATCGCCGTATTTTTCCCGCCCGCAAAATACCTAAACACCACCCGCATTACCACCGTCGAGAGCGAAACCTTCCTTACCGAAGGCAAGATTCTGGTGGACCCGGGTTTCAAGGCGGTTTACGGCAAGGATAGCGACGACGAGTCCAACATTCCCAAACTGAACGGCAACAAGGCGAAGACCGTTTCCATCGAAGCGGAAGAAGACTTTACCAAGCCTCCTGCCCACTACACCGAAAGTTCGCTCCTTTCCATGATGGAAAGTGCGGGTAAGCTGGTGGAAGACGACGAACTGCGGGACGCCATGAAGGAACGTGGTCTCGGCACCCCCGCCACCCGCGCAGCCATTATCGAAAAGCTGGTCAGCGACAAGTACGTGGTCCGAGACGGCAAGGACATGATCCCTACCGCCAAGGCCTTTGACCTGATCAAGGTGCTTTCGGCCATGAACTGCGACGCCCTCACCAGTCCGGAACTCACCGGTGAATGGGAATACAAGATGGATCTGATTTCCAAAGGCAAGGAATCCCGGGAAGAGTTCATGAAGGGCATTGTAGAAATGACCCGCACCATGGTAAAGAACATCAAGGGTTTCAAGGAAGAACACACCGAAGGCGAAGCCAAGTTCAGTCCCGTAAACGGCAAGAAGGTTTTCGAGACCGTGAGCCGCTACAAGACCGAAGACGGCATCGTCATCCGCAAGATGATTGGCGGAAAGCGCCTTACCGACGAAGAAGTGGTGGAACTCTTGACCAAACGCAAGATTGGCCCCCTTACGGGATTCCGCAGCAAGAAGGGTTCCGAATTTTCGGCGGTGGTCATCATCAACGACCAGAACAAGATTGAATTCGTCTTTGACGACAAGCCCGAAGAAATCGACACCGGCAAGAAGGTGGGATCTTCTCCCGTCGACGGAACCGACGTGTTCGAGACCCTCACGGGCTACGTTTCCCAAAGTTATGTGGACAAGCTGCCTTCGGGAATCTCACTGCCTAAGATTCTCCTGGGCAAGGAACTGCCCTTCGAGGCCATCCAGAAACTCCTCGCCGGCGAAAAGACGGAACTCATCAAGGGGTTCCGCAGCAAGAGCCACCGTCTGTTTGACGCCTACCTGTATCTGGAAAAAGGCAAGCTCAAGTTCGACTTCCCGCCTAGGGAATTCAAGCCCAGGCGGTTTGGGAAGAAAAGTGGCTGAGTAACTTCGGAATTCGGATTTCGGAATTCAGAATGAAAATTAACATAGTACCAGCAATCGTTTTTCTGGCAACGACTGTTCTTGTGCAGGCGGAGGATTCTTTGTCGCACGAGCAATTCATTCCGCTAAATTCGTTGACTGAATCCGTGGCAAATCAAGAGACGGAACCCGCGAGCAGTTCCGCCGTCGTCACCAGCACGGCCGACACACTCCAGCAAGACACCACCCACACCGATAGCATCGCCGACACTACTGCCGCAATCATAGAAAACCCCTATGGCCTGCCCGATGAACTCATACCCCTCTGGAATTCCATGAGCATCAAGCAGAAGGCCGCCCAGATGGTCATGGTGTACCTTTCTCCGGCCCAGTTCCTGATAGAAAACGAATTCGGAGCCGTGCTGGTCATGAAAAACCACCTGAAGGACACGGCGGCATTCAAGGCCCGAATCAAGGAAGCCAACGAAGGTCTGAAAATCCCCCTGCTGGTGGCAAGCGACCAGGAGGGCGGCTTTGTAAACCGCCTGGGCGGCATCTCCGAAAAATGGAAGCACGCCCCCAGCGCCAAGGAAATGCGGGACATGCCTACCGATTCCGTAAGGGAGCTTGCCAGGGACATCGGTGGAGAACTGATGGAACTGGGCATCAACATGAACCTGGCTCCGGTGCTGGACCCCGCCAAGGACCACCGGAAAAAGAATTCCTTCATGGAAGAAAGTGCCCGCAGCTGGGAAAAGGATTCCACCAGTACTGAAAAAGTCCAGGCCTTTGTCCAAGGTATGCGTCAAAGTGGCGTGGTATGCGTGTCCAAGCATTTCCCGGGTTACGACTCTTGGACCAACAGCGACCATCAAATCGCCATCAGTGCAAGCCCCAAGAATAAAATCGCCTATAATGTTGAATTTTTCAAGCGGCTTTCCGACGACATTCCCGTGACCATGATGAGCAGCGTGCGTTTTATCCGCATTTCTAGCCGCCCCGCCGTATTCGAGCCGAAAATCGTGAAAATGGCCCGGGATATGGACCCGGAAACGGTGATTCTCACCGACGACCTGTGGGGAGTGTCCCTACGGGCCTGGGTCAGCGGAACAGAACGGGTAAAAAGCAAGGGCTACCCCCGCAAGGATTTCCGCAAGCTTATCCGCACCGCCCTTACCGCAGGCAACGATATGTTCATGATTACCTACCCCGCAAAGGCGGTAGAGATGGTGAACTACCTGGTACAGATTTCCAAGAACAACAAGACCTACAAAAAACGCATCGAAGAATCCGCCGCCCGAATACTCAAGATGAAGTACAAGGCGGGGATGATTAAGTAGTGGTTAGGGGCTAGGATCTAGGGGCTAGGTTTTAGGTTATAGGTTGTAGGGGTTAGGGGTTAGGATAGCAGGTCTCAAGAGTCGTCATCCTCGCGAAGGCGAGGATCCGCTTAAGGTGTGGAATTAAATCGATAGTTTCTAAATTTCAGCCCCGGCCGGGGCGAGAATCTTTCTTCGGTAGGTTCTTCACCTCTTTCAACAACTTTTCCGGTCCGATTTTTTCATAGACCAGTTTCAAGATTTCAGCGGCGGCACGGGCATCGGCCAGAGCCCTGTGGTGGTTAAAGTCCGGAAGTTCCAGGGACTCCGTCAGGTTGTGCAGGCTGTAGCTAGGCAGCCCCGGAAAAAATCTTCGGGAAAGTTTCACGGTGCAAAGCCTGGGCGGGTCGTACTTGATGGCACAGCGTTTCAGTTCCGCCATCATGAAACGGCTATCGAACTGCACGTTGTGAGCCACAAAGATGCGGTCTTGCAACATTCCCATCAGGTCTTCGGCGATAGCCGAAAACTGCGGTTTTCCCTGCACCATTTCGTCAGTAATTCCCGTAAGCCTCTGCACAAAGGGCTGGATAGGCATGCCCGGATCTACCAGGGCCTGGAACGTTCCCTCCACGTTGGTATCGTCCATCAAAACGACGCCTATTTCGGTGATTCGTCCATCGGAAGGTTTCCCTCCGGTGGTTTCCAAGTCCACGACGGCAAATTTCACGGTTTAGTCCCTGCGAAGCATTCCCTTACTGGATAGGAACGTCGATATCCAGGGTCTGCCTTGCAGCACGGTTTTCCACGCGGGCCTTCATGACCTTGGACTTGGGCCGACCATAGACAGGCACCACCACCAGGTTCGACACCCCGGCGTCTTCGCTGGGAGTCGCCTCGGTTTCTGCAACGGTCTTCGAGAATATCGGAGTCTTGCCCTTATCAAAGACAGAATAGGTGAACTCACGGTTCAGCCCCTTCTTGATTTGCTTGGTAGGCACCTGGAAATAGATGATGCCGCCCTTGGGCACCTTGCGCAAGCTGTCCTTGATTTCTTCCTCGGTGGCAAAGTCCGCTTCCATGGCCATACGCACGTTCTTCTTCAACTTGTCGGCACTTTCGTAAAGCACGGACACGTTGAACTTGGCGTCTTCGGGCATGGCTTCCGGACGCACGTCCCGAATCTTCGCGTTGTTCTGGTAGTATTCCCAGCGGCCGTTGTCGTGGAGAATCACCGTAGAGCCGTTGGAGGTCGTCGCGATAATGTCGTTAGCAAAAGCGCCCACCGCAATGGCAAGCAGGCAAGCACATCCAACCAATCCACTCAATTTCATAAACACCCCGATTGTTCGTCGTTTTCAAAAGAAATATAGCATTAGTCGATTCAATTCGGAGTCCTGATTTCAGAGTTCAGAATTATATTCAGAAACAATTCATAATTCCGAAATCCGAATTCATAACTATATTTCCCCCCGTGAACGGAAAAACCAGATTTGCCCCGAGCCCCACCGGCTACCTCCACGAAGGCCACCTGCTTTCGGCCCTGTTCGTGTGGGCCGCCGCCCAAAAATGGGACCTGTCGGTGCACCTGCGCATCGAGGACCACGACCAGGGAAGGTCAAGACCCGAGCACATCGCCGCCATCCGCGAAGACCTGCAATGGCTTGGCTTCAAGTGGCAAAGCGAAAGCCTCCAAAGCGAACATTTCGACCGATTTGAAAAAGTCCTCAAAAAACTGGAAGCACAAAACCTGGTCTACCCCTGCTACTGCAGCCGCAAGGAGCTGGAAGAACAAAATCCAAAGAACGAATTTGGCGAAATCATATACCAAGGAAAATGCAAGGGGGGAAGCCTCCCCCTAGTTCGCACTGCGTCGCTCTCTACCCCCTCCAGCGGGGGTTCCCCCCGCAACGCCCCCCACTCCCTCCGAATCAAAATTCCAGACAAAGTAATTAACTGGCACGACCTACGCCTAGGGGACTTTGCCGAAAATCCGAAACTCCAATGCGGGGACTTCCCTATCCGGGACAGAATCGGCCAATGGACCTACCAGTTCGCCGTCTGCGTCGACGACATCGAAGAGGGAATCTCCCACGTTATCCGGGGCGAAGACATACGGAACTCCACCGCAAGGCAAATCGCCCTGATGGAACTGATGGGCAGGACCGAACCGCCCAAGTACCTGCACCACCCTCTCATCGTGGACCCGGCGGGCAAAAAACTTTCCAAGCGGGAAAAAGCCCACAGTATCCGGCAAGACCGGGAAGCGGGCGTCACCCCCCAAGAACTCCTGGGCAGGGTCCTTTTCAAGGCAGGACTTGCCTCCACCCAAGCGCCCGCCGACCTAGACACCGCCCTGGACATCGTCTGCCAAAATTTGTAAAAAAGAAGTCCAAAGAAACCCCTATTCGACAACTCGTAACTCGTAACTCATAACTCGCTACTTCTAAATAATGTATATTCAAGGCATGTCCAACGCAGCCTTGTCCGCTACCCTCTCAAAGATTCGCCAGGAATCGGCTCTTTTCGATTCCAAAGATTCTCTCTTGAACTTCAACACCAAGGGCCTGTACCAGACGCCCCTGATGCTTGAAACCGGCGACCTGTTCTTTGAAAAGTGGAAGCAGGCCGGAGGCCCCCTGCCACTGGACTCATTCCTCCCCAAGTCAGAAAATTTCACACCCCAGCAAAAACTGGAAGTGAAAGAACATATCCTGCAAGCCCTCAAGGAAAAGCTGGAGGACTTCGGTACCACCGATTTGTACCTGCTGCTGGGATTCTTGAAGTGGGAAGGGAACGCCCTTTCCCCAAGCCTGCTGGTGCCCCTGGATGTGAACCTCCAGACCCAGACGGTAGCCCTTTCTTCGAAGCATCCTCTCGAAAACATCGTCCTGCGGGAACGGTTGAAAACGGAGCTTTCGCTCCCCACCATAGAAGACGCTACCCTGAACGGGCAGTTCAGCATCTTGCTGTACTTTTCCCTCTTCGAAAAAGCGGTGGCGGCAAAGAAAAACTGGAAATTTACACGACACGGTATCTGCCTCGCCTTCTTCGATTCCGTCAAGCTGGGCCTCAAGAAATGCATGGAACAGGGGCTGGACGAATCCAACACCAGCGCCGCCTCTACCGTTCAAGCCCTCTTTACCGCCAATGGATTCCAGACCAAGGATTCCAAGTTCGACGGAGAAACATTTGACAAGCTGTACTCGCCGCTGGACCACTATCCTCTGTACATCACGGATTCCCACACCACCAAGGTCACAGAAGACGCAAAGGATGCCGGGAACAACGCCTACGCCATTCAGGCCCTGCCTGGTACAGACTGGGACCGGGCCACGGCGAACCTGGTGGCCGATTCCATCGCCGAAAAGAAAAGCACCCTGGTGGTTTACCGCAGGGCATCTACCGCCCAAAAGTTTAGGGACCGGCTGTTCCCCCAGTTCCGCAATTTCGAAGGCCCCGAAAGGGACGCCCTTCTGCCGGAACTCCAGAAGACCCGCGATTCTTTTGTGCGGTATTACGACGCCATAAACAAGAACATCCAGCCCTCCGACGCACCCCTTTCGGACCTGCTGACGGAATTCGTTCAGAACCCGGCCGTCAAGGTTAAAGCATCCGACACCCTGTTCCAGAAAATTGCGAACATTCCGTACAGAGACTACTGCGAACTCAAGGCGGACCTGGACGAGATTCTTTACCTTTACTTCGAAAAGAAGGGCAAGGAGGCCAGGAACGCCTTCAAGGATGTGCGGGTCCCGAGCCTCTCCGTCGAAGAACAAGAAGCGATTGCCAAGGAACTTGCCCTTGCCTCGAACAAGGCCAACGAATTGAAGCCCCTTATCGGGCTAGTCGAAAAGACGGGACTGTTCCCCACGGGCATCTACCTTTCCGGACTTTCGGACATCATCGACCTGATTCTCCAGAACTTCAACAGGAACACTCCAGTCTTTGAAGACTGGGAACTGCGTTCCAACAGCTGGGAAGACTACCAGGATTCCCTGAAGGCGCTCCCCGAAGCAGGCGACAAGTGGGTCCGCTACCGTAGGCAGACATCGGAAATCTACACCGATAACGCCGTAGATGAAAACATCCTTTCTGTCCGCGAAGAATTTGCCGACAGCCTGAAGGCCACCCTCAAGGGCCTTTCGGACCGCTACCGCAGTTCCAAGAAAAAGCTTTTGAAAGTCCTGAAAGACCCGAAGTCCGTCACGTCGGACAACCAGTTGCTAGACCTAATCGACACCCTGATCGAACTGCAAGAAAACAAGCGGGCCTACAAGGACACCTCCGTTCTCGGGAACCACCTGCTGGGCCGCGACTGGCTCTACGAACGCTCCAACTGGTTCGAGCTGAACAAGAAGATCACCTACATCTACGACTTTAGGGAGACCCACAAGAACGACCCGCGGCTGGACCTGCTGCTCCAGATTCTGGAGCAGTGGCAGCTGTTCAAGGATGCCCTCCCCCAGATGAAGGACTACGCGAAGGTCGTCAAGGAACTCCAGGAATCCACCCGCAAGATTACGAAGGGACTTTCTCTGGAAACTCCTCTCGAGAGCTTGTGCATCGAAAAGTGGCTGGACGAAATCCAGCTGTGGAACGCCAACTGGGGCAATCTGGAAATTCACGTGCGCACCACGTCGCTTTTGCAGTCCATCGAAAAATTCGGAGCAAAGGAACTGGTCGACTACCTGAAAGACGCCGACAACGTGAGCCAGAACATCGCCCAGGCCTTCGCCCATTTCTGGGCAGGCACGCAAATCCAGCAGGTAGGCAAGGATTGTCCCGACCTGTTCTCCCTTTTGCCCAAGGCCCGCGCCCAAAAGACCAGGGACTACCGCTCCCGACTGGACCAGTTCTGCAACGCAAACTTCAGGTTGGTGCAAAACACCGTCAAGGATAATCCGGGCCTTTTCGCCTTTATCCCGCTGGAGCAGAGTTTCCAGCTGACCCCATCACAAAAGTTTCAGACCGTAGTCATTCTGGACGCGGACTGCATTTCGGTCTGCGAGGCGCTTCCCGCCATTTTCAAGGGCCAAAAGACGGTGCTGGTGGGCGATTCCAAGGCGCCTCTCCTGAAGCACCTGCCGCTGGACGGCTACCCCGAAGACAAGACGCCCCATACCCAGGCGTTCCAGGAATCTATTCTCACCATGAGTTTAAGGCAGGGGATTCCCACCAGGGAACTGTGGTTCTCCACCACCTACGCCCATTCCTCCATGATAGATTTTGCAAACTGCAAAATCTACGGTGGCGACATTCGGCAACTGCCGCAGCCCAGCCGTGAAAAGGTAAAGAACCAGACCCTGAAAGTCGTATCCGACAAGGTCCTGGAAATCGCGAAGGCCGCTATTCACCACGCCGAAAGGCAGCCGGGACGCACTCTCGGCATAATCGCTCTTCACCAGTCCACCTGCATGGAAATCGAGTCGGCCATCAACAGCCTTACGCCCAAGGATTCTCCGGCGGCAAGGTTTTTCCAGCCTACAAACCCCTCCATCAGTTTCTACGTAAAGACTCCCGAAAGGGCGGTCAACCGCCTGCGAGATACGATTCTCGTGTGTGGCGAATACGAAACCACCGAAAAGAAAGCCATCAACAATTCCCTTTCTGTCTGTGCAACGCTTGCCAAGTGCGAACTCCAGGTGTTCCTTTCCGAAAGCGACATGGCCCTGAAGCCCAAAGAAAAACCGGACCTGTTCTGGGAATGGATTCTGTACCTGCAGAAGGTGCTTACCCTGAACATTACCGACGAAAAGCCCAAGGAATCGGCTCTCTACGCCCAGGCCCTAAAGGCCCTGCAAGACGAAAACATCCAGGTGGAGCCCTATTTCTGCCAGTGCGGTATTTCTGTCGGCCCTGTGGTGGTTGACGCCAACAATTCCAAGCGGTTCCTTGCCATGGTCGAAGACGACTGCACCACGGAACGTTTCAGGGAATCCATCGAAGACCGAATCTACATTCGTCACACGTTGCTCCGTCAAATCGGCTGGAAGGTACTGAACCTGTGGACCCCCTTCTGGTACATGGCCAACAGCGACGAAGTGAGCCACATGGTCACCACCATCGCCATTGAGCAGAGCGTGGCTCCCCCGCCCAAGGACGCCTCCGAAGAGGAATCCGAAAGTGTCGACGCCATCAGTGCCGAAAACCTGAGCGTGATTCCCTATACGGTGCTGCACCCGAAAATCGAAGGAACACCTCACGACAGGCCCATCGCCGAACTTTCGGCGGCATCCATCATCACGCAGCTCAAGTTCTACGTGGACCACGAGTCCCCCATTCACGAAGAGTTGCTGCAGCAGAGGCTTTTCGAACTCCACAAGGAACCCTGGCCGAACCAGAAACTCGTGCCCCAGATTATGGACGCCATCAAGCAGGGCATCAAGGGCCAGAAGTTTATCCAGACGGGTAAGTTCCTGTATTCCCTCAAGAACCCTGCGGTAGAGCTGAGAGACAGAAGTTTCCGACCGTCTTCGGAACGGAAGATGATCTACGTTTCACCCGAAGAACGCATGTTCATACCGTCGTCTATGGACGAACGGGACATCAAGCAGTTGCTTGGACTGCTGGAATAGAGAACTTTTTCTCGCGGAGGCTTCTTCGTCATCCTCGCCCATTCGGCCTTGCTCAGGGCAGGCTCCGGCGAGGATCCGTTTGCCAAAATAATCGGAAGTTTTACCGCACTTTCACGACGAAAGCGCTGATGTTGTAGGCCGAAAGCTCACGGGCCTTGTCGTCGGCGGCTTTCTTGTTGTTCCAACCGCCGGCGCGTAACTTGTAAAAAGGCGCGTCGAACACCACCTGGATAGCATAACCCGTGCTGGCAGAAAGTTCTGCACGGCGGCGCTGGGCCGCATCGAAATCACCTACGGCTTCGAACTGCAAAACGTAAAGGTCCTTAGAGGCCTTCTTGTCGGCACTTGCCTTGCCGGGAACGGCAGGGCCTGCGGCAGCAGAAGTGTCCCGCAAAGAGGCGGAAAGCTCGGGAGAATACTCGTTCCCGCGGAAAAGGGAATCCATGTCCGTAGGGTCTCCGGCAAAAGACAGTGCCGCTGCAAATCCGACAATAAAAGCAATAGACGATTTCATGACATCAATTATAAAAAATTTTCTCGGTTTCCACCCCGTCCATTTCGGCAACGGCACTCCGGTGGGTAATAAAAATCATGGTCTTGTTCGGATAGGCCGCAAAAAGCCTGCGGAACAATTCCCGTTCCGTAGGTTCGTCCAGCGCCGAGCTGATTTCGTCCAGCAACAAGACGCTCCCGGGCCGCAGGAGTCCGCGGGCCACAGCAATACGTTCCGCCTGGCCTTCGCTTAGCCCCATGCCCCGCTCCCCAAGTTCCGTGTCCAGGCCGTGGGGCAGATCGAACACGAATTCCGCACAGGCCACCTGCAGCACATGCCGCAGTTCCTCTTCGGAAGCATCCGGTTTGGCCAACTGCAAATTATACCGAACCGTTCCGCTCATAAGGGTATTCCCCTGAGGAACATAGACAAAGTAATCGCAAGTCCCTGCCGAAACAGGCTGTTCAAAAACACTCGCTGAGCCGCAGGAGTCCGTAGAATAAACAAGCACGCGGCCTTCCCGGGGTTCCACAAGCCCAAGCATCAGGCGGAACAGCGTCGTCTTGCCAGCACCGGTCGTCCCCATAATGGCGGTCTTGCTTCCGGGCTTAAAGTCGTGAGTGTAATTCCGGATGGCATCGTGGTCAGCGGTGGCGTAACGGAAGCTGACATTTTCCAGACGGACGCCCAGGCCCGATGAGCCTTTGGGCACGTTTTTTGCATCATCCGAAGCATCACCCATCGCACCCTTCGAGGCACCATTTGAAACATCATTTGAAGCGCCATCCGACGAAACTTTCGAAGCACCCTTCGAAGTGCCTTCCACGCCATTAACCGAACCGTCGCCCTGCAGTTCCTGCAGGCGGTCGATGCTGGCGGTAGCGTGAATCAGGCGGGGTGCGTTGTTCAATATCGAAAGGATGGGCCCCTGAATCTGCCCCACCAGCTGCAAGAAAGAGGTCATGACGCCAAAAGTGATGGTGCCGTTACGGAGCCCGAGACCGCCCCACACAAAGGCCAACAGGTAACCCAGCCCAAAAGCACAGCCAAAGGCCAGCCGAGAAATCACCGAAAAACGGGTCTGCCTCACCACGTCGTGATGGAGGGTGCGCTGCATGGAATCCAGCCGCTCCGAGACCCAGGGGGCGCTTCCCAGACTCCGGAGCACGGCGTTGTTCTCTACGCCCTCCTGCACATGCATCTGGATACGGCTCTCCCCTTCGCGGATCCTGAGGGTCATTTTCCGCAGGCGATAAGAGATGAACTTTCCGAACACAAGGGCCAGCGGCGTCAAGAGGACAAGAGCCCAGGCGAGCCGCGGGTCAAACCAGCGAAGCATCAAGAATGCCCCCAGAAGCTGTATCGCAGTCACCATCATCTGGGGAATTTTCGCCGTAGCCACTTCGCTTACCAGCTCCACGTCCTTGGAAAAACGGGAGGTCACGTCGCCCGAAAGGAGTTCCTTTTCGCTGTAGAGCTTACGGGTAAACAGCCGCCCGAACATGGAGAGCCGAAGCGCGTTGGACTGCCGGATGGTTGCCACCGACGTGAGGTAGTAATACACCTGACGGAGCACCACGTTCCCTACCACCGTAAGCACCAGCAGGCCCACCATGCGGGCCACGTCCTGGTCAGAACCGTTCTTGATGGTATCGTCGATAAAGCGTTTGCTCAGCCACACCATGGCAAGGCCGAGGGAAACCTGCAGGGTTCCCACCGCCACGCGAAGCGCCACATTCAGGCGAACTCCGCGGATACTTTGCCATAGCCACGAGAGGTAATTCATTCCAGCACGTTCACCTTCTGCCAGCTTTCTACAATAGCCTGCACGTCGGAGAGAGCCCGGTCGCGCTCCACCTCGTATTCCCCGCAGAGGGCGTCCGTCAGGGATTCTGGCGTAAAGTCACCCTGCTTAACGGCAGCACTCCAGAGAAACGCCGCCGTCTCGTTCAGACACAAGAGCTTGCCGAAATCGAGAGCCCCGATGCCCTCGCCCATAATCACCTGCTCGCCGCAGACCTCCCGCAGCACAAAACCGTTCTTGATACGCATAAATCGCCTCTTTTTTGACTAAGATAGATTATTTGCGAGGCTTGGGCGGGGGATTATTGCAGAATGAAGCCAGGGATGGGGATACCGAGAAAAAAAACGAATTCCGTCCCTCGAAAATGATACGGCTTTCTACTCTTCGCAAAATAACACGATTTTGCGATACACGGGCCGTTTTCCGCGCCCTTAAAGGCCCAGATGGCGACCGGCCGCCTTAAAAAAGTGTATCGTGGAATTTTGGGGTAGAACGGGGTCAAAAACATGAAACTTTTGTATATTACCCCTCGGTTTCCCGAGTGGGATTCTTTGCGGCCTAAAAAATTTTAGGCCCCTTGCCAGATGGGTCGGCGTTCCGGCCCGAATTCCCATATTATCAAATGAACAAGGCCTGCGCGGTCGTTCTCCGCGCATGGTCAGGAGAAACTATGATGAACGAAAATACAGGCGCTGTAAAGCGCAGCCACGACCCATTCTTCCGATGGTTATTCTCAAACACCACGCACGCAAGGAACCTGCTGGAACTTTCGGCGAAGGTGAACCGGGAACTAAGCGAGTTCCTCTCGGTGGTGAACCTGGATACTTTGATCCGTATTCCCGACTCATATTCGGAAGTAGATGAAACAGGTGAAGCGGATATCGCCTTCCGCGTGAATGTTTCCACGGGAGCACCCGTGCTCGTGGGCATTCTGCTGGAGCACAAGTCGGGGCGTGATGTCGGAATCCTTGAACAGATTGACCGGTATGTCCATTCCGTTATGAGACTACACGAGGAGAACCGCATATTTAGCGGGTTCCCCACCATGGCGATTATCTTTTACAACGGTCGCGAGAACTGGGACCCTTTGAAACTGCTGGAAAACGGA
>OCVV011325247.1_pt1 | contig 20234 bp, 13 predicted proteins | sample 1539721 | NCBI WGS metagenome assembly OCVV01 (sample SAMN02144230, study PRJEB22623) | gut metagenome | biome: sheep rumen | host: Ovis aries | place: New Zealand
CCGGGGGCGCCGGCCGCTACGGGTGTGAGCCCGTGGGTTTGGGTGCGAATCTGCGGGACGTCGAGGACGCCGTCCCCTACGGGGTGGTGCAAATATCGCGCGTGGTGCGTAAACCGCGGGAGGGGCAAGCCCCTCCCCTACGGGATGGTGCGAAGCCGTGAGGTTGGTGCGAATCCGCGGGACGTCGAGGACGCCGTCCCCTGCGGGATAGTGCAAATATCGGGCGTGGTGCGTAAACCGCGGGAGGGGCAAGCCCCTCCCCTACGGGATGGTGCGAAGACGTGAGGCGGGTGCGAATCTGCGGGCGGCTGATAGCCGCCCCTACGGAGGCACCGGGGTTTTCGCGCTTCGTTTATCCTGATTCCTTGTCCGAAAACGGGAGGGGCAAGCCCCTCCCCTACAGTGCGAGGGCTTACGATGTTCAATGGCATAAAAACAGCACGAAAGCGCGGGGCGGGCAAGCCCTTGCGCTTTCGTGCTTTCCTGTTTGTTGCCGGAAGAGGCGGATTCTTAACAACGCCGCTTATTCGCTCCGGGGCGGCATATCCCCACCCAGCAGGGTGGAGAGCTCCTGCTCGGTATAGAGCCGGAGGCCGGCACTGCGGAGAAGCTCAGCGGCCACGCCGTCGCCGGGGATGCGCGTGTGGGTGAACGTGCCGTCGTAGATCACGCCCGCGCCGCAGGAGGGGCTGCGGGACTTGAGCAGCGCCAGGCGGCAGCCGTGCGCGCGCGCCGTCTCCAGCGCGAGCTGCGCGCCGCGGCGATAGGCCTCGGTGACGTCCTGCCCCGTCTGCGTCAGCACCCGCTCCCCTACCCGCTCAGCGGGTACGCGGGGCGTGGGCAGGCCGCCGTCCGCCTCCGGGCAGACCGGCAGCAGCTCGTAACGGGCGCGCAGCGCGGCGAGGCTCTCCTCCCCCAGCGCGTTATGCCCGCCGTCGTACTTGCAGCGGCGGCCGAGCAGACAGGCGCTTACCAGCAGCGGCTCCATCCCTCAGGCCTCCAGGCTGCGCAGCGCATCCTCATAGGCGCGCATCGTGCGCGAATCGAAACAGACCATGCGCACGCGCCGCAGCACGGGATAGTCCCGCAGGCAGGCTGCGATCTCCGAGACGGCGATCCGCGCGGCCTGGTCGAGGGGGAAGGCGTATATGCCGGTGCTGATGGAAGGGAAATCCACAGTCTCGCAGCCCTGCTCCGCCGCGATGCGCAGGCAGGAGCGGTAGCAGGAGCGCAGCAGCTCAGCCTCGTTGTGATCCCCGCCGCGCCAGCGCGGGCCGGGGGTGTGGATCACGTACTTCGCGGGCAGCCGGTAGCCGCGGGTGAGCTTGGCCTGACCGGTCTCGCAGCCGTTGAGCGTGCGGCACTCGGCCAGCAGCTCGGGGCCGGCCGCGCGGTGGATCGCGCCGTCCACGCCGCCGCCCCCCAGCAGGGAGCAGTTCGCGGCGTTCACGATGGCGTCCACGCTCTGGCGGGTGATATCGCCCTGGATGATGGCAAATCTCTCCATCTCTCACTCCCCGCAGACGATCTGCACGCCGCTCTCCGAGGCGGAGAGGCTGACGGAGGCGATCGGCGTACCGCGGCGCGCGATCATTTCGGCGGCCAGACGGTCCTCGATCTCCTTCTGGATGAGGCGGCGGAGGTTCCGCGCGCCGTAGGTGACGGAATAGCCCTTCCTGACGAGGTAGTCGAGCAGGCTGTCCTCCCAGCTGAGGCTGACGTTCTTCTCGGAGAGCAGGTCGCGCACCTCGCCGAGCATGAGCGCGGCGATGGCGCGGAAATTCTCCTCCGAGAGCTGGTTGAAGCAGACGACCTCATCGACGCGGTTGATAAACTCCGGCCGCAGGAACTCGTTGAGGGCCTTCATGGCGCGCTCGCGGGTCATGTCCGTGACCGTGCCGCCGAAGCCGACGCTGCCGGTCTTGCTGTTGCTGCCGGCGTTGGTGGTCATGATGATGATGGTGTTCTCGAAGTTCACCGTGCGGCCCTGGGCGTCGGTGATGCGGCCGTCGTCGAGGATCTGCAGGAGGATGTTCATCACGTCGGGATGCGCCTTCTCGATCTCATCGAAGAGCACCACGCTGTAGGGCTTGCGGCGGATCTTCTCGGTGAGCTGCCCGGCCTCGTCGTAGCCTACATAGCCCGGGGGCGAGCCGATGATGCGCGAGACGGAGAACTTCTCCATGAACTCGGACATATCCAGCCGGATCAGAGACTCGGGGCTGGAGAACATATCGGCCGCGAGGCGCTTGACGAGCTCCGTCTTGCCCACGCCCGTGCCGCCGACAAAAATGAAGCTGACGGGCTTGCGCTTGACCTTGAGGCCGACGCGGCTGCGGCGTATGGCTGCGCAGACGGCGTCAACTGCCTCGTCCTGCCCCACGATATGCGCCTTGAGGCGTTCGTCGAGTTTGGCCAGACGCTCCAGCTCATCCTCGCGGATGCTGGAGGCGGGGATCTTCGTCCAGAGCTCGATGATGCGGGCGAGGTTATCGACCGTGAGGCGCGGCCGTCCGACGGCCTTGAGCTGCTCGAGCTCGCTCTCCAGCTGCATCTCGCGGCTGCGCAGGTAGGCGATGCGCTCATAGCGCTTGTCGAGCAGGGCGGGATCGCTCATGCTCGTGTCGGACATGAGACCCTCGCGCTCGAAGCGCAGGTCGTCGAGCTCCTTGGAGGCCAGAGCCCTGCGGCGGATGCTCTCGTCCTTGAGGTTGACGTCCGAGCAGGCCTCGTCGAGCAGGTCGATTGCCTTGTCGGGCAGGAAACGGTCGGTGATGTAGCGTTCGGAGAGGATCACCGCCTGGCGGCACATCTCCGGAGAGATCTCCACGCCGTGATAGTCCTCATAATAATGCGCGATGCCCTCGAGGATCTTGATGCTGTCCTCCAGGGAGGGCTCGTTGACCGTGACGGGCTGGAAGCGCCGCTCGAGCGCGGAATCCTTCTCGATGTGCTTGCGGTACTCGGTGAAGGTCGTGGCGCCGATGACCTGGATCTCGCCCCGGCTGAGGGCGGGCTTGAGGATGTTGGCGGCGTTCATGCTGCCCTCGGCGTCGCCCGCGCCGACGATGTTGTGCACCTCGTCGATCACGAGGATGATGTTCCCCTCGCGGCGGATCTCCTCGATAAGCCCCTTCATGCGGCTCTCAAACTGGCCGCGGAACTGCGTGCCCGCTACGAGGGCGGTGAGGTCGAGCAGGTAGACGCGCTTGTTCTGCAGCTTGAAGGGCACGTTCCCCGCGGCGATGCGCTGCGCGAGCCCCTCGGCGATTGCCGTCTTGCCCACGCCGGGCTCGCCGATGAGGCAGGGATTGTTCTTCTGGCGGCGGTTGAGGATCTGGATCACGCGCTCCAGCTCCTCCTCGCGGCCGATCATGGCGTCGAGCTTGTGCTGCTCGGCGCGGCCGGTGAGGTCGATGCAGTAGGCGTCGAGGAACTTGTGCTTGGGCGCCTTGCGCTCGCCGCCGGAGGCGGGGCGCTCACCGCCCTGCGGGGTCGGCGCATTCTGCGCGCCGGGGCCGTTCGGGCCGCCGAAAAGCCGGTTGAGGAAGGGGAAGGTGGCGGTCTTGCCGTCGTCGTCCTCGCCGCCATCGCTCTCGCCTTCGGCATCGCCGAGGTTGGCCAGATCCTCCACGCCGCTGAGCGCGTTCTTCATCTCCTCGGAGATCATGTCCAGATCGTCGTCGGAGATGCCCATTTTATTCATGATGTCGTCCACGGGCTTGATATGCAGCTCGCGGGCGCACTTGATGCACAGGCCCTCGTTTTTCTGCTGGCCTGCCTCAAGTCTTGTGATGAAGACGACCGCCGGGTTCTTGCCGCAGCGGGAACAAAGGGGAGTTTGCATAGTATCCTCCGAAAATCAGATCAGTCCGCGCGTCAGGAAGCGGAACTGCAGGAAAAAGTTGCCGAGTACGGTGCCGCCCAGGGTCTCCTTGCCCAGCACCAGGCCGAAGAAGCTCAGCAGCCAGCACAGCAGCACACAGTAGACAATGCCCTCCAGGAAGCCCAGGAAGGCGCCGCCGAGCTCGTCAAACAGCTCGAGGTTCGGCAGGCGGAAGGAGAGATTGAAGATGTTCGCCACCGCCACAAGCAGGATCAGGATCATCAGAAAGCCGATGACCAGGCCGCCGACATAGGTGATCGTGTCGCAGAGCACGGCGACCACGGCGTCCGTCATGGTCGTGCCGTTGGCGGCGGAATAGTCCACGGCCTTGTTGGCCAGCTCCTGCGCGCGATCCTCGTGGAAGCCGACCGTGCGCATGCACTCGTAGGCATAGTCATAGCGCAGGGAGCTGTCGCGCGCGAGCAGATCGTCCAGCGAGAGGTCGCTGCTGGCGTAGCCCATGGTGTCGAGAATGCTGTCGCGGGTGGCGGCGGAGTCGATATAGCCGTCCACAAAGGGCTCCAGCGCGGGCACGACCTCGTGCGAGTAGGCCGAGGAGAGCAGGCTCCCGCCGAAGAGCGCGATCACGATGACGAGCAGGCCCGCCACACTCGCGATCACGCCTTTCTTGTAGCCGTTCCAGGTGCACAGCACCACGATAATCAGCAGCAGAATATCCACGATCAGTCGCATAAGAGTTCACGCATCCTTTGCTTTGCTCGTATATCGAGCAGTATATCAAATAATTATGAACAAATAAACAGCGGGGATCTGCGGGAGCGGCCCGCATCCCCGGCTGGCGCTCAGCCGCGCTCGTCCGCGCGGAGCATCATCTCCCCCACCGCGCCCTCGTACCAGAGGCGGTTGAGGTAGAGCCCCTGCGGCGGCATCGTGGGGCCGGTGAGACGCCGGTCGCCCTTCTCGAGCAGCGCGGGGATCTCCTCCGGCTGCAGCTTGCCGTAGGAGGCGTAGATCAGCGTGCCGACGATGGCGCGGCACATGTTGTACAGGAAGCCGTCCGCGCACACGGAGACCGTGATCAGCTCCCCTTCCCGCTCGCAGCGGCACCAGTGCACGGTGCGCACGGTGGTCTTCGTCTCGGTGCCGACGCTGCGCACGGCGCGAAAATCGTGCGTGCCCTCAAAGGCAGCCGCCCCGCGGCGCATGGCCTCGAGATCGAGCGTCTGCGGATAGAAGCAGGCGCGGCGCTCAAGGAAGGGATCGCGGATCGGACTGTTCCATATTTTATAGATATATTCCTTTTTTATGCAGGAGCCGATGGCGTTGAAGTCCTCCGGCGCCTCGACGGCCTCCTGTACCGCGATATCCTCCGGCAGCCGGGAGTTGAAGGCCAGGGGCATACGCTCGAGGGGGATGCGGCAGTCGGTACGGAAATTGGCGCAGTAGCGCAGGGCGTGCACGCCCGCGTCCGTCCGCCCGCAGCCGACGAGCTTCACGCCGTGGCCGCAGACCTTCGTCAGCGCCTCCTCCATCGTCTCGGCGACGGTGATCTCGGTCTTCTGCACCTGCCAGCCGTGGTAGCGCGAGCCGTCATAGCTCAGGCGCAGGGCAATGTTTCTCATAGGCCGAAGTGCCTCAGCACGTTGATCGCAGCGAGGAACAGCAGGCCCAGCGCGAGGGCGATCCAATCCCGCCGCGCCATGACGAGCTGCTTGAGGCGCGTGCGCCCCTCGCCGCCGTGATAGCAGCGGCTCTCCATGGCCACCGCGAGCTCGTCCGCGCGCCGGAAGGCGGAGACGAAGAGCGGCACCAGGATCGGCAGCAGAGCCTTGGCGCGCTGGATCAGGCTGCCGTTTTCAAAGTCCGCGCCGCGGGCCTTCTGCGCGGACATGATCTTGTCCGTCTCCTCGATGAGCGTGGGGATGAAGCGCAGCGCCATGGACATCATGAGCGTCATCTCGTGCACGGGGAAATGCAGCTTCTTGAGCGGACTCAGCAGCCGCTCCATGCCGTCGGTGAGCGCCATGGGGCTGGTGGTATAGGTGAGCAGGAAGGTGCCGGCGATGAGCAGCACGATGCGCAGGATCATCTTGACCGCGCGCGCAATGCCCTCCCAGGTGACGATCCAGCCGGGGCGCACGGGCGTGCCGCTGGTGTAGAAGAGGTTGAGCGCGGCGGTGAGGATGATGATGAAGAGCATGGGTCTGAGGCCCTTGAAGATGTTCTTCGGCCTGATATGCCCCAGCGCCATGACGAGCGCCGTGACGAGCAGCACGAGCGCGTAGCCCGCCCAGCCGTTGGCCTGGAAGAGCCCCACGATGAACAGCACGACCCACAGCAGCTTCGTGCGGGGATCGAGGCGGTGGATGACGGTATTGCCCGGGAAATACTGGCCGAGCGTGATGTCTTTCAGCATCCGCGCACCTCCTTTACGGCGGCGAGCAGCTGCTCATGGGTGTAGATGGCCTCGGGGAGCTTCACGCCCAGCGCGCGCAGCTCCATGGCGAGTGCGGTGGCCTGCGGGACGGCGAGGCCGATGGAAATGAGCTCCCGGGGGCGCGAGAAGACCTCCTCGGGCGTGCCGTCCATGGCGACGCGGCCATGATCGAAGACGATCAGGCGCCCGCAGCTGCGGGCGGCGTCGTCCATGTTGTGGCTCACGATCAGCACCGTGGCGCCGCTCTGGCGCTGATAGGCGCGGATATTCTCCATGATCTGCCGGCAGCCCGCGGGATCGAGACCCGCGGTGGGCTCGTCGAGGATCAGCACGCCGGGGCGCATGGCGATGACGCCGGCGATGGCCACGCGGCGCTTCTGCCCGCCGGAGAGCTCCAGGGGCGACTCGTTGAAGAGCTTCTCCTCGATGCCCACGAAGCCCGCGGCCTCGCGCACGCGCTCCTCGATCTCCTCCCTGCCGAGACCCATGTTCTTCGGCCCGAAGGCGATATCCGCGAACACCGTCTCCTCAAAGAGCTGGTATTCGGGGTATTGAAAGACCAGCCCGACCTGCCATTTGACGTCGTGCCTGGTTTTTTTATCCTTGTTGATGTCTGTGCCGCCGACGAGGACGCGCCCGGAGCTGGGCTGCAGGAGGGCGTTGAGATGCTGCACGAAGGTGGATTTGCCCGAGCCGGTATGGCCGAGCAGCCCCACGAACTGCCCCTGCGGGATCCTGAGGGAGATGTTCTCGATGGCGGTTTTTTCAAAGGGAGTCCCCGCACTGTAGACGTGTCGGAGCTCTTCGACGATGATTTCTGACATATCTTCTCCGGCTTCCTGTTGGAAGAATAAGATATTTTCTAAGAGTTCTTATGGCCGCGTTCCAGCGCGGCGGCGATGCGCGCGGCGGCCTCGGCCGGGGCGAGCACGTCCGTCTCCAGGCCAAGATCATGCAGCAGCCGCGTCGTCTCCGGGACGCTGAGGCCCTCGCGCTCCATCAGCTCCACCTGCGAAAAGACCTCCACGGGGCTGCCGTCGGCGACGATCCTGCCGTTGGACATGATGATGAGGCGGTCCGCGCCGATGCACTCCTCCATGTGGTGCGTGATGAGCACGACGGTCATGCCCCGCTCGCGGCAGAGCCGTGTCACCGTGGCGATGACCTCCTGCCGCCCCTGCGGGTCGAGCATGGCGGTGGGCTCGTCGAGGACGATGATCTCCGGCTGCATGGCGATGACGCCGGCGATGGCGACGCGCTGCTTCTGTCCGCCGGAGAGCAGGTGCGGGGCGTGCATGCGGTATTCATACATGCCGACCTGCCTGAGCGCCGCGTCGACCCGCTCGCGGATCTCCGCGCTCGGCACGCCGAGGTTCTCCGGGGCGAAGGCAACGTCGTCCTCCACTACGTTGGCGACGATCTGGTTGTCCGGGTTCTGGAAGACCATGCCCACGGTGCGGCGGATGGGGATCAGCTGCTCCTCGTCGGCCGTGTCCATGTCCTTGACCCAAACCTTGCCCTCCGTGGGGATAAGGATAGCGTTCATGTGCTTGGCGAGGGTGGATTTGCCGGAGCCGTTATGCCCCAGCACCGCCACGAAGCTCCCCTTTTCGATCTCGAGGTCAACGCCCCTGAGGGTCTCTTCCTCCTCATCGGAATAGGTATAGTGTACGTTTTCAAAACGGATGATCGACAATTTGATACGCTCCGATCTGTATTTATCTCTCCCAGCGGCAGCTCGCGCCGCAGGGCAGATAGAGGCCGCTGTCGGTAACGGGGAGCGCGAGCTCCCGGCTCTCACTGCGGCCGCCGAACTTTTTGGTAAAGATGCTCTCGGTCACATAGCTGAGCACCGAGGGCGAGAGGCCGGTGGTGTAGGAGTTGATGAGCACGAAGAGCGGCTCCTCGCTCAGCACACCCGCGCAGAGGGACACGAAGGGCCAGAGATTCTGCTCGAGCTTCCAGACCTCGCCGCCCGGGCCGCGCCCGTAGGAGGGCGGGTCCATAATGATGGCGTCGTAGCGGTGGCCGCGGCGGATCTCACGCTCGACGAATTTCGCGCAGTCGTCCACGATCCAGCGGATCGGCGCCTCGGAGAGGCCGGAGACGGCGGCGTTTTCCTTGCCCCAGGCGACCATGCCCTTCGCAGCGTCCACATGGCAGACCTTCGCGCCGGCTTTGGCACAGGCTACCGTCGCGGCGCCGGTATAGGCAAAGAGGTTCAGCACGCTAATCTCCCTCCCCGCGGCGCGGATCTTCTCCATGGCCCAGTCCCAGTTCGCGGCCTGCTCGGGGAAGAGGCCGGTGTGCTTGAAATTCATGGGCTTGACGCGGAAGCGCAGCTCCTTATAGCCGATCTCCCAGGCCTCGGGCAGCGCGCCCTTGTCCCAGCTGCCGCCGCCGGATTCGCTGCGGCGATATCTGGCGTCGCGCGCGTTCCAGCGCGGGTCGCGGCGCGGCGTGTCCCAGATCGCCTGCGGGTCCGGGCGCACAAGCACATAGTCCCCCCAACGCTCGAGCTTTTCGCCCTTCGAGCAGTCGAGGACTTCAAAATCTTTCCATTGATCGGCGATCCACATAGCTAAACTCCATACGTACCCCAGTATAGTTTAAGTATTGTATCACGGATTTCCCACGCGGTCAACCTCGGCTTGCGCGTTTCGAGCTCTGCAAAGCCCGCGGCGCGCCGCTCCCCCGCCGCCTCGCTCCCGGCTCCGGCGCAAAAAAGCTCCCGTACCATGTCTGTCGCGGACACGATACGGGAGGATTATTTCAGCGGATGGGGCGATTACTGCACCGCATGCGTCCGCAGATAGGACAGCACCTGGTTGATGCCCAGGGAGTTGAGCGACTTGCCGTTGGAGGAGGCATAGTCCCCGATGAGCCAGTTGGCCTTGTCGTCCACGGCGGAGGCCGTGTCGGCAAAGTAGCTCCCGGTCTCGGCCGCCACGCGCCTGATCCACTGGTTGACCGTGGTGATCACGTTGGGCGTCAGCCCGTCGGAGCCGGCGTAGGAGTTGGCAACCGAGCTCGCCGAGCAGCAGATCACCAGCGTGTAGGGGCTGACCTCGCGGATGGCGCGGATCATATCGGAATAGTTGCGGACAAAGGTCTCCTCATCCGTCAGCATCGCGCCGTCGCTGCCGAGGAAGATCACCAGGCGCGCGGGCTTGGCGACCATGGCGGCGTCGACTGGGCTGATCTCCGAGCCGTCGCCCGGGTAGCGGATCGTGCAGCTCGGCAGATCCGCCACGGAGAGGTTGCCTGCGCTGGTGCCCCAGATCTGCATGCTGCCCTGCTCGCCGAGGATGGCGTAGTCGCGGATGCCGATCATGCTGCTGTCGCACAGGAAGGTCAGCGAGTCGATATAGCTCTGCCCGGCGTCGTCGGTCTCCCCGAGCGTGACAAGCTCGCCCGAGCCGCCGACCTGCGCCATGGGATCTGCCGTGGGCGCAGGCGTGGCCGGCGCCGCGTCAAGCTGCACGCCGCCGCGGACGATCGGCCCGGAATAGGGCGTGAAGGCGGCAAAAGCGAGCCCCACAAGGAGGGCGAGCAGGCAGAGAAAGACCGAAGCCGCCCAGCCGATATTCTTGAACGCTGAAAAATTCTGCTTCATCGTCGTCACATCCCGCTTGCAAAACACGGCGACCCGATGCGAGCCGCCGATACGGATCGGTAAAAGACGCAGAGGCCGCCCCCGCAAAAGGAACAGCCTGTGCATGCACTCCTCCCCTCCCCGCTTTGGGGGAGGGAAGGACAGTGAGCATTACTCCTGCTCGGCGAGGGCCTTGGCCTCTTCAATGACCTTCTGCTGGACGTTGCCGGGGGCTTCCTCATAGCGCACGAACTTGCAGGTGAAGGAGCCGCGGCCCTGGGTCATGGAGCGCAGGTCGATGGTGTAGGAGCTCATCTCGGCCATGGGGACCTCGGCCTCGACGGTCTGCATGCCGTCCTCGGCGGTCATGCCGAGCACGGTGCCGCGGCGCTTGGAGCTGATGTCGCTCATGATGTCGCCGAGGTTCTCGTCGGGGATGGTGACCTTCAGCAGGCCGATGGGCTCGAGGATGGTCGGCTTGGCCTTGGGGATGCCGTCCTGGTAAGCGAGGCGGGCAGCCGTCTGGAAGGCCATATCGTTGGAGTCGACCGGGTGGTAGGAGCCGTCATAGAGGGTGGCCTTCAGGCCGACCAGCGGGTAGCCCGCCAGCACGCCCTTGACGACCGCGTTGCGCAGACCCTTTTCGACAGAGGGGAAGAAGTTTTTGGGCACGGAGCCGCCGAAGACTTCCTCGGCGAAGATCATGTCGTCCTGCTCCTCCTGGGGCTCGAAGCGGATCCACACGTCGCCGAACTGGCCGGAACCGCCGGACTGCTTCTTGTGGCGGCCGTGAGCCTCAACCTTGCCCTTGATCTTCTCGCGGTAAGCGACACGGGCGGGCGTGAGCTCGGTATCGACGCCGAAGCGGCTCTTGAGCTTGGCGCAGAGCACGTCAACCTGAATATCGCCCTGGCCGGAGATGACCATCTGGTGGGTCTCGGCGTTGTTGACCAGCGTGAAGGAGATGTCCTCCTCGTTGAGGCGGGCGAGACCGCCGGCGACCTTGTCGTCCTGGCCCTTGGTCTTCGGGGAGATGGCCATGGAGTAGCAGGGCTCGGGCATCTCGATGCCGGGCAGCTCGGCCTCGTTCCTGGGATCGCAGACCGTGTCGCCGGTCTTCCAATCCATCTTGCCGATGGCAACGATGTCGCCGCAGCAGCAGTCCTTGACCTCAGTCATCTTCTTGCCGGTGGCGGTGTAGAGGCGGCCGAGCTTATCGGTGCTGGACGCGCGCAGGTTGCGCAGGGACAGGTCGGAGGTGATGGCGCCCTTGAGGACCTTCACGAAGCTGTACTTGCCGAACTGATCGGACACGGTCTTGAACACAAAGCCCTGAACCGGGGCGGCGGGATCGACGCCCTCGACCTCGTCGGGAGAGGGAACGTAATCGACGATGCCCTGCAGGAGAGCCTCGGTGCCGATGTTCTGCATGGCGGCGCTGGCGAACACGGGGACGACGCTGCGGCCCGCGAGACCGGCCTTGATGCCGGCGATCATGTCTTCCTCGGAGAGCTCCATCTCTTCAAAGAACTTCTCCATGAGCTCGTCGTTCGCGCCGGCGGCGGTCTCCATGAGCTCCATGCGCAGGTCTTCCACGCGGCCGGCGTCGGCGGCGGGGACTTCGACCTTGCTGGTCTTGCCGTTCTTGGTGACGTAGGCGACATTGTTCACGAGGTCGATCACGCCCGTGCCATCGGAGGTGGGGATGGTGACCGGGGCGACGATGGAGCCGTACTTCTCGCGCAGAGCATCGACCACGGCAAAGTAATCGCCGTGCTCCTCATCGGTCTTGGAGACGATGAAGAGGGTGGGCAGATTGGCGGCCTTGAGGTATTTCCAGCTGCGCTCGGCGCCAACGGAAATGCCGTCCTTGGCGGTCAGCACGATCGCGCCGACTTCCACCGCGCGCAGGGCGCAGAGGACCTCGCCGACGAAGTCAAAGTAACCCGGGCAGTCCAGCACGTTGATCTTCCTGCCGGCGAAGCTCACGGGAGCGAGGGAGGCGGCGATGGTGATCTGGCGCTTGATCTCTTCGGGGTCGTAGTCGCAGACGGTGTTGCCGTCGGAGACTTTGCCCTGGCGGTCGATCGCGCCGGTGACGAAGAGCATGCTCTCGGCAAGGCTGGTCTTACCGCTGTTGCCGTGGCCCAGGAGGGCGATGTTGCGAATGTTTTTGGTTTCCATTGAATGCTTCCTCTCTGTCAGTATATGTCAGACTGTTTTTGTCTCTAAAGAAAGTCCAATACATTATACACTATGCGCCCGCCCCATTGCAAGCCCTATTTTTTTGAAAAGAAGGCGCGCACGCGATCCGGGTTTGTCGCAGGGCTGCCGCCCGCCGTATCCCCGCACCGCGCCTGCGATTCCGCACATCCCCGTAGGGGACGGCGTCCCTGACGTCCCGCTGTACGTTCCGCACAAGCCCGTAGGGGACGGCGTCCCCGACGTCCCGCTGTACGTTCCGCACCCAGGCACGCGACCCCGCAGGGGCGCTTCACGAAGCGCCCGCCGACACGCTCCCCTGTCCGTCCGCAACTCGGAGGACAATATATAGCAGACAGGCCTCGGGCTGAGCCCGAGGCTTGTCTGCTTCATTATTATCGTTTCACGAAATGCGAGTGATCATTACTCCGGGAGCTCTCTTGGGCAGAAAGAGTCGTCCGTGCAGGAGCTGGTGATGATGTCGCATTCTCCGCTGAAACGAATGAACTCGATCTTCGGATCTGTATAAATCATGTTTTCCTCCTTTTCCGCGGAATCTTATGCGTAGAAATCGCTTCTTCTTTTCTATTCTATCTCAGGTCTCTTGGAATTGCAAGTCTTTTTTGTCGGAGCGCAGGTTCTGCCCGCGCTCCGATTTGGGAACTGCGTTCAGTCAAAGTATGCGTTCGCTGCCTGATTGTAGAGATACAGCGCTTTGACAAGATTCTTGATGTCGTCACCGGCAGTACCGTCGTTAAGAATCCGGTATCCGTAGCTCAGCGCGCTGAACGTGATCGTGTATGTGTTCACGCCGTCCGATACCGTAAACACATGCGCCTCGTCCAGCATGTCAGCGAATATGTTGGCGACCTCGGTATAGTAGCGATCGCCCCGCTTCAAAGGCGTCACGGTCTTCCCGTCCACCGTGAAGGTCAGCGTGGAGAGATCCGTCCCGCTCTCGAGGTAGAAGTACTGCCGAACGGTATTATCCGCATCGAGCGCAAGCGTATTCGAATTCCTTGTCACGGCTTCGGGAAGCGTGCCCTCGTACACCGCTGCGAAAGGTGCAAGATCCGCCAGCGTGACTTCCGTCACTGCGTCCGCAAGCACCAGGCCGTCAGCATTGTGGTCGAAATACAGCTGTGCCGCTGTGCCGAAGTTTTCCGCCGCCACGGCCAGCGCCTTCAACGCAGCCTCATCCCTTTGCTGCAACACCTTGAGATACTGCATCATGGAATACTTAAAGCCGGTGGAAGTCACATCTGCGCCGTCTTTGTCCTCAAGCGGGAGCAGATTACCGTTTCCGTCGTACAGCCGCAGTACGACTTCGTCACGCATCTCGGTCGAATAGATCGGGATCTTGAACAGGCGACGGACCACACCGCTTCTCGTGCTGGTAGGCGCTGCGCTGATCAGCGTTGTCACCTCACGGTCGTTCAGCGTAAGCACCGCATAAGCGTTCGGATCCGTAAGAGCGAGATCGCTGATATGCACATAGAAACGAAGTTCGATCTGTCCCTGAAGGTCCGCAGTGTTGCCGTGAACATACGAGCTCTCGCCGACCGTGACGGTCTCGGACTCGGTCAGATTCAGCTCGCCGTTGCGCTGGGTGGTGCTGATGGTGGCTGTCGTCTTCGCGCCGGTGGTGGTGAAGTGCAGCGCGGCGATGGGGCTGTTCGCCGCAACGCCGTCCCTGTCGGCATAGGCGAAGGTGATCGTGCCGTTATCCGCGTGGACGGACTTGTAGCTGAGGCTGCTCTCGCAGCTGACGTAAGTCAGCACAGCGGGATCGTAGGTCACGGTGAAGAGGCCGTTTTTGGACAGGACGCTCTCGCTGAGCGTGATCGTCACCGTATTGTCGTCGGAGGTCTCGGCCTCGCCGGAGGCGTTGGGCTCGGCCGAAGCCGGGGCGTATGCGCCGCGGAAAGCGGTGAGCGAACCGAACGCGCTCTGGCCGCCCTCACCCTCCTCCGCTACGGGAGCGGGCTCCTCGGTCTCGACAGGCTCCTCGGTCTCGGCAGGCTCCTCGGTCTCGACGGGCTCCTCGGTTTCAACGGGCTCCTCGTCCAGAGGCAGCTCGTTCTCGTCGAGGACTTCCTCCTTCTCCGACGCATCCGTGAAATAGCCGGAGAGGTCAAAGCCCATGAGTGTCATGCGCTCGACGATGTCCTCCGTCAGCAGCTCTTCGCGCGTGGCGAGAGGCTGCAGGCCGCTCAGATCGGCCGCGAGCTCGGCAGGCTCCTCAACAGAGGCGGGGGCGACGCTGCCGTTGACATACAGACCGGTCGCGGGCCAGACGTTGGAGCCGAAGTTGCCGGCATGGTAGATCTTCTTGTCGCTCACACGGATGATGATGAGCTCGGCAAATTCGCCGTCGGTGTGCGTCCAGTACAGGTAGGTGCCGTCGTAGTAGAGGTTCTGGTACAGGAAGGAGGTGGAGATGCCGGTCTCGACGAACTTGGTCGGCGTAGAGAACTCAAAGCCGTTGCCAGCGCTGTTCAAACTGAGCGTCGTCGTCCAGATGACGCCGTTCTCGTCAAGCACATAATAGGTACCGCCTTCTGCACTGCGGGACTTGCAGGCGATACCGGCAAAGAACGCGCCGCCGGTGGTCTCGCTGCAGTCAAGAGCAGCGTAAGGAAGACCGGTATAAGTGCCGCCTTCACCGTCGTCCTCCGCCGTCAGCGGGCCGGCAATCAGGTAATAGCCAAAGGTGTAGGCGAAGCCGACGTAGTCAGAATACGTGGTTGCGCCGACGGCCATGTCGGCAGCGTAGACAAAGTTCTGGCCGACCTCCGTGAGCGCGTAGCTGCTCCGATTCACCGTGTAGAGTGTGGTCTCGGCAGTGTTGGTGTCGAGCGTGCCGGCGTAGAGCTTGGTGCTGCTCTGCATAAAGGCGGAGGTCAGCGGAAGCTCCTTGTCCGTATTGCTGCTCTTGGTCCAGGTCGGCAGCGAGTTGGCGTTGAAGGAGGAGAAGTAGACCCCGCCCTGCTCGTCCCAGATGATGCCGTTCAAGGTCTTGTTGACGGCGAGGACATTCACATCCACGGATTTGCTCACGCCGGGATCGGCGTTGGAAGTCGCCGTGATGGTGCAGCTGCCGGCGCCGACCGCAGTGACATTGCCGAATTCATCGACGGCCGCAACGCTGTTGTTGCTGCTCGACCAGGAGACCGTGCGATCCACCGCGGTGAGCGGGAGCACCTTGGCGACAAGCGAAGCGGTGTTGCCCTTGTAGAGATCCAGGGACTCCGGCGTCAGCCTGATATTGGTAGGAACATAGGGATCGATCTCAGCGCGGACGGTGGTCTTCACAAAGAAGTAAGTGTTGGAGGCCGTAGTGTTGAGAGAATAGGTGCCGCCGGAGCAGCGGAGATAGTAGGTGCGATTGCTGACAGTCATAGTCAGCCTGTTGCTGCTGTAAGTCCAGGCAGCATAGCGGGTACTGGTCGGCGCGTAAAGGGTCGTCCCGGTATTAGAGTTACGGCCCAGGTAATTGCTGCCATTCTTAAGCAAATAGCTGCTGCCGCTGGTAGACGCCGTCCACACGGAGGTGGCGTTGACATCGGCGCTGTCAATGTAGGGGGCGTCAATGCCGTTCGCTGCGGGGCGCACCGTTACAAGCTGGCTGTTCACCGTCGTACCGGAATGGCCGACGATGTACCCGCTGCCGGCGGCGTTGATGTTGGCGACGACATAATCATTGCCCGCAGCAGGCCCGTCGGAGAGGACGTAGACCACCTTGTCGGCATAGGCGTTGTCGTTGACCCGGACAGCCCTGGCGACCTCGTTGCCGGCGTAGTCGGCGGCGAAGACCGCCACATAGCCCTGTGCGTTGGCAATGGCGTCGGAGGCGTCGAGCGAGATGGTGCAGGTGCTCTGGCCGGGCGCCTGCTCGGCGTACTTGGTCTCGCCGTCCAGGGACAGGACGGCCACGTAGGCGAGGTTCAGGTTGTCGCTCGCCGTGACGCTGAGGGTGCTGCCGCTGAGCGTCGCCCCCGTGATCGACGGGTCGACGTCGTCAACGGTGAAATCAAAGCCGACATAGGCGCCGGAGCCGAGGTCGTTGCTCTCGATCACGCTCTCGAAGTCCTGCGCACGGAGCGTCCCGATCCCGCTCGCGGTCACATCGTCCGCAATGCGCATGGCGTTATACTCGGGGATGGCGTAGAAGCCGATGCGGAACACGTCGCCGTTCTGGAGTTCGTAGGATGCGGCGTTCTTGTTCACGCTGTAGAACTTCGTGCCGGTGTTCTGCCAGGTGCCCTGGTTGGCATAGTACCACATGCCGTCGACAAAGGATCCGACAACAGAGGCGTTCAGGACCTCGCTCACGTCGCCGGAAGCATCCAGCTTCGAGACGGCAAAGCCCGTGGTGCCCGCGGAGCGGATCAGATTGTAGAAGATGTTGCGGAACTGGGAATTGCTGTTGACAGCCAGGCGGTCGGCGGGGAACTCGTCCTCGACCATATAGGGGTTGCCGCTGAACTTGGCGGTCACGCCGTTGTAATCCAGGGTCAGATAGTTGGTATCCTCAACGCCGGAATAGTTCTCCTGCTCGCTGCCGTAGAGCTTTTCGGTGTAGGATTTGGTGTCGAACATGGAGGGATCCGTCCAGGAGCCGTAGTAGCCCAGGATGGGGATGCTGTGCGTGTGCGCATAGCTCACGCCCTCGCCGTCCGAGGTGACGCACTCGGCGTAGGAGAAGCCCTCGATGTAAGCGCCGTTGGGACGGTCGCTCAGTGCACCTTCGGGGATCGAGATGTTGACCGTGACCTGCGCGCTGCCATGTGCCGCGACGACATAGCCGCCCGCGGGCGCCTGCGCCTGCCAGTCGATCAGCTGCTGGGCGTCCTGCGTGGTGAGCGTGCCGTCGCCGTCCATCTCGCCTGCTGCGAGATCGAGACCGCTGCCGTCGTTCTCGCCGCTGAGATAGTCGAGGATGGCCTGGACGTCGGAATTGTTGGTTGCGCCGTCACGGTTAACGTCGTGTCCCGCCGGCTGAGAGCCGGAGCCGTTCCAGACGTAGCTGACATTGGCGGCAAGAGGTGCGGTGAGGCGGGAGAGGTTCTCGCCGTCGATCGCCTGCGTGAAGAGATCGGTCCGCAGCTCAAAGCGCAGATCGGTATCGGTGATGTTATAGAGCGTGTAGCTGAAGCTGTACTGCCCGACGCGGCCGGGATCGTCGCCCAGCTCGACCTTGACCTTGCCGTCGGCAGCGGAGCCGAGCTCGGTGGTCATGCCGGCGTTGTTCATCATCAGCACGGTGGAGGCGGTGACGGCCTTGCAGACCTCCGCGAGACCCGCGCCCTGCTGAAGGATGGGCAGATAGAGACCGCCGTTCTTCATCGGCGTCGCCGTGGACATCAGCAGGCTCTGGATAATGGCGCGCGTGGAGTAGTTCGCGGTCAGCGCGCTGTTCGCGGCGGAGAGGTCGTTATCGCGCAGATACTGCGCTACGACTGCCGCGAGACCTGCCACATGCGGCGCAGCCATGGAGGTGCCGCTCATGAGCTCATACTGATCGGAGCCGCCGTTTGTATTGCCCTTGGAGTCCTTATTGGTGCCGTATACGGAGTAGATGCTGCCGCCGGGCGCGGTGATCTCCGGCTTCATGACGAGCGAGCCGGGAACGCCCCAGGAGCTGAAGTCGCTGATCGCGGCATTCTCGCGCGAACCGTTCCCGCCGGAGGATACCGTATCCGTCACCTGCACGGTGCCGGTGTAATAGGTGATGCCGCCGGTGGTCCCGCTCGTGGAGTTGGCCTTGATCGTCTCGGCGTCAGCCAGCGTGATGGAGACCATCGGGAATTCGCCCTCGAAGTCATCCAGGTTCATGCCGATCGTCCCGCCCTGATTGTTGGCCACGATCAGGCCCTTGGGGCTGAAATCGATCGCATTGTTGCCCTTATCCGAGAAGTTGATACTGCCGCGGTTGACGATGACGATCTTGCCGGAGAGGCCCACGGCGCTGTCGACCGTACTGTAGTCGCTCTCGTCGCCCACCGCGTCGATATAGACATAGCTATAGCTCCCTGCGACAGAGGACATCGCGGGGCCGCTGTCGCCGTCGGTATAGAAGACGTTCTGACTGCCGTTGAAGACCAGCGGCATGCCGGTGTTGCCGATGTTGTCGGCGGAGGCCACGCAGAGGCTGTTGACGAAGGTACCGGGGGTACCGCCGGTGTGCCAGCTGATGTCCTCGGCGTAGAGCTCCGTGGGCGTATTATCGGTAAAGGCGCCGGAGTTGCCCGCGGAGATCGAGACGACCATGCCCTCGTTATCCGCGCGCGCGGCGAGCTTATTGAGCACTTCCTGGTAGCCGCTGTCATAGGTGAAGCCGGGAGCCCCGGAGCCGAGGGAGAGGTTCGCAGAATCCGCGTCGAGCAGGATCGCGTCCTCGAGTGCTACCATGTAATCGGAGTCGTAGGCGCCGCCGTTCTCGCCGAAGACCTTCATGACGAGCAGCTGGGCGTCCGGCGCCATGCCGACGGCATAGACCGAGGAGGCTGCGTCATTGTAGCTCGAGCCGCTCTTGATATAGCGGTTGGCCGCCGCGATGCCCGCGACGTGAGAGCCATGCTCGCCCTGCGTGTCGTTCATATGGGTAACCGTGGTGTTCCCATCGACATAGTTGTACGCATAAGGGATCTTCGCGCTGATGCGCACGCCATTGCCCTGCAGGCCGGTCGGAATGGTCTCCATGAGCTCGACGGGGTCAAGGCCGTTCTCGGCGCGCTGCGCGTTGACCTCGCTGATCGCATGGTTGAACGCGTCCTCGTCAAAGGACTGGTGGTCGGTGTCCAGGCCGGTGTCGATGATGGCGATGCGGCTGCCCGCGCCGGTATAGCCGGCGGCCCAGGCCGCCGTCGCTCCGACCATGTATCGACTGGTATTGGCCGTGTTGGGGTCTGCGGCGCTGTCCTCCTGCGCAAGATAGAGGTTCTCGCGCTTGACGGAGGCGACGCCGGGGAGCGCCTCGACCATGACCATCTCCGCGAGGCTCAACTCCGCGGAAATAGCGTTGACCGCGAGCGTCAGGTTCCAGTGCACGTTGAGCGCATGGCCGATCACGGCCTCGATCTCGGCCGTCATCAGATCCTGCTCGCTGAGCAGGCTGTCACGGTAGGCGATGGCTGCCTGGTTATTGGCGATGCCTTTTTGCGCGAAGCCCGCGTCCAGCGTGGACGGCGCGTCCAAGAAGATGGACACGCGGACGACCTTGTTCAGATTCACCTCGTCCATGGGGGTGAGCTCTTCGGCGTCTTCCTCGATCAAACCGAGCTTCTGGACGCCGAGCGCAGCCGGGTCGTACTCTTCCATCGGGAGAGTCTGGCTGTCTTCGCCCTCTTCGTACTCGTCGTTGAGGATGGGGGTCTCCCCTTCCTCGAGCTGCTCCTCCGCACTCTCATCGGCCAGCCCGGCTGCAAAGCCGGAAACGCCGAGCGAGAGGATCATGGCGGCGATCAGCAGGAGCGAGAGCAGCTGTTTCCACTTTTTGCCCATAGGGTTCCTCCTTCTGCTGCGCGGAACCGTATCACGCGCGCGTGAATATTTCAGCTTCCGCGCTGAGCGGAAGGCCGGATACCGGATCGTTATATGGATCCCATATTATATCATGAGTGATTATACGCTGCTTTTCTGAATTCTTCAAGCATATTCTTTTCGGATCTATAGGGAATTTTTCCATATTCATGCATTGGTTTTTGTATATTTCACCGAAGAAGCTGAATATTGCGGATGAATATTCATTCGCGCCGCCTGTGCCCCTCCCCAAGCCCGGCGCGTCGGAAAACGTCTTCTGCGCGCCTCCCCTGCAACCGGGAGCGCAGCGGGCCAGGTGGGGTAAGCGGAGCAGAATCGAGGGCGGATTTGGGGGAAGGGTGGGGAAGAAATGAATTATTTGTAAGTTTCTGTAACCATATTGACATTTTCTCGGTTATGCAGTATGATAGCAGCATCCTATCCGCTTTTTCTGTCCCTTTCTCACGCTGCGCGCGATCTTTCTGCGGAATCTTCCCGCCGGAGCGCCGCTGCGCTCCCATAGCCTGACGGCGCCAATTCGAACACGCCTCTCAGCGGCCTTTTTCGGTGCTTTTTGCCTTGTCCTCCTCGCCTTGCGCCAGCAAGGCTTCGTCGTCCGCAACAAAAAT
>OCVV011059551.1_pt1 | contig 20233 bp, 12 predicted proteins | sample 1539721 | NCBI WGS metagenome assembly OCVV01 (sample SAMN02144230, study PRJEB22623) | gut metagenome | biome: sheep rumen | host: Ovis aries | place: New Zealand
AGAGAAATTCACGACTAATGATGGCAGCAAGCAACTCCTTTGGCTGCCCAGTATGCCCAAGAACGTCAAGGTGATGCTAACTACGACGCCAGATGACGAATCTATGGAATCACTCACCTATCGCCATTGGCTATGCCTTACCCTCCCCCCTCTTTCCATCCAAATCCGGAGCGAGATCATCCAGAAACACTTGATTAAATACGGTAAGAAGCTTACAGAAGCACAAGTTGATAGGATTGCCAATACCAAGCTGTTTGAGAACACCTCTGCACTGATGTCACTTCTCAACGAGTTGGTTTCATTTGGCGATTATTACCAGTTAGACCAACATCTTGACAGATACATTCAGGCGCAATCACTGGCAGAACTATATGAACTCATCTTGTCTCGTTGTGAACTTGATTATGGGGTGCAACTCGTAAAAGATGTGCTATCTTTCTTCTGGGTAAGCAGAAAAGGACTGTCGGAATCAGAAATTATGCAGGCTGCTAATCTCATTCAGTTAAGCTGGTCACAATTCTATTGTGCATTCTCCACGCATTTTAATAGAAGAGATGGATTGCTATATATTTCCAATCCAATACTCAAGGAAGCAATATATCAGAGATATCTCTCAAACGAGAGCGAAAACCTATATAGACGCAGACTGACTAAGATTTTCAAAGAGCATGTAGCTGGGCATGACTGTTCAGAGCTATGCTATCAGTATTTTCTGCTACAAGATGATGATGCGCTCTATCGTGAGATCTTAGATTTTGATGTCTATTATTATACGGCATCGAATAGCGAACAAGAACCGAATAGCATCTGGAGCCGATTACTTGCATCTGATTCAGACAAATACAAATTCGAAGCCTATCTTGATATTTGGCCAGCCAACCCCGCACAGACGGAAATTAGTGCGATGGCCATGATAGCCAAACTAGTTTGGGACAGATTTGAGAATTTCAAATTATCCACTAAGATGCTTGCTCTGGCATTAGAGGCTCAGCGAGCTTTATCTGGAGAACTCGCCCCTGAAACTTGCAATATCGAGCAGGAGATTGCCAATATGCTCTATGATGTCAGGAAACTCAATTCTGCCTGGAAGATATATCAACAAGTCCTGGAAAAACGTAAGCAGATTTATGGCGAAGTCCATCCCAAGATAGCCTTCACATATGAGATGATAGGGCACGTTCTGAACTGCAAAGAAAACTACGATGCAGCAGAAGAGACATACACTAAGGCATTGAATATCCTGATAGCCATTTATAATCGCCCACACTACAAAATAGCAAACATCATTCATAATCTGGCAAGCATTCAGCAGCACAAAGGCAACTACGACGAAGCTGCAACCTTATATAACAAAGCCATCACAATGTGGCATCAAACACTTGGCAATCTGTCATCAGAACTCGTTTGTGGATACAAAATGCTTGCCTTTAACTATATTGATGCGGAAAAGTGGGACGATGCATGGGAGGCATTGGTGTCATGCTTCATCAGATGTGAACGCATTTATGGAACCAACCATTCTGAGTTCACTGGTATTGCTGACAGTTTGGAAAGAGTCTGGCACATTTTGGAGAAAAAGGGAATTGCAACAGACAAACAGAGAAGAGATTACGAGATTTATCTCTCAGGAATGGTCATCAAGGCCCATATCAAAGAAGAGGGCCCCGCATTTCAAAAAGGCTTAAGAGGTACCTATAATATTCTTCAATATGCTAATTGGGAAATCTGTAAACCATATTCATTCTTTGATGAGCAGAAGCTCATGGCCGGAAAAGAAAAGTCAATCACATTCTACAAAGACAGTCAGATTACGAAAGCGCACTTTGATGGCCCACTAGGCATCATCTTTGAAAGAACATTCGATGGCAAACTCCATGATGTGCTGGCAAACATCTATAATAACAAACATTAAGAGTTAAAAAATACAAAAGGCAAAATATAATCTTCCACAACTTGTTAGAAATTCGACTCTTGCTGTACTAACTATATAAATAGTAATAATAAAAACAGTAAGAATATGAACAAGATTCAAGAAGCAATCCAGCAAATGAGTGTAGAAGAGATGCAGGAGCGTCTGGCAGCGTACATGGCAGCAGACAAGGCTTGGGCTCCCAAGCCTGTAGCCATCGAGGTGCGCCATCGCGACGTTAAGGACATCTCGGGCACCAACATCTACGATGTCGTCGTACTGAAAGACGATGGTACGGAGGAGGTCATCAAGTTCGACGACCGCTACTCGAAGCTGATCTACATCTACACCTTGATGCATCCCAATGGGTATCAGCGTCGCAGCCTCAACAAGCAGGCCCAGGGCTTTCCTGAATTCGCCAGCCTCTACAGGGTCCTCTACATGGCCGACCCTGAACGGCTGATAGCAACTGCTGCCAAGGACTTCAACCACATGATGTCGATGGCTGTGGCCTTCATACGCAAGGCCATCGATAAGATGATAGGCTGCGAGGAGCTGACCATCGGCAACCCTCGTCAGTTCTATGGGCGCACCGTCATCCCCGCCGTCTTCCATGGGCTGGAAGTCATCATCGACCCCCAGCTTCAGAACTATGTCTAGCCACCGATTACAGTTGTTCCCTGCAATAAGTTTGAATCTTTCTTGGCTATTTCGAATAAATATCATATCTTTGCACGTATGTTGACTAAAGGCGATTATTTATCCGACCAAGAAATTGTGGAAAGGCTGATAGCCAAAGACAATGACATCACCAGGGAATTTTTTTGGGAAAAATGCTCTGGCTTGTTCAGTCATATCATCTACAGCCTATATGATTCTCATCCTCAGAAGCATTTGCTAAAGGACGATTTGACGCAGCGTCTTTATACATATCTCATGGATGACGACGCCCATGTTCTTCGTAGCTTTAGCTTTAGCTGCAGTTTGCTTACTTGGCTTCGACAAGTGGCCTATAGATTCTTTGAACGCAATCTCTCCAAAGCGAAAAAGGAAAAAGAAGCGGAAGCCAGAGTGGTTGCACATTTTGATGAAGAACTTGTTTTAGATAACCAGACAGAGGAAACCCGAGAGACGGTACGTCGGGTCTTGGATGCTATGCCTAACCAAGAGATGGCCTACATCCTTAAGCGAAAGTTCCTTGATGGTTGCGAATTCGATTCCATGGCTTTTGAACTTGGCAAAACCAAAGCAAATCTTTATGTTATTAAACAGCGAGCCATAAAGATGTTTATAGATACCTATTACAAACTAGAAAGTAAGGATTATGCGCAAATATAATTTTCCAGATGAGCTGATGGCAAGGTTTTATGATGGTGAGACCACTCCCGATGAAACCATGATGATCCTGAATGCCGCAAAAGAGGATTCGGAACTAAGGAAGGAAATAGGCTTTATGACCACCTTCCCGGAAGAACTGATGGATGTCCGCATCAAGAAACAGCCGTCAGGACCTGCTTATGCAACGTCAGTTAACGGACCACTGTTAATGGCAGCAGAGCCATCAGCCGAAGGCCAATCACAGGTTGCATACTTGCCCATGTGGCAACTGGCGGCCAAAAGCCGAGTGTCTGGTCACGACATGAAGGCTCTCAACGATTGTGTGGTACGCTGCGAGCATTATATACTACAGCAGTTCAATATCAATGCATCAGTAGAAGCCCTGACCCACCAATCTAAAAGAAAAGGATGGCTGAAGGAAGGCGGGACTCCACTTCACCAAATAGGCCGACTGCTATCCGAGTTCCATCGGCTCTCCGTAGCCCGGCGCTACGACTGCGATTTCAATGCTGTCATTCAGGAATTGAGTAGCGGCTGCCAAGTGATAGCCGTCATCAATGCCGACAAGCTCTACGGCAACAAAGTAGAAAGAATCAATCCCAATCATGCAGTCGTAGTACTTGCTGTCAACAATCAAAATGTATGTATCTTCAACCCAGAGCACGCATTAGTAGAAACCCACCTGAAGGCACATTTCAATTTCGCTTGGAAAGACTCTGATTATTATATCGTTTCCGTTACGAGGCGAGGCCTTCGACAATACGACCCACGCCCCATCAATGCCAGTTATTGCCAACTGCCCGACAACCTGTATGAACTCATGGAGGCAATAGCAGAGAATTGTCACGACATCTGGGCACGGCAGCGAATGGATGACGGCTGGACCTATGGCCCCCAACGCGATGATGAGCATAAAAAACATCCCGACTTGGTGCCATACAGCGACCTGACAGAGTCAGAAAAGGAATACGATCGCAAGATGGCACAAGGAACGCTGGAACTCGTCCGCCGGATTGGCTATAGGATTGAGAGAGACGAATAAACAAACTTTTTTGCTCATTTTTTGAAAAAATACCGAAGTCTTTGTTAGATTTCGGTTTTTTTTATGTCCTATAGATATAGATATTAATCTTTAAAACGCCAAAAATATGAGCAACAAGAACTTCATCCAGCACCGTACCGACAGCCTTAACCACTACCTGAAGCAAATAGAATGCCACCACCCCCTCACCCAGGAAGAAGAACAGGAGCTGGGGCATCGTATCCTGTCAGGCGACACCGCTGCCCGCGACGAACTCATCGAAGCCAACCTTCGCTTCGTCCTCAAGTGCGCCCTTGAGATGCAGACACCCTATGTCCCCATCGATGAACTCATCGCTGCCGGCAACTACGGCCTGACCATTGCCGCCACCCGCTTCGACCCTTCCTATGACAACCGCTTCTGTACCTATGCCGTCCACTACATCCGCAACTCCATCAGAGAGGCCGTCAGAAACTGGATGTGCCAACTCTCCATGCCCGACCCACTCCAGGGGCTTCAGGCCTGTCTGTCGCTCGACGACACCTACGACGAAGACGAGGAGAACTGGAGCCGCGACCTCATCGACCGGCTCCCGGCCTCACTCACGAGCAGCGACGAGCACCGCCTGGCCGAGGAAACCAAAGAGCAGCTGCATGCGTTCCTCAGCAAGTGGTATGCCCCCATCGATGTACAGCTACTGATGGACTGTGCACAGATGACGTGCGACGGATACACCCTCTCCGACCTGGCATTCGAGAAACGCATGCCTCTGAAACAGATGAAAAACTACATCACACAGCTCGAAGAGAAGGCAAAGATACTCATGCTGCACAAGAAATACCTCAACCAGGTAGCTTAATCCCAAGCAAAACATGTCCGCACCCTCAGCGCATAGCACGGGCTCATCACCCTTTTTCCCCACTCAGGCCGCCTTGCTCATAGGGCGGCCTTTTTTCGTGCCCCTCACTTAGAAAAATCCTCCAAACATTTGCTTCTTTCAACGATTTTTCATACCTTTGTTCCATATTATTACTAAAAACCTGTTTTCTATGGCAGCAGCTATCCTAATGATGAATATGCACGGTGCCGTCATGGCAGCGGATAAAGACCTCACCATTTTCCGCAACTCCGAAGAAGTGCCTTTCGCCATCATGGTCGACCCAAAGTCCCATCTTCAATGGGAAGACACCATTCTGGATTTTCAATCCAAGAAGAGTATCGACAGTAAAACTACCTTCAGGCATTGTGTCAAAGATTTTGCTCATTATCTGACGGACATCTTCAATAGCAAAGACCAAGCAGTCAGAGAATACGAAATCGACAAGAAAGTCATCTGCGTGGGGTTCGATAGTACGGCCATGTTCCCTCAGGCCGCTACCTTGACTATGCAGCCCACTGACGAAAACAGCGTTGAGATGCATGATGATATTCGCGAGATCAGTATGGAGAATCCTGTTTATCACCTCTATCTTGGGGATTGTCCAAACATTAGTATATTGTTTGGTGGCATGTCTGATGATATCAAAGACGAATTGATTCAACTATGTGTCGACGAATTAGCTACAATTCTTGGCAGTCGTGAAGAAGCAGTCCAACTGATAAGTAATAATTACGATAACTTTTTCGATAGTTTCGACAGAATCCTGAACGACCCGCAAGTCACCAATGCCATCTCCGATTTCACCATCAAAGACATGGTTGCCATGGCAGAGAATCTTGTTGACACAGAGAGCCTTCAGAATTCAGACCTTGATGGACACCTGTCATCAAAAACTTCCGAGATAGGAATCGTCACCTTGGCAGAAGGTTTCAAATGGATTAAGCACAGCCTCTATGGCGCATAAATAGGTTACCATTATGACAGCAATCGTAGGCATTTTAAATAAAAAAGGAATTGCAATCGCAGCCGACAGTGCCGTTACTTTCTCTGGCGGGACAAGAACCCTGTACAACAAAGATGGCCAAGAAGAAACCGTTGGCGAAACCAAGATTCTGAATTCTGGCGACAAGATGCTTCGGCTGAAAGACAAACAGCCCGTAGCAATCATGATTGTTGGCAATTCCCACTTGTGTCTGTCCCCTTCCCAACACATCCCTTGGGATGTCATCATCAGATGGTATCGCAAGCAGCATGACGCATCTGGCTTCCCAAGCCTCAATGCATATATTGAGGACTTCATGGGATTCGTCAATTCTCATCTCTTGAAAGGCACAGAGAGTTTCAAGCCCTCCGAGCCCACCTTCCTTGTGTTTGCCGGCTATGCCGAAAACGACCGCTATCCGAGCATTTGCTATTGCGAAGTGTCGGAAGTCAGAAACGGCAAGATAAGCTGCTTCCCTCCTCAGAATCTTCAAGCCATCTCCGAATAAAAAAGAAAGTGCAATATTTGCTCTCGGCATGCCATACATCATCGATTCCATCAAGTATGGTATTCAGGAAGAGCGCATAGATACTATTTCCCATCAGCTCCCCACCGTGCTTTCTGATTTACTATTTAAGGTAGGTCTCTACGAACAAGCTATCAACATCAATCGTGAGCAGTTCACAGACGAGGCTAAGAAACTGATTCAAGCTGAGAAAATGAAACACTACAGCCAATGGCTCGAAGTCATCAAGAATTACAGCCTGAAGGACATGGCTGCTTTGGCAGAAAACCTGATAAAAGCCACCGAACTGCACCGCAAGATAACCTTCCTGCAAGAGAATGTCGGTGGACTTGTCGATTTGGCTCTAATCACCCACAACGACGGCTTCCAGTGGCTCAACCGCAAGAGCTGGTATGAACCGTCACGTGGTGGACAATATGGGAAATTTGGCATTTAATAATTTGAAACTAAATGAATGATGGAAACAAACAATTCTTTTCAATTCGAGAGACTCATTGACATTCAGATTCCAGAGTCAGAAATCGAGGAACTCCAGAAAGGGCAAATCATCGTCAAAGAAGAAGCTGACGAAGCAACCGGGCGTTCTGCTTCCAACGCCTCTCTTAATCGCGCAGTCTACTGGATAAGTAAGACCGATTGTGCCAATATCACTGCTTGGCGCTCCGATAACAATCGTGCTCAAAACGATGCCAACAACCGCGACCTCCAGGAGACACTTCGCTCCATGGGTTATGGCGTCATCAAGCTACAAGGCTTCTATGCAGAGGTGGGACGCGATGTGAGCAAGGAAAACAGTTTCCTGGTATTCGACCAGAACGATGATCCCAATTTTTATGACAATCTTCATATGCTCTCCGAGAAATTCAATCAGGATTGTTTCCTCTTCAAAGCTGCCGATGAAGAAGTGGCATACCTGATAGGCACCAATGAGGATTTCATCAGAGAAAATGGTGAACGTCTTGAAGCCGGCCGCCTCCGCATCGGCAACCTCTCCGCTAAAAGCTATAGTGAGATTGGCAGCGGAAGAATTTCGTTTGAATAATTAAAAAACTACCATATGAAGACCATCAAGATATTCCTGGCATCATCAGAGGAACTGAAAGATGAGCGTAACACAATGGCAGACCTAATCCTGCATCTGAATAAACTGTTCAGAGGCCGTGGCCTCGAACTTGACCTTGAGAAATGGGAGTATCTTGATGCTTCCATGACAGGCAGACGTAAGCAGGATGAATACAACGATGTCCTGAAGCAATGCGATATCTGCATGGTTCTCTTCTGGCGTAAATTCGGCAGCTTTACAGGCGAAGAACTCGACACTGCCTACGACCGAATGAAGCGGAATGAGAAACCCCACAAGATCTACGTATTCTTCAAGGCCCCCAATAGTGATGAGCTGACACAGGAATTAAAGGACTTCATCGCAAACTATGAGCAACGCTTTGGTGGCCATTTCTTCTGCAAGTTCCAAAATGTGGACACCATGAAGTTGGAGTTCCTTCTGCAACTGGAAAACTATCAAAAAGATTTGATAGGCGAGAAGGCCATTGAAGTACGTAACGAACATGTCTATGTTGGTAATGAAGCAATGGTTGATCTTAACAACATTCCATTTGCCGCCAATAATGAAAGGTTCAAGGAAAGACAGGCCGAACTAAAGGAACTTGAAAACATTATTGAAAAGAAGCGAAAGGAGTTGGATGAGAAAAATACAGCCCTACAAATCGCTAAAGACCAGCAAGCCAATCTTCCCAACGTAGCAGGTTTACAGATGTTTGTAGATATGGCGCAGAAAGCCGTAACTGAAACAGAAGATAGCCTACAGGAACTGTTAGATAGGAAGAATAAGTTAAAGGAGGAATTCGAGCGTGAGCAGCAGAACCTCTTCAACACCGCCCGTCGTATTACTGAACAACGTGGTCAGAAGATCTCTGAGCGCATGGCCCGCGCCATCGAAGCCTTCGAATCTGGCGATGCCCAGCGTGCAGACATCATCCTCGACGAAGCAGAAAAGGATTTCGAAGAAGCCCGTAAGGATTTCCGCATCACCAAGAAAGTCAGCATTCAGGCGTTGGAAGAACAAATCCAAAGAGCTTCCTACAAAATGTCAAACGACTCCATCCCTATCGACGAACGAGTTGCAAAAACACTCGAGATTTACGAAGAGGCCGATGCGTTTGCACAGGAGATCAACTATGATCAAAAGAAATTCATCGATTTCCTATTGCACTATTCCAATTTCCTTCGTATTTACGCCCATTACAACAAAGCAACAGGCGTTTACAATAGGCTCATAAAACTGTGTGAAGATGTCTTTGGCAAGGAGCATCCTGAAACGGCTTGGTCATATAACTACATCGGCATCGTATACTCTGATCGCGGTGAGTACAACAAAGCACTGTACTATCACAAGAAGGCATTGAATATCAGAGAGAAGGTCTTAGGCAAGGAACATCCTGATACGGCAAAGTCATATAACAACATAGGCATCGTACACAATGATCGCGGTGAGTACGACAAGGCATTGAAATATTACAAGCGAGCATCGGATATCAGAGAAAGAGTCCTGGGCAAGGAACATCCTGAAACGGCTGGGTCATATGACAACATAGGCAGCGTATATTCTGATCTCGGCGAATACGACAAGGCCTTGGAATATCACAAGAAGGCATTGGTTATTGAAGAGAAAGTCTTAGGCAAGGAACATCCTGAAACAGCTACGACATATAATAATATCGGTATCGTATACTACAATCGCGGCGATTACGACAAGGCTTTGGAATATCACAAGAAGGCATTGGTTATTGAAGAGAAAGTCTTTGGCAAGGAGCATCCAGATACTGCTACATCATATAACAACATCGGCATCGTATACTCTGATCGCGGTGTGTACGACAAGGCCTTGGAATATTACAAGCGAGCATTGGATATCAGAGAGAAAGTCCTGGGCCAGGAACATCCAGATACAGCTGCGTCATATGACAACATCGGCAACGTATACTATAATCTTGGCGAGTACAACAAGGCATTGGAATATCACAAGAAGGCATTGGCTATTGAAGAGAAAGTCCTAGGCAAGGAACATCCCGATACGGCCTCGTCATATAACAATATCGGACTGGTCTTCTCAAATCTCGGCGAGTATGACAAGGCATTGGAATATCACAAGAAGGCATTGGATATCAGAGAGAATGTCCTGGGCAAGGAGCATCCGGACACTGTTAACTCATATCACAACATCGGCTTGGTTTATTATAAACTCAGCAAATACGACAAAGCGTTGGAATGGTATACAAAGGCTGCAAAACAAGGTTACAAATATTCTTATAACGAATTAGCTTGGGCATACCATCTCATGGACAAATACGAAGAGGCTTTACCTTGGGCTGAAAAAGCTGTAGCAGCTTTTCCAGACAATGCTAATATTATTGACACCCTTGCCACTGTCTACCAAGGACTTGGCCGTTATGAGGAAGCCTTGCAGCAATTCGAGCTCTGCCTCAAGCTATATAAAGAACAAGGAAGTCTTGAAGGAATCCAAGAGACCGAGGCGAAAATCGTTGAACTCAAAGAAATCATACCCTATTAATAACATAATAACCTATGGTAAAAAAGAATTTTTCTAGCAGACTTCATGATGCAGTGGAGAATTACTACCACTACAATCCTGACACGCTGATGCCACTGATGATGGTGGCATTGGCAGTAAATGGTAAGTTGAGAATTGCAGCAGGAACGAGCGTTCCAGAAAACGTTGCATGTGTGCTCACACCCAAAGAGATCATTAACTACGATTGGGTGGAACTGGATGCGTCCCTAAAGCGCAGTGTCAATAAATGGATCAAGGAAGGCGTTACTGTAGTAGCCGTCGACATGGAGATTGGCCGCAGCCTGCTCCAGATCTACAAGACGCTGAAGAACAACGACGAGCGTGACGTGGTTCGCGAATACCATCACAGGATAGGCCGTCTGGTTCATCATTCCAGTAATGCGTTGAGGTGGCATGTCGGCAAGCATTACCGTCTGCAAGGAACCGATATCTACACCTACTTCAAGGGTTGTTGTTACGCTGAGCAAATCTATAGGTCGTACTTTCTTATCGGCTTCAAAACTGCGATTTGGGTCTTCCAATATAATATCTCGGAATTCCCGTTGGCGTTCAAACTGGTCGTCTGTCTGTCCAGTCATTTCCTCACAATGAAGTCGGAGTTGGTCTCGCTTATCACCGACGACCTTGTAAGCCAAATAGTTCTCTTTCCAAAGATCTTTCGCAGTAATGGGGATGCCGTCTTTATTGGCACGTACCATCGTGATTTTTCCTTTGTCAGGGTCATTCGGTGATTGTAATACCATTGAAAGACCTGCGACCGTACAGATACCGCCACAAGGATGGAGATGAGGAAGCTTGATTTTATCATTCCAATAAACAGGAGCATCTCCATCCACATATTGGATACACAATTTCTCAAATTTAAGACCAAATTTATCATCTATTACCTGCAAATGATTATTTAGCAAATCAAATATAAACCCTAAAAGGCTACGTGCAGGGAGGCCCTTTTCTTTTTCAATATTTTCTATCCATCTTCTGACTTTTGCTGGCCATCTGTTTGCTTGACTAAAATCGTGTCTAGACCTTCTTCTTTCCTCATATTCATTATCTATAATATCCTTCTTTTTATTGAAGTAGAAAAGATGCATCCATATTCTGATACAGCCGTTGACAATGTCCAACATTTCAGTATCAGGGATTGCTTGAATATAGTTCCAATTCTGTGATATGTGACTCAAAGCTTTTTCTGAATCAACACATAAATAACCTAGACCAGCAGACTCTAACGAATAGTAGAAACGACCGGTAAAGAGTCGGGATATTTCAAACAAGACTCTATTACGAATAGCATCTCTAATATTTGTATTCCTCCATTGGAGGTTTTCAAAATCGAAAGCATCTGTCCATGAAGCCCCCTCTCCAAAAATATCATCTAAGCCCGTATACCCAGCAGGATTAATACCGAGCTTGATGAAATCTTGAAATAGTGGAGGCAATAGGCTACCTTGGTCATTAACAAGGGATGCAATGCTCATATAGGTAGGCGCTTTCCTAATGTTAGCAATAATTTCACTAGGTTTGAGATCACCTGGGATAAAAGGATTATCCAATCCTGCATTAATCAAAGCCCTTGATTGGCAGATTTTTGTTGCTAACGCTAAGTCGTCTGCATCTGTATAAGAATTTGAATTCTTGCCATTCTCGATTTCGTCAAGAATCTGCTTCTTATGTAAACTCTCTTTTGCGATGTTGCTCAATCTCTTGGCAACAAAGTCTAGCAACAGATTTCTGTAATGGTTGTATTCTATGCTATATGATAATTGGGCTGCTGCCTCACGACTGTCAGAGAATGCTACCACTTTATCCCGCTTCGCAGGGGAAGAAAATTGTGAAGCCAACTCATCGGATAGAATCTGGGTACTTCTTTGGAAACCTGTATGGAATCCACGAATGGGGGATGTCCTTTTCTTGTGTTTTGCATTTGATTCATCACCCCAAGGTTTGCGGTTTGTTCCACATGCAGGGCATGTACAAGGTAAACATTTTAGATCTTTGCTTATGCCCATTTGTTGTGATGCACAGTCTTCTTGCAGATTACCATTATTATTATTTCTACAAACAAAAAGTAAACCTTTGATAGCACTATTTGGAATATTTGCATTATTACTGTCAAAATAAACACAACCTGAATCTTTGTCAAGATATGCGGGTTCCCATCGTGCTAAAAGATTGTTGTTGTTTACCAAAGATGCATCGAGTTTAGGTTGATGAAACCACCCTTCATCCATATTTTTGATATTACCGCTATTATCGGAATGCTTCACATATTCTTGATTACCTTGTGGCCAGAATATGGCAAAATCTGCATAAGAACGGTCTTCGGGCCGTTGGGAAATACGACCATTGGGAATCTTTTCCAATTTCGGAGAATTGGGCAACATCTCCCACCCAATAATAGGAGAATTTGCAAAACCAGCTAAGGCTGGGTTTGAATCTGCCAGTTCAGACCGATATCCACCTAAGAACAAACTGCCGCAATGTTCACAATAGAGCACCTCAAGAACTCTATTCCCGTTCTCTGAAACATCTCTAGGCTTGGTGTACATTTTACCGATGATGCGATCTTTAGAAGCATATTGAGGTTCGACTTCATCCTTATCTAACGAAGCCCAAAGACCTTCAATATTTCGGAAGAAAATATGATTGCGGAATCGTGGCAAAGCATTTTTGTATTTCTTTGGTCCTTCAAACATATACGAGCGTACTATCATCAAGCCATCAATGGCGTTCGCCAATTCCTCTTCTGTATGATTGCCGCCAAAGAGTGCCACTCCCATGGAATCATTGCCATAGTCAATGTCTTTTGGTCCATAAGCGGAAATGGCACGATACTTGCCGTTATGAGAAACATCGAATGCAGCATATAGCCTGCTCTTGAGTTCAAGTTCTGGCGCAGAGCAAACGGCGATTAATTTATCTATACCTTCATATTCTTCTGTATATTGGATGTTAATGCTGTAATGAGAAATCATGGCATCAGCAATAGAGCCGCATTTGCCTTTAAAAGTGTCCGCTCCTGCTTCGTTTTCTTGGTATTCGTCATAAGCCTCTTTGATTTGGATGAAATGACTAACTTCTAGTTTGCTTTCTGTCTGTACTTCAGGAATAGGAATCTTTGTTTCACCGATGATATTGATTTTATTCGTGTCATCGGTTGTCTTAAAGAAGTTTTTCAGATAATTCTCGCTGTCCGCATTATGTTCGAGCGACGCACTGGATGCGAGAATCCTCAACTGAGGGTGTCCTACATACAATCCTAGGCGATCAAGAAGAAGGCGAATCAGGTAAGAAACTTCTGTACCAGATGTGCCGCGATATAAGTGCAACTCATCTATGATTAAATGAAAAACACGATTTGTCTTAGCTCTATCCTTTTCCTGTTGAGTTGTTTTATCATCTGCATTCAGCCATGCCTTTGTCTTGTCTAAAATCTCTCCATCGACTTGGCGCATCAGCATGATGCTAAGCATGGAAAAGTTGGTGATTAGAATGTCGGGAGGCGTTACCTGCATGTCTTGGCGGTCATACATTTCGGTGCCTCCAATTCTAGGAAAGAATGTCAGATGGTCCCTAATCAGTTCTTTTTGTTTATTTGGTTTGAGTGCTTGGAATTCTTTTTGTCTCGGCAGAGTGTTTTCAACAAAAGATTTAACATCAGTGTAGTTCTTGTCAATTTCTTTAAGTTCTTGATATAAACGGTCTATCTTCAAATACTTTTTGTTGCCTTCTTTGGTTTCATCATAAAGTTTGCCTGCTACTGGCGCTGCACCACTATATCTGCCGAAATAGATATATTTACCCATATTGCTAAATGTCGGCAGAACATCTTTATAGTCTAAAGCTATGCGTAGACGGCGGATTTGATCTTCAACCAATGCGTTCATGGGATATAGAACCAATGCTCTCACGCCTGGCGTATGATTCTGCTCAGAATTACCATTGCGCTGGCGATATTGTTCCTTTAATTGCCAATCAGGCGCTGTTACCATTTGCCTTTTAGTTTGGAGAGTCAGATTGTTGTTAATCCAAGATGGTCTTGACAACCTATCATTAGCGCCCCAATCCTCCATTTCTTTAGCAATCTGTGCGAATAATGGTAACAGGAATGACTCTGTTTTTCCAGAACCAGTACCAGAAGTGACAACACAGTTCTTTCCTTTTAGTGCCGCAACAAGCATTTCTGCCTGGTGGGTGTATAATGGGTATTGACCACCATCCAATAGGCCTTTAGAAGAAAATTCCCTAAAATTCGTAAACGCTGTGTCAGAAATGTCATTGTCATCAAGTCCCAAATCTTGCTTTGTGACATTACAGAAATCAACAGGTTGACCTGTCGCTATACTTTTGAATGGTTCATATTCCGGCAAAGCCTCTATGTAAGGAATACGACTTAACGAACCATCTTTTCTTAATAAATCATAGCGCTCTTTTGCTGTTTTGGGCTCGGCTATGTGAAAGGCGGACTCTATATATTTAATATAGTTGTCTCTAATTCTTTCTGATGCTTCAATAGGATTTTTCATATTGTTTAGGATTAAATTTAAATTTCAGGGTGAATATTGAATTAACAAACAGCATGTCTACCTTTGTATTATCTGTGTTGTAAAGATAATATTTATGCGGGCAACTACTTCTCAAGCACGATGCGTTTGGACTCAAAAAAATGCAACTCATTCTATATTTGGTTTCGCATCTATATGGACTTTCAAACGAAACAATGTTTAAATATCTGTAGAGTAACAAAGGTAGACTCGTTCTCTTCATCACACAAATCTCTGAAGGATTGTTTTGTTCCCTTGTTTGTGCAATACATTCGTTCTTCCATATTTCTCTCTCTGAATCATAAATAGCATTCACAGCTCTTCCTGCATTGACTTCATTGGATATATATTCGTGGATAACATAAAGTTTGCCGAGGCTTTCATCGGATATTTCTTTGTATTGCTGGTTATCCTTGTCTAGCAAGCAGTATATATGCTGGTAGCCTTTGTTTGTCTTTATTAATGAAATGTTTTGCTCTTTCTTGTAGTATACAAGTTCCGATATCCGGTATGGTGTATTATTGTCTCTCTCATACACTTTTTGAACTGCGTCATATATGTCGAATACATAATCTTCATACCTGCCATCGCTAACTGGTTTCCATATACCTGTACCCAATTCTTTGATATCAGGAATGAATCTCTTCATTTTTTCGGAAAATTTGAAATCAATTCCGTTCGTGATACCAAGACTTGGACATACCGTATCTTTCAGAATGTTGAATCCATACAACTCGTCCATATTGTTATTACCCCGTAATTCGACATAAACCACTGATGGCGAAAGCATGAATTTCAGATAATTATCTTCTGTCTTGTTATATTGGAAGGACAATCGTTCGGGGTATTCATCACATAGTTCTTTTAATTTATTGACTATGCTGATGCTTCGGCATCCAATTAATTTCGCAAAATTTCGTGTTCCTTTTGAAGGATGAATTGGAAGCGGAATAAAACGAGGGCGACATGGAACAATATAGTTCCCATCAACATCTTCTATGAAACATGCGTCTTTGAGAATATGCAGGACGGTCTTAATGTTGTTTGTAAAGTCTTTGTAGCTTACACTATCTTCAAGGCAATACTGATCTTGGAAAAAGTAGAAAGCCTCTGCGAATTCTGCTTTAGTGCACCTCCCTCGGTTAAACAACCAATCAATCAATTTATCTCCAATAGCTGGATGATATTCAGGAACACTGGGGTTTAAGCGTTGCTCATTATAGCTTTTTTGGCATACCCTATTGGATTCACTCTCGAGGTTTCGAAGCAAATCATTATTAAGATTGAACATATCTCCTCTGCTGTTGCTTGAGAAAAATACATCATCAGGTCTTTCTTCAGTTTTTTTGATTACCTTACCGAGACGATTGATGTGAATTTGATATTCAGAAGCATCGAAATCGATAATATTTTCATTACTTATTGAGAATCTGGCATATTCTTGATTCCGTGCTTCATCACAAAGTCTAAAGACTCCTTTCTCATCAGGGATTTCCCATTCTATTTGAGGTGCATAAGGCTCTCCTATCACATGAGGTTCCAATATAAATTCTTCTCCATTCTCCTTACAAAGAAGTAATGGGGACTTCTCATTTAGATTCTTTGAGACGACCTTTGGCAAAGCCATAGAGAAGTAGATTTTTTGTCCTTTGTTTAAGAAAAGGCCTCCTTCAAGTTTTATATCGCTCTCTCTTTCTCTTCCAGTGGTATTTTCTATGATAATGCCATCTTCTGAATTGAAAGTATACCCATAAAGGTTGAATCCAGATGCATTTGTAAGTTCTATTCTTTTGTCAAATTTCTGGCTTGGTTCATGGCCAGGGGGTACTAAAATCAATAATTTATCACCATTATAGATAGGTTCGCTCCTTGAAGTGAATTCATTAATTAAACCATTCCAATTAAGGACATAGAAAACTTGCTCTCTGAAAGCAAATCGTTTAGAATTACTTTTGTTTGCCTTTTTCTTTGGCTTTCCATATGGAATAGGACGTGACCAGCCATCCCGCTCATGTACTACATTTACACCTTCTTCGTCTCTTTTTTCGGTATAATAAAGTGTTGCGTCTTCGTAGACATCTTGGCTAGCATGGACTCTGAAATGAACATCAAAAGTGTTGCCTGTTACGGACACACAAAGATGAAGAGGTATTGTCGTATAATGTTTACTTGAAGAGTTCTTGTCTATGTCTGCAACTTCATACTCCCACTCACTGTTAAACTTGTTGAGAACGACCTCAACCATAGATTGCCAGGTATTATCGTCTTTTACATGTTTAATGAAAAAGTCATTAAAAAATCTTCTATTTGCAAGAATCTTTCTTCTTATTTCTTCAAGACTATATTCTCCGTCCTTGGTCATGTTCGTTTCAACAAAGAAACGTGGTAGGTCTTCTATCTTATTTTTTGAAAGTGGACAATGTCGCTTGATAGTGCCAACATATTTATGTCCAATAGGATCGGGATTAAGCAATCCCATGCCATTTTTCATACACCAAGAAGATAATGAAGACCAGAAATTCTGATTCTTATCGTTTATGCCGCATAAGAAACATAAAACATTTTTAGCCTCATTCCAATCAGGGATACCCCAGAGATTGTTATTACAGAAAAAGTTTGCTATAACTTCATAATAGGCCTGGTCCGAAGTCGCTTCTGTCTCGGCCTTAGCCATAATCAGCAAAACTAGAAAAGTGAGATAGTATGGATTATCTTGTTGTCCTAAACCTTTTGTTATATGTAAGAAACTATTCATTTTTTCACTCAAAGTTATAGCTTGGGGCCCAAAACGGAAGGACTCTGCGCCAGAATATGGGTATTCTGTTTTATTGACAGCATTGACAAAATCATTCCATTTCTCCTCATCTGACAGATTGTCATCATCGTAGAGTGAGATGAGTTTCTCTTTCGTCATATAAAGGATTATCTGCTTTGACGGGTCTTTCTCGCCAAAAAAATATTCGATTAGTCTATCGTTCCATTGTCTGTAGTTCATAATGCTTACCTTTTAGATGCAACATTCTATATCTTCAAATTTGTTTGCCAAATTCCTTAGGTCACGAGCTAACTGGCTATTGGTGTCATTTACTGTTATGACAAGAGTATGTACGGGGCGAGTGATTGGCATCATTGCCCAAGCATTAACAAAATTACGTTTGCGTTCCTCGTATGTATTTATTACCTTTGGATTAGGGTGGTCAACATACTGACTATCTTTATTGTTCAAAAAGACATCAAAATCAAGACATATTGTTGTCCAAGCCTCTAAACCTCTACATGACTCATACTGAAAAACACGCATTTGGTCAATGGGATAATCGCTTCTTTCTCGATCGTTAGTCCCATCAAAGAGCTTCAGTCCAGCATCTTCGATTCCTTCTTTTAATCCTGTATTGAGGAACACGTTCCCCTTGCCGTCTTTTTCTGTTTGTTGATGTGGAACCAACAACATCAGGTCATATGCTTCGTTTCCCTTTCCCAAACTATTGTAATAACCAAGAATATTGCGTGAGAAATCATCTACGAAGTCTTTTGTAGAGAATATTGCCACATGTCCGCCCAAAGCCTTTTTGTTTGGATTCTTACCTACTTTCCAATCGTAGTCACGTACTTCGGCAAAAGCATTGCAGAAGTCGTTCAACACGGAAAGCTGCCTCAAACCATTTTTATATGATGTTTTGTCATATTTGTCTTTAGAAATACTTAATGTCCAGTTTTGCTTTTTCCCACCAGAGATTACAATCTGATCTTTTCCATCAGCTACTATCAAATGCCCATCAGCATAAAATTTCAGAAGGATAGTCTTTTCCTCATCACTCCAATCTTGACCTTCGTCTACCAGTACATAATCCCATGACAGGTTACACTTTTCTCTCTTGATTTTGTCTATTTCTATTTTGTCTAATAGTTCTGAATCAATAAATTTGTTTAAGTCTTTAAGCCCATTGCTATACTCTTTGAGATAATTCTTTCCATACTTTGGTTTTTCAATACCACATGCATCCATAATAGTGATGAAAAAATGCTGCATAGTGCTAACATCAACCATTTCTCCGTCTGGCGTGTATTCTTCACCGAGGAATGCAAATGTTCTGCACATATCACCAACAAGAGCCCTATTATATGTCAAAATCATGCAACGAGCATTTTGCTCTTCTTTGAGCAAATGAGCTATTCGTAAAAGGGCTGAAGTCTTGCCTGTGCCTGCTTTACCCTCAAATAGAAGAAGACCTTTTTCGTAGTGGAGGTCGCTCAACTTAACATTTAGAAAATCATTTGTTATCATCTCGAGCCTCTTTCGTGTCATTTCGCCCTTGACGATAGGCCTTTGAGAAATCGTCTTTATTAACTCTCCTATTGGATTGACATCCATATCCTTTTGGCTGGAAAGAACATATTTTTCTTTACCTAAGCAAAATGGCATGTACTGTGAATTATAGGAGCATGCGGCTTCAAACAATTGAGGAACCGTGAAATTGCCGTATAAAACATTTGGGGGGATATTAATACCTTGAAGATATGGTTTTTGTGGTATATTCTGCAACCAAATCAAAGGAACAACAAATGGAGTCGCGCCCAATTTTTTCTTCAAAGTGCTGTGTAACACATCTGACTGGGTTTTAGCCTGTGTTGAAGCATTCTCTGTTGTTTTGGTGGAATCGTAATAAACGATAACGCCTTTTAGTTGGTCGAAAACTACACCTTGCTTTCCATTTGCATAGGTATCCATAGTTTGCCTTTTATGTTCAAGTATAAAACAAAAGTCTTTCACTTTCGTTTTGACCAACTTGGCATCAAATGGTTCAGCAACATTTTGTGTCTTATATTTAGAGTTAATCCGTAATTCAAAACCGTCCAGCTTACCCATGAGGATGATATCTATTTCATTTCTTGCTCCGCCATATAACATTATATTAGTGATAACAACTATGTCACCACTGACTTTACTACTAGTAAAATACTCTTTCAAGTTGTTAATCAATTGTTGGGCTGCCTGTTCTTCTATAGAATTTTGTTTCCCACAATTAATAAAATGATAATTGATACACATAACTATAGCATTTGATTAATAGATTGTTGGCTTTTTCCCTGCAAAGATAAGGATATATTTTAAAAAAACAAAGAAGACAAACAAAAAAATATAGAAAAAAAAACGATAATTATGATGCTGGGAATCATTGCAGTTGGGCAAATGCCATCAGTACTTTGAGAAGCGTTTCAGCAGTCCTTTGTCCTTTTTTTCTGCTGCAAAGATACACAATTTCCCCTCACACCGCCAAGGGTGCGAGGGGAAAATGTTTTATTGCTCTGCCATTTTGATGATGGCGGGGGGAATCTGGACAGTGTAGCTGACGGGATCCATGTCGAGGTCGCACTCCATGTGGTTGTAGAAGAGGTCGCGGAGCTGGTCGTCAGTGGCTTGG
>OCVV011345316.1_pt1 | contig 20232 bp, 15 predicted proteins | sample 1539721 | NCBI WGS metagenome assembly OCVV01 (sample SAMN02144230, study PRJEB22623) | gut metagenome | biome: sheep rumen | host: Ovis aries | place: New Zealand
GCTGATATTGTCATCACCGTTTCCGAAGCCTAACCACAAAGAAAAGAGGATGCCCGGGCATCCTCTTTTTGATTCGATTTTTGTCGATGTAAAGAAATTACATCATGTATGGATAACGGTGGATGTTAGCAGAGAAGGTACCCTTGTTCCAACGAGCATTTTCACTCTCTGGAGCAGAATAGCCTAAAGTGACTCTGACCTGCTTGGTTTCATCCTTAGTCGTCTCTGGATCATCTGGTGTGGTGGTGATGTAATAGGTAGTTGCTGATTCTGTCTCTTTACCTTCTTCTTCAACAAGAAGAGTCCAGCCTGCATCCTCTAACTGTTTGATATAAGAGGTGGTCAAATCGCCACAGGCATCATCGGTAAAGGCGGCAAAAGTAGAAGAAGAATAAGTCTTCAAGGCATAACTGGCACCAGTTGGGAATGGAAGTTCGTAGCCGTAGTTCTTAGCAAAATAGCGTTTTTGTTCGCTAGTCCAACCAGTCTTAGTCTCTTTACCATAAGGCTGCTTTTCATATTCTTCTGGTGTAGCATCAAAGAAGTCTTCAACGAAGGCAAGTTTGGTCTTGTCGACATTCTTGATATCATAGATGGCTGGATGGAAACCCTGATAGGTAGGAAGGAAAGTCAAAGAATTATCCTGGTTGATTCTGACTTTGATCATATCAAGAGTAGAGGTGTCATATTCATGGTCTTCATTCTCCTGGAAGGATAACTGACCAAGAATACCACATAAGAGTTTCACATTCGGATCAGTGGAATAAAAGACGGCCTTAGCCTTTAAATCATCTTCTTTCTCACTACTGATGGCTGGCAAGTCTTCATCACCCATGGTTTTGACTGTCTTTTCTTCTTCAAAAACTGGTGGGTTTTCAACATCATATTCTTTCCACATATCTTTATTTGAAGCAAAGTAATAAAGATCCTCAGGAGAGTTGAGCATATTGTCATACATCCAGTCCTGATCGGTCTGAGTGGAGACTAAGGAAGTGACTTTCACATAGGCAAAGTCTTCAACAAACTCATAGATGCCTTGAACAGGATTGATGATAAAACCATGATTCTTGATCTGGTCGCCATAGAACTGAAGATAATCTTCCGAATATTCAATGTAGTAGGAATCACCCATGAAGTATTCCGTGGAAACACCAGTCTGTTCAATGGTGGAATTTCTGCTTAAATAGGTTTCAAAGATAGCCAGAAGCAAATCCAGGCCTTCTTTGTTTTCTAATGGATCAACAGAGCTGGAAGAATTCTTCTCGCTGCTGCTGACAACAGAACTGTTATCAGAATTAAAAGAAATTTCAGGAATGCTGCTATCAAAAGAAGACTGACCAGAAAGATTTTCTCCTCCACAAGAGACTAAAAATAATGGAGCTAAAGCAAACAATAATTTGATTTTTTTAAGCATCTAGATGCCTCCTTTACAATTCCGAAGTGAATTCTGTATCGGTGAGATTCTCACTGTTGACCAAAACAGAGTCGTAAATCTCATCATATTCGATGACAACATCATCCTCATCGACAAAGATTTCACCATCCTCACCAGTAGAAGAAGTGATGGTGAAGCCGACTGCAACATCACTGATTGGCAAAATGTTTGAAGCGGTGAAGGTAGTGACAACAAGTGTCTCATCGTCACTATCCGTGTATTCCTCAATGGTGATATTACTCTCAGAGGTGACGACAATCTTGTAGGTATATTCCATGATGTCCTGATAACACCAAGTACCGATCAAATCGGAACAGAACTCAGGAATCTCAGCAGCATTGACCTTGATGGTCATGACTTTTGAAGCAGTGAGTGTACCATTGCTGACGCTAGCCTTGATCTTGATGGTCTGACCAGCAGCATTGTTGTTGATGGAATACTTGCAGGCAGTAGCGATACTGGATGTTCCCTTAGTGACATAATCAGCACCTTCCTCAACCGTGAATTCATAAGTGACTGCTTCAGTGGTATCCGTGTTGATGGCAATCATGACAGTGTCACCGACATCTTTGCTATATTCCTGCGTCTCATCAAGTTCTTTACCGCCCGTCTTGAAACTGACTTTAGAAACATCAAAGGCAACTGTCTGTTCTTCTGGTTCTTCAGAAGTAGCAAAACCGAGTTTCAAAGAAGCGGAATAGATGTCGATATAGTTATCAAACATCTTGAGATTGAGATTATTGTAACTTTTATAATCACCAGTATAGAGAGTGTCAGAAGCAAACTGAACTTCGTTACGCTTGAAATCATAGACCGAGAAATAACGATAAGTCTTACCACCAACACCTAAGGTGAGATTGTAGTAATCACCATCATCAGCCTTGCTGAAGCTGACCGAAGTAGTATCTTCTGGTTTGACTTCGTTACCAGCAAAATCAACACCACCTAAAGACTTATCATAAGTCTTAGAAAGGGTAGCGACATGTTCCTCAGATAAAGAAGCGGTAAACTTCAATTCGATTTCATCTTTGATGGAAGAATCCAACTGAGATTTAGCTTCGATAAGCATGATGCCACCGAAATTAGCGTTGCTATCTCTACTGACAGTATAAGTGCCATCCGCGTTCTTGTTGATGGTGCCTTCGACAGGAGAAGTCAAGGAAATCTCAGGAACAATGGTTTCATTTCCACCCGTGACAGTCAAGGTAAGAACAGCAGATTCGTTTAATCCTAAAACAGTTTTATCCGTGTTTAAGGCAATAGAAGTAGGAGCTACCTTACTAGAAGAAGAAACACTAGAAGCCTCACTTGAGCTGACTAGTTCATTAGAAGAAGTAGAGTCTTCTACAGAAGAAACGAAGGAAGAATCATCCAAAGTGGAAGAAGAGGAGTAAGAACTTGTCGTATTGCGGCAACCGACTAAAGCGGCAACAGCCAACAAAACAAATAATGAAGTTTTTTTCATAAATAAAATCCCCTTAATATGAATCAACACGACACATTATAAGGGTGTTATTGAATTTATTCAATAAAATATCAATAAAGTTTCAATCTTTCTAAGTGATAAAAATCATAAGAAAATATCAAAAAATTTCAAATAAATGCACGAAAAATAGTCACTAAAAAAGGTGCAGGTTATCGCACTGCACCTTTTTTATTGAAACTGGTTACTCGTTTAAGAGTTTCTCAAGTTCGTTGACCAACTGTTCCATTCTGTCGGTGACAGCCAAGAAGGCTTCCTTCTTGGTAAGGTCAACACCAGCGATCTTGACTTCATCGATTGGATAAGTAGAACCACCAGTCTTGAGCATCTCGATATAGTTTTCAAAGGCGTGCTCCTTACCCTTCTTGACGTTTTCATAGATCAACATAGAAGCGGTGAAGGAAGTAGCATACTGATAAACATAGAATGGAGTATAGAAGAGATGTGGAATATATGCCCAGACAAATGGTTTGACTTTTTCTTCAGAGATATCAATGCCATAGTAAGTCTTATAGAGTTCAATCATCTTGTCGCAGAAGACCTGATAATTGAGCGGCTTACCTTCTTCAGCCATCTTGGCAATCTCATATTCATAATGACCAAAGAGAGTCTGACGATAGAAGGTGGACATGATTTCATCGATGGATTTCTGCAATAAGGCGATCTTATCGTTCTTCGATAAGGTACCAGATTCCATGAGGTAATCTAGTAAGTTGTGTTCGTTGAAAGTAGAAGCGATTTCGGCAACGAAGATGGTATAGTTTTGCTTCATGACTGGCTGAGCTTCCATGGAATAAAGAGTATGGACAGAGTGTCCAGATTCATGAGCAAGAGTGAAGACATCATCAAGTTCACCATTAAAGTTCAAAAGGATGTATGGATGGATGTTTTCGCCGCCGGAAGAATAAGCGCCAGTTCTCTTACCTGGCTGATGATAGACATCAACATAGCCATCAGAGGAAACATCATGAGCCTTCTTCTGGAAGTCTTCTGGGAACTTTTCAATGGACTTGAAGAAGAGTTCTCTAGCTTCTTCATAGGTATAGGTCTTGTCGGACTTGGCTAACTGAGTGAAACGGTCATAGGTTCTATATTTCTCTAAGCCAAGATATTTTCTTCTGATTTCCAAATATTTGTGAAGTGGAGCAGCATGAGTAGAAGCAACTTCAATCAAATTATGGAAAACAGCTTCTGGAATATTATTTCTGTATAAGTGTTCTTCTAAGATAGAGGAATAACCTCTGGCCTTCATTTCAGCAAGCTGAGACTGAACGGTGGCATTATAGATTTCACCATAGACGTTCTTGTGTTCGTCATACCAGGAATATAAGGACTCAAAGATAGTCTGTTTATCTTCTTCGCACTTGGCATTGCTGACAAGGGTAGTCCAGTTGGCCTGGTTGACTTCTACTTCACTGCCATCTTTCAAAGTGACTTTCTTTGGTGCATAATCACCGACGCTCAACTGGGAATATAAGCTGGAACCGACACCCTGTAAAGGACCAAAATAGGAAGTGAGTTTTTCCTGATCCGCTGGTAAGACAAACTTCTGACCACGGAATAATTTTTCATATTCAAAATCAAAATCCTTATAGTCTGGATTCTTATTGAAGAAATCCTCGACATATTCTTTACCTAACTTAAGGACTTCTGGATCAGCATAAGAAACAGCGGAAGCATAATCATTAAACAACAGATGAATCTTGGCATCATCAGAAGCGTTAGCCACATCTCTCTTATCCAAATCGCTTCTCATATGAGAGAACATGGATAATTTGGATATGGTGATATCGGCTTCTCTTTGTAAATCCAGATACTGCTTGAAACCTTCTGTGGTTCCTAATTTCCCTTCGAGTGCAGCCAAAGCAGGAATAATTCTATTTTTGGCATCATCGAGATCCTTTAAAAAGGCATCTTCATCTTTATAAATGCGGGTGAGATCCCATTTTGTATTCATTCTTGTTTCCTCCGATAAAACAGTGCTTCTATTATACAAGAAGAAACCTTTCTTTGCAGTAGATTTGCCGTTAGGTAGTCAAAGAGAATTGACCTCCACTTGTGATTATTCTCTACTTGTACTAGAATGATGTCATGATGAAAAGAAGCATATTTTTTGATTTGGATGGCACATTATGGGATGCCATTGATCCACTTGTTGACGCCTATAATGAGACGATGAAAAGACATGGCTATAACTATACTTTTGACTATGCCAAAGTAAAGTCATGCATGGGTTTGACACCAGAAGAAACGGGAAGTCTGTTCTTCCCTGAACTACCCGTTCAGGAAGGAATTGATCTTTTTAAACTGATTGTCAGAGAAGAAATCACTTATCTTGCTAAACACCCCGGAAAACTCTATCCCCACGAAAGAGAAGTCCTTGCAGAATTAAAGAAGAAATATGATCTATATGTCGTTTCCAATGCGGACGTAGGATATATCGAAAATTATCTTGATTCTCATGACATGCATGAATATTTTAAAGGTCATCTCTGCGCAGGGGATACCGGCATGGCAAAATGGCAGAATATCGTTTATCTCAGAGATAAGGAGAAGATTGATGATGTCATCTATGTTGGCGATACCAACAAAGATAAGATAGAAACCCAAAGGGCTAAGGCAAAATTCATTCATGCCGCCTATGGTTTTGGTAAAATCGACCCTGATCCATATAAGATCGACTCCTTAGATGAACTTCCTGCTTTAGCAGAAAAACTCTTCAACATGTAGCTTCACTCCTAGGAAACTAGGAGTTTTTTCAATTGAAAAGACAAAAGTAGAATCAATGGCAATTTTCTCATCGTGAAAGCGCTTAGAAGTTATATAATAAGTATTAAGAACAAACAAAAGGAGATTCCTCATATGGAAAATCAACTAAACGCTGTTGACCAAAAGCCATTGAAACTCAACGTAAAGAGAACCTTCATCATCGGTTTTGCTTTCTTTGGCATCTTGTTACTATGGCAGGTCTACGATTCCTGGTGTCCAACCTTCTTGACCGAACTCTTCAAAGAAGCCATTCCTAATTCCAGTACCGAACAAGTTCAGTACCTTGTCGGTATCATGATGGCCATGGATAATTTGGCTGCTTTAATTCTCTTACCAATCTTTGGTCATCTTTCCGATAAGACTCATACCAAGATTGGTAAACGTATGCCGTATATCTTAGTGGGAACCTTTGTCTGCGCTATCGCCTTCCCCTTTGTTCCTGTCTTCTTCCATTATCATAGTCTGATCGGCACTATTGCCATGATGGCTATCTGCATCATCTTCATGATGATGTATCGTAACCCAGCTGTCGCCTTAATGCCAGATATCACTCCTAAACCACTACGTTCAAAAGCCAATGGTATCATCAATATCATGGGTTATATCGGTGGCGCTTTTGCTACTGTGGTCGGTATCTTCTTTGTTTTATCCAATTACTTAGGCACCAAGGGAACAGATTCCTGGCAATACCAGAACATCTGGACTGTTGAAGTTCCTTTCTTACTCGCCTCTGTATTGATGGTCATCTCTGCTATCGTCTTATTCATCAAGATTAAAGAAAACAAGATTGAAGAAGAAATCGCTGATGAATTAAGACGCGGTGAAGAACTCGCTGCTGTTGAAGATAAGATTGAAGATGATAAGCCGATGACCAAGGCCAACAAAATCATGTTGTTTTTGATTCTCGGTGCAGAATTCTTCTGGTTCATGGCTGATAATGGTATTGGCACATTCATGAACAACTATACGATTTATTATCTCGGTGCCAAGACCTCCTCTAACATGATCAACACCATCGTCGGTGGTGTCGGTTCAGTTCTCGGCTTTGGTATCGGCGGTTACATCGCGGCAAAGATTGGTCGTAAATGGACCGTTGTTGCCGGTCTAGCCTTATCTCTTTTAGCCTATCTAGCCTGGTTGATTGCTACTTATACTTTCCTTTCTGGTTCTATGGAAGGCGGAGGAAGTTTCCCTGTCTTACTTTATGTCGTTTGGTTCTTTAAGGGCTTTGGTATGTCTTTAGTCCACCTCAACTCCTTCCCGATGGTTGTCGAACTTTGTAACGCCAAGAAGATTGGTGCCTTTACCGGTTATTACTATGCCTCTTCTATGGCAGCTCAAACCATCACTCCTATCGCCTTAGGTACACTGTTACTAGCGGATAACATCAACTTCTCCTTCTTACCTGTCTACGCCTCTATTTGTTTAACTGTCTCTACTATCATTTTCATCTTCGTCAAGAATATCAAGACCAACAAAACAGAAATCAAGACGGGATTAGAAGGTATCGGCGCTGAAGAATAAAGAGGTCACTATGAAAAAACAAGAAGCAATCTCTAGAATTAACCCTCTGTTTTTAGAAGGAATTTGCCATCGTGGTCTTCATAATGGAGAATTCACAGAAAATGGTCTAAAGGCATTCAAAAATGCCCTTGACCATCACATGGCAATAGAACTAGATGTTCATCTTACCAAAGATAATCAGCTTGTCGTGTTCCATGATTCTGATATGAAGAGATGTACCAACAAAGAAGGCATCATTGAAGACTTCACCATGGCAGAAATCAAAGAAAACTACAGACTTCTCGATGGAGAAGAAATCCCATCCTTACAAGAAGTGTTTGCCCTGATTCAGGAACAAGTTCCTATCGTTGTGGAACTAAAGGTCTGGAAGAAGAACTACAAACCACTAGCCCAAAGAGTGCTTGAAGAACTGAAAGTCATCAAAGATAAAAAGAATATCATGCTGATATCTTTTGATCCGCGAGCTTTGTTCCCACTGAAGAATTCCGGCTTCATCAGACAATTGCTTGTTGCCCATGATGGCAAACACGAATATGTCTACTTCTTCCGTCATTTCTTTGAAGGAGTCGATTTGGAATATACGTTCCTAAGCATGAAGAAAGTTCAGCGCTATTGTAAAAAACATTTCACCAACATCTGGACGGTCGAAGATGCAAAAGTTGTCGATGCTTCTCTTCCTTATGTGGATACCATCACCTTCCAGTTGATGAATCATGATTACGTTCGTAGCAGACTAAAATCCAAATAAATCGAACAAGTGGGAGATCATTAAGTCTCCCACTTTTCTAAATGAAAATTTAAATTTCAAACACAACTATATTCTTAAAAGATTTTTCAATATCTATTCTAAGAAATCTAAGCATTCAAATTTTATGATGGGCCTAATATGGATGTGAGACACATCGGAATTTTCTCCATATCTATAAATTGCCATAATATTATGGGTTCTAATTTTGAAAACATTGATATATCAAGAGTTAAATTTTAATAATTCATCTTAGATAATAGACCCGCGCTGATAACATCAAATGCTATTTTTGCATTATCAAGAATGATTTCCTTTGGTTCTTTACAGCCAGAAGTTAACCATACATCAATGATTTTGATTAATCCATAAATGTAGAAAGAGGCAATAACAATATCACTTTTAAGATGGATATTTGGTGACATCATATTATAGATTGCTTCATACATTAGTTGAGTGAAAGGAAGGTCACTTTGATTCAATCGATTATAAACATTCACACCACAGAAATTATCTTTAAGATAATCAAGAAAACTAGATAAGCGACCAATAAAATGTTTTTTGAAGAAAAATTTTTTCGAAGCAAATTCTTGCAAGCCTGCAGACTTGTATTTTTTATAGTCTTCAATCACTTCTCCTAAATTATTGTAATGAGCATAAAATGTGTTACGTGAGATGCCCGCAACTCTACAAAATTCAACCACACTGGCTTCTTTTTCGCGTTGGTCTATGGTCAACATTTCTAATGCATAAAACAATTTTCTTCTAGCTGTGTTATTGTTTTTTTTCATGTTTTATTGAAACCCTTTCAATAATTTGTATCTCAACATATGACAATTTTACCAAAAATTGTACTTGTTGGGAGTATTTTTATTTACTAAAATTTAAGCACAAAAAAGGAGGCCTAATATGTTAACGCTGTTCTTATCTGTGACGACATTTTTATCATTAGGTACGGGAAGATTGGTTCAGGGACAAGCCGTAGAACAAATCAAAGCTAAAGCAGATGAAGTCATTCAAATCGCACAAAACGATTACAACTCCAACCATCAGCATTACTTGGATTCGTGGAACGGATTGCGATTTAACAACGACTTACAAATGCTGATTTTAAATTCATCTTTACGCTCTCGTTTTATTGATGGTAACCTTAAATCAGGGTTGTCATCTTATGCATCTGAAGTTTTTGATGATGAACATTTCGAAACAGACTTTTCCTTAGAAGATGCATATGGAGGTGAATTATTTGATTATGGAATTATTGATAATTCACCAGCAGATAGATTCTTATCAGAATTTATTACCACAACGAGAACTGAGGAAGTCGACGAGATAGACAATTTCACTATACTCTTAGAGGATATTTCAACAGAAGGCACCAGTCTCGAAAAAATCGATGACCAAGCAGGAGAGGTTCAAGTCGACCCCGAACCTGATATCGTACAGTTACCTTTAATCGAAAATCATGACAATAGTTATTTATCCGCAAAAATCAATGCTTCGATAGATAATCATTTGTTTTTAGGCTTTGAATTTGATGCAGACACTTGTATTTCTATTTACAACATCATTTCAAATTGGTTAAATAATAAAGTCATGTTAGATGGTATGAATAGCAGTTTATCTTACGCATTAGAATCTTTATGTTTCGTGCTTTCCAACTCTGCATATACGAGTAGTATATATGATATTGTGCTATCAATTTTTACAAATTGTTGGTCACAATTGGTGGCATTCTTTACTCCTACAGGTGCTTTTGGAATAATCTTTGCTACCATCCTTTGTGTGGTTGCTATTTGTACTATTGTGTTAGTTGTCCTACTCTACATTGCTGGTTCTCATCATAAAGGTTATAGAATTGGTTATCTTTATCATAGTTTGTTTAATTGGGAGTGGTTAAATGGAGAATATTAATACTTTGTGGATGCTAAGTCCAGATCATTTGGCAAAAGTCGATGATAAAACATTAAAAAGTCATATTCGTTTTTATATCATTTACTTCTGGCTCTTTTTTATTACTAGTTTGGCAGAAGGAATCATGGGATATTTTGGTAAGGTTGATTCTTTATCCATCACCTTCTTTTCTATCGGAGCCACCTTCTTTACAATCACTTTCGTTTTCTTTGTCATCGGAATCCTGTTAGAAAAGAAGAACCCGATATACCAGAAACAGAATCGCTATTTGCTTTTCTTTGGTGTTTCCATCCTCTTACTGATTGCTTTCTACTTCCTCAATTTCTTAACGACACAATATGATGTCAAAAATTACTCTACTTACATCAACTATCCTTTGTATCTTATTATCGTTTTACCCTTTGTCGCTATCTATTATTATTATCTTCTGAAGCACATTCTCAATCCGTTGAAAACTGAATACAACACAAGACATCCAATCAGGGAATCTCCCCTTATCAGCAAGGATAAAATTGCTGCACTGACTGAAGGACAGATCAAAGAAAAGATAATGTCTTTTGGAAGTACCATGATTCTTGTCTATCTCATTAGTCTTTCTGAAAACTTTATCGGTTATATTCCTTTCTATAATTTACAATCCAAACTCTTCTTTGTCATCACTGCAGTCTTGCTTTTGTTTTTTATCATTAACATCGTGAAAAGTTGTTCTAAGGAAAAACAAAATCCTATTTTCAAAAAGAAATCCTATTTCTATGGTTATATCGCAATTACTATCTTTTTGTTAATCGCACTGTTCTTCTTGAATTTCTTAACATCGACATACACTCAGGGAAGCGATTTGTTTCAAACAAATATCTTGTTAGTTCTTGTCGTTGTCGTCCCCGTTCAGTTTGTTTATGGCTATCTTCTTCAATTGTGGGTTACCCGTCATTTGAAAAGATAAAACTCCTTAAATCAGTTAAACTTAAAAACGGCTATCTTTTCACATCTTGCATGTGATGAGATAGCCGTGTTTTTCATTTACAAGAATCCAATAGACTTTAGTCTCTGATTTTATTTAATTCAGCCGCTAATAAGCCACCGACTCTGGCATTGTTTTCAATCAAGGCCATATTGGTCTTAAGAGAATTACCACCGGTTAAACCAACCAGTTTATCTAAAAGATATGGTGTAACTCTCTTTCCAGTGATGCCATCTTTTTCCATCATGGCGATAGCTTGTTTGATTCTTTCATCCATCCAAGAAGCATCAAGAGAATATTCTTCTGGAACAGGATTTAAAATCAAAGCGCCCTGTTTTAATCCTAAGACATCTGCATTATGTAGAATACGGGCTAAATCCTCAATCGAATCTGCCCATTGATCTAAATCATAAGAGGAGGTCGAAGTGTAGAAGAGAGGTACCTTCTTTGTCTTATAGCCGATTACTTCTACACCGGCTGTTTCTAAATATTCCAATGTTCGAGGAATATCTAAAATTGCTTTCGGTCCAGCGCAGATAACATTGACATCGCTCTTGGCTAGTTCTCCTAAATCAGTAGAGACATCCATCGTATCATTAAAGCCGCGATGGACACCACCAATACCACCGGTAGAAAACACTTTGATGTGCGCCATTTTTGCTAAGATCATCGTCGCCGCCACAGTGGTGGAACCATTCAATCCTTTGGCAGTGACATAAGGTAAATCACGTCTAGAGACTTTCATGGCTTGCATGTTTTTACCAAGGTCTTCAATCTCATCTTTGCTCAAACCGATTTTGATCTGACCTTTGATGATACCAATGGTATATGGTTCACCACCCGCTTTACGAATAGCTTCTTCACAAGCCAAGGCACATTCCACATTTTGTGGATATGGCATACCATGGGTCAAAACAGTTGTCTCTAAAGCAACAGCAGGTCTACCGGATAAATCTGGTATCTGCTTTAAATTTTCTTCTAATGTCATATTTGATTTTCCTTTTACTCTTCTGTAATACGATAGGTGATGAAATGGGAATAGACTTCATTCGCCTTCAAAATAAAGTGATCGAGGACAAATTGCTGTGGTTCAATCGCAATACCTCTTCTCTTATTTTTATAAAGATGGGGATTGTTGACAAAATCAACGGGAACCAAAGTGGAGTCGACATAAAGATTGACGGCATCAAAATCGGTATAACATTCCACTTTGTAGTGAGCGTTTTCTAAAACGACCTGTGGTTCAGCATCATTGATGTTATCAAACAAGAATGCATGGTCGAGATTGCCAATATCCGGAATTTCTTCTTCGATACGATCTAGTTTTTCACCAAGTTTGGCACCATTGGTGAAATCAAGATAGAAAGGAACTCTATCTTTATCCGTGATGAGTTTGCTCGCATCGCGGAAAATACCATACTTGGAAGCTTTGACCTGCAGGCGATAGTCATTGACGTTTTCATCACCAGCAAAATTCCAATACATGTGGTTGGATAAGGAAATCAATGTATCTTTATCGCTGACGGCTTCATATTTGATGGTTAGGATATTCAAGTCCTTAGAAATGGAATAGGTGACTTTGACATCAAGATTACCAGGAAAACCGCAATCACCATCAGGAGAAGTCGCTTTAAACGTGACAGAGATGCTTTGATCATTTTCGGATAGTTCATAAGCATAATTTCTAAAAATCATGCTGTCACGATATCCGCCATGAAGACAGATGCCTGGTTCAAACTCCTCAAGATGATAGGGTTCACCATTAATTTCTCCCTGAGAGGGAATACGGCCGATAAAACGGGAAACAGTTTTACCAAAAAGCTGAGGAGACTGCAAGTATGCCTGCTCCTCTTTCATCTGCAATATCAATGGTTTACCATGCAGGGTCAGAGACCTGACACCTGCCCCCAAAGTGGAGAAAACACCTTTCAGTCCTTTATGGTTATCCAATTCGATATATTCTGATTCAAGAGTAGTCATACTCCGCCTCCTCAGCAATTGCTTTTTTGTTTGTGATTATTCAGCCTTTGGTGCTTCAGCAGCTGGTGCTGGTTCACTGGCTTTTAAAGTGCCGTTCTTGAAAGCTTCATATCTGAAGTCAAGGTCATCAGAGAAGAATGGAACAACACGAGCGTTGAATTCATTTCTCTTGGCTTCATCTTTCTGGCTGTCGACCCATAACTGATGAATTCTTTCAGCAGCTTTCTGCTGTTCTTCATTTGGAGCAGATAATCTGTTGTTGTTGAAGATATCCGCAACAAGAATCTGAACTCTCTTTAATTCATTATTGGCAGCAAAGACATATCTGGCCTTGGTTTCAGCATCATCATAGCAGAAGACAAGGTTGAACTTGTATGGGTTGTTCTGATCTTCTGGATTTGGAATGTTGAACTGAACACCAGAGTTGGTCTGACCGGATAACAACTGGGCACCAGCAGCGATGGTCTGATAAGAAGGTAATAATCTGTTGGCCAAAAGTTCAGTGATCATATCGACTCTGGCTCTGACAGTCTGATCGTTACCGACGATAAGTCTTAAATGCTTGGAGTCTGGAGTGACAGAGAAGAGGTACTGACCACCAAAGGAAAGAGAGACACAAGTGACGAAGTAAATCTTGGAAACATAATCGAAATAACGATAGATTTCCATCATGGTGATGTCTCTTCCGATAGAAGACTTTAACTTGACTTCAACACCGTTGTTTTCTAACTTGTTTTCAAGAAGAATCTCATATTCATGAGTTTCACCAGTGATGAGAGGAGCCTTGTCCAAACCTAATCCTGGCTTGACATCTCTATCATAATGTCTGGTCTTTTCCACAGCCTTCTGAATGTCGTTGATTTCGATAGCAGTGCCATCTTCCTTGACATTGAAGACGCGATAGACAAGAAGAGGCATATCGGCACCTAAGCAATAGCAGTCGGTGGAACCGTCTTCCTGTTTTTCACTGTAGACTAAATCTAATTTAGCTGTTCTTTTAAAAACAAAATTCTGAGCAGTCTGATCGGCTACTTCCTGAATCTTAGTAAGCATTTCCTGTTCGGTCATAGTTAAAGTTCTCCTTTTTGAATAGCTTGCACACGAATATACATATTATAGTGTTTTTCCCTTATGATTTCCACTAATTGTTAAAAGCGCTAACAATTGCTGTTTCACGCGTTTTTCCTAAGAAAATTGGTGGGAATGTCCCACCAAAATATCAGTTCTTTTTAATCAGATACAAACGGGCACCAAAGTCACCCATCAAGCGCACTCTATCATCATAGCCGACGCCTGACCATTCTTGGGCAAGAACACAACCCATATCACCAAGAACACTGCCTGAAGCGATACCGACTTCTTTTTCGGTAGTCATATTTCTACGCTTGGAAACCGCGGCAATTAAAGTTCCATCCGGATTGATATGGAATGGCAAGACATAGTTGATCAAGTTACCAAATCTCGTTAATGGTATGCTTTCTTTTCTCGTCTCATAATGATAAAGGGTCTCTTCTTCTAAGCCAAAGCAGCGAAGCCTTTCTTCCATAGGATTTGGTTTCTGAATCTTGGAATAGATGGCAACAAGACTATCTTTTTCGCCTAATGCCTCCATCATCTTTCTTTCCGAGTCGATATAGGTTCTATCCTGGTATACTTTACCCCATTGCAAAGTCTTGCGATGTTCCTTATAGAATTTGATCTGTGAAGAGATGATACGACAATCTCTCTTGGATAAATCAGATAAATCCAGTTCATAGCCAAGAACACCAAAACAAGCCGTATCAAATTTGGTATCAAAAGGCGTATATCTCAACATCTGATTGCTCGTCTTAGCCGCTACATGATTCGACATGACAGATAAAGGATAGCCTAATAATCCGCCTTCCTGAATCAAGCATCTCTGATAACAATCTGTATCATCACTCATCCAGGACTGTGGGAAGAAACTCAACATACCAAGGTCAAATCGGTTTCCACCAGATGCACAGTTTTCAAATAGAACATCTGGAAATTCTTTTACCAATCTTCTCAAGACAGAATATAGACCAGTGATGTAATCATAGAAGAAGGTTCCATCGCGGTTATCATAATCGGAGATATCGCGGTTATAATCCCATTTCAGATAGGAGATATTACCACTTTTCAACGTGTTGGAAACAGACTGGTAGACAAAATCCTGAACTTCCTTGTTACGCAAATCTAAAACATACTGATAACGTCCGATAGATGGTTCATGATAAGCATCATGAATCACCCAATCAGGGTGATCGTGATAGGTCTTAGTATCTTCATTGACCATTTCTGGTTCCATCCAGATACCAAACTTCATACCGAGTTTATTGGCAACTGAGGCAAGTTTTCCAAGACCGCCTGGAAGTTTCTTTTCATTGACCTGCCAATCGCCAAGTCCATGGCCGTCATCGTTGCGAGTAGAAAACCAGCCATCATCAAGAACAAATAATTCCACACCCAAGGAAGCAGCCTTCTTCATCAGGTTGATGATCTTTCCTCTGCGGAATTTCATATTGGTGGCTTCCCAGTTGTTATAGGCGACAGGGCGAGAGGTGTTCTTCCATCTTTCTAAAATGACATGTTCATTGACAAAATCATGGAAGTTTGAAGAAAGGGAATTGATACCATCTTTGGCATACGACATGATGGCTATAGGCGTGATAAAGGATTCATCCTGATTCAGATGTTTGGCAAACGAAGTTGAGGAAATACCAACCTGAACTCGGATATCACCAAATGAATCCATCTCGATGCTATTTTCAAAATTGGAGGAATACATCAAATTAAAGCCATAGCAGGAACCATGATGATAATTTCCTTCTTTTTCTTTCAAAAGGAAGAAGGGATTGTGGCGGTTAGAAGAAGAGCCACGAAGGCTCTCAAGGACAAATCGTCCGGAAGTTAAAGGCTGTTTTTGAATATTCAGTTCACCAGCCCAGTTACCAAAAGTAGACCAGAGCTCATATTCTTTGTTGTTGACTAGTGGAAGCTGTAAAGAAGCTAGTTTATTGATGATGATTTCCTTATCGGATTGATTGATGATTCTCGCATACTGAGCAATGACATCCTCTTTTTCAAAAAGGATGTAATGCAAATCAAGAAGAACATGAAGATTCTTCTCTTCAAGATGAAGAATCACTTCTTCATTTCCACCATGTGGGAAAGGTAAGATTTCAAAAGGTTTCACCTCTCTTGATTCCATGCTATAGAACGTGAAGTCAAAGATAGAAGAAGTCTCACTATTCAAAATGATGGAAGGGGAGAAGAAATCAGACTTACCTAAGGTGGAATAAGCCAGTTTCATATGATCAAGAGAAAGATTGACATACTCTTTACGATACGCAGTCGAGCATCCCTGGTTATATGGATATTTTCTTGTTAGAGAAGAAGCTTCATCCAAACTATGAATTCGTCTTCCATAATATTCCACAACCACTTTCTTGATCTCGTTGACATGAAGTAAAAGAGATGTCTTATCTGTCGATAACAAGAAATATTCTTCGTTTTGTTCCAGCATAGTTTTTTCCTCACATTTTCTATTATAGAAGAAAGTCCCACTTCTGAGGTGGGACTATTGTTTATTACGCTTGCGGTGAATGATTTGTATCTTCTCTTACAGGTGTTGCTTCTTTTTCCTTATTTGCTAAAAGAGCATCTTCAGCATGTCTCTTTTCCAAATCAGCAACAATCTGCTTTTCCATATCTTCATCGATCTTATAACCGAAATGAAGAAGGAGTAAACAACCAGCAAAGACGACTAAGATAATACCGATGATGATGACACCAAAGAGAGTCAACTGACGAGACTTATCACTCCAGGTGTAAGCACCCTGAATGGCTTCATCCATGGTGTTATAGGTAACCGTAGCACCATTGATTTCTTCCGAATATGGCGTAAAGCCAGAGAAGATATTATGAGACTCGGCATTAGAGATACGATTTAAGATAACCTGAGTGCCAGTGAGAACAAAAGTCAAGTTACGAATACCAGTCTGCAAGGCAGAACCAAGTTTGACATCAAGAGGTCTCCAAGCAAAGCAGACAGCTTCCTTACGTTCACCAAACTTCCATTCCTGATAGTCGATGGCATCCTGGAACATAACAAGTAAGGCAAGATAGAAGATACCAGTAGCAGCAAAGAAGAAGAAACAGGCGATGAAGATGAGGAAGTGAGTACCACCAAAGACAAAGCCTAAGGCGGTTAATAAATTGTCTGGATCGACAACAGATGGATCTGAATACGCAATTGGATTATTACCAAAGACTGGGAAGCCAAAGAAGAAGAACAAGAGGTAAGCAGCAAGGATGACAATAGAAGAAATAAAGATAATCTGTTTCTTCTTGAATACCTTGACTAACATCGGGTAGAAGACCTGTGCTAAAAGCGTACCAGCGACATAGACAAGAGACATGCCTGTCGCCATATAGCCGCCAACACCATACGAATAAAGCAAATAATAATAGTTTAGACCGATACCGGTGAGTAAACCTGAACCGATATAGTAAAGGAACATGACGATGACGATAACAAGAAGCTGTTTGTTCTGAATGACGATCTTGAATAAATCCAAGAAATGAGATTCTTCAGAAATCTCTTCCTGCTTGGCATCTCTTTCTTTTTCCTGGCAGAAGAAATAAATCGCAGCCTGGGAAACTAAGAACAAGATGGAAATGATGACAGATACGCCAGCATAAGCCGTCTGGGCACCAAGCATATTCGGAAGAAGGAACATCATCATGTTCATCACGAAGGCACCGATTGTGGTGGCAACAGTGACATTAGTGGTTAATTTTGCTCTCTCTGTTGGATCGTTGGTTAAGGATGGTAACATAGACCAATAACCAATATCGTTCATCGTAAAGAAGGTATCCCATAAGAAGTAGAAGACCAACATGCAGGCGACATAGCCCCAGCCGGTAACACCAAGAGGTCCAACAATGAACATCAAGGTAACAGCTACAGCATTACCGATAGAACCGATCAGGATCCATGGTTTATATTTACCGGAACGGAAGTGGAACTTCTCAACTAAGAAGCCCATGATAGGATCGTTGATACCATCCCAGACAAGAGCGATCATCATGAAGATGGTGATGACATGCATTTGAGCGGTGTACTCATTGAAATCAGATGAAAGAACACCAGCCGTCATAGCATACTGCAGTAAGAACGTACCGACTAAAGCGTAACAGGCATCTCTGAAGATACCAGACCATGGATAGATGGCTTTTGTCAGCTTAGGAACGGTATTACCTGAATAGGTTGTTTTTTCCCTTCCGGTCATAAAAGAATCCTCCGTGTTTGGAAACCAAAACAATAAATTGGGTTTCCACGATTATTGTAAGTGCTTCCACCAACAAAATCAACAATTTTTTCTCTTAATTATTAATATAATCGATTCTTTCGAGTTTTTCTCGTGTTTTTGATTTCTTGATGGCTGAAATCATGCTTTTGAAACAAATTTGGTAGTATTGAAAACCCTTACCGACCAATTCTTCTTTCCAGCCATAAATCTAATAATGGTATAATGATGACATGCTAGTTTTTGATACAATTTGTGCTTTAGCCACTCCACCATATAAAGCAGCCTTAGCGACCATTCGACTTTCCGGAGAGAAAACTCTCGACATTCTTTCTCATATCATGTTAAAGGATGTATCTTCTCTTGAGCCAAACAAGGCTTATTTTGTAAAACTCTATCAGGATAAGAATCATCCTGGGGAAATGATTGATGAAGTAGTCTTGACCTTCTTTAAAGGCCCAAGATCCTATACTGGTTTTGATACAGTGGAATTTTCCACTCATGGCAGTATGATCGTCGTAGAAGAACTCTTGGATACCTTAGTGAAATATGGTGCCAGAAGAGCCCAGAAGGGTGAATTTTCTGCCCAGGCCTATTTCAATGGCAAGATGGATTTATTAAAAGCCGAAGGGATCAATGATTTAATCAACGCCACTTCCAAACGAGCAAAACTTTTAGCCAGCAAAACTCTTAGTGGTGAAAACACCAGATTTGCTACCAATCTGAAAAACACGCTTTTAGATTACATGTCCCGTTTGGAATACTTTGTGGAAAACCAATATGACGATGAACAGTTAGATGATTATTCTGGTGAGTTAGAAACCATCGGTTCCGCTTTGCTTACCAACATTGTGGAACTTTCTCAGATCATTGAAAAGACTAAGAAAGCCAATCGCCAGTACCAGGGTTTTAACATCGCTATTGCCGGTGAACCAAACGTTGGTAAATCCACCCTTTTAAATGCTCTCTTACAAGAAGACAAGGCGATTGTCTCTCCTATTCCTGGAACTACCAGAGATGTCGTCGAAGGGGAAAAGGAAATCAATGGTTTATTGTTCCGTTTCAAAGATACTGCTGGTTTAAGAAAAACGGATGACTATGTCGAAAATCTTGGTATTGAACGCTCCTATAAAACCATGGCGAAAGCAGATTTGATTTTGCTTGCCTCAGATTGCGGTTTTGCTGAGATTGATGCCAACAAAGAAGTTCAGGAAGTCATCAAAAACAAACCCATCATCAAAATCGCCACTAAGAGAGATATCAACACCTCTAAAGATACCGCAGATATTTCTATCTGTTCCTCTACGGACGACCTCCATCCTTTGATCGACTTGATCATGGACAGATTAGATGTCTCCAAAAAAGAAGAATCCAGTTTCTTAGGTAAGAGAGAAGAAGAATATTTAGAAAGAATTCATAGCCAGATGAAACAGGCTTATGATGCGATTTTTGATACGTATCAGATCGACATCGTCTCTGACACCTTGAGAACTGCCATCAATTCCATCAATGACCTGATGGGTAAATGTGAAGGTCAGACCATGGAAGATATCTATCAGACTCTCTTTTCCAAATTTTGTTTAGGTAAATAGCATGAAAATCATCGATACCCATTGTCATTATAATGATGATCAGATTTATCCTGTCGTCGAGGAAGTGATCAATCGAGCAAAAAGCGCTGGTGTCAAGGCTATCTTTAACAACGGAGATTCCTTAGAATCCTTTGACCGCATCTTAGAATTGCAGAATAGATATCCGGATTTTTGTCATTCTGTCTTAGGTATTCATCCTGAACATGCCAATCACGAACAAAGCTACTTTGAAGAAAGCTATCAGAAAATCAAAGATAATTTAGATAAGATCTCCGCCATTGGTGAAATCGGTTTGGATTATCATTATTCCAAAGATAGAGAATATGTTCAGGCTCAGAAAAGCCGTTTTATCGAACAGATTCGTTTGGCTAAAGAATTACGTCTTCCTATTGTCGTTCACTCTCGTGACGCAGATTTTGATACACTAGATATCATTCGTCAGGAATTACCCGAGAAAGTCGATCTCCATTGTTTTTCTGGCAGTGTAGAAATCCTGAAAGAATATCTCAAGTTA
>OCVV011317753.1_pt1 | contig 20231 bp, 14 predicted proteins | sample 1539721 | NCBI WGS metagenome assembly OCVV01 (sample SAMN02144230, study PRJEB22623) | gut metagenome | biome: sheep rumen | host: Ovis aries | place: New Zealand
ACAAGTTTTTTGCGTAAAACCCCGAAGGGGTGTTAAGATTACAGGCAGGTGGTGGAGTGCGTAGCAGAGCGGAGCACGGAACCCCTGCTAAGAAGGGCCACAGGTAAATAAGTCCCGAAGGGCCGACCGAATTTCTGTCACCCTTTCAGGGTTTTGGAATGTTTATGCCGAACCCAGCAGGGGTTTCGTCCTGCGGACTCCCCCTCCGTCGCCAGAGGAGCTCTGGCTCCCCTCATCAGGCACGGATGGCCATCGGGCCATCCTCTAAAGGCCTTCTTCGCCGCCTGCCTGTGTTCTGTCGTCCCTTCTTATAAAGCGCTCTTTGACTTATTGAGACAAAACAAGTGGGTCGACCTCTGGGAAAGAAGCAGGAAGAACCCACGAAAAAGATGGATTCACGTGCAATGGAGTGAACGGCCGCGAGGGCGGTTCGTTGAGGAATATGTGTCCTAAAAGATTTTGTAGGCAACGCGGAGTTGCAGGTTAGGCCAGGCTTTCAGCCAGGACAAGGTACTGGTGATGCCGGAATTGCGGCCCGACGACTTGATTTCCACGTCGTTGTTCAGCACGAACTTCGGTGTGCCCCAGAACAGTAGGCCTGCGTCTACGGCCAGGCTGAGGCGGTGCTTCCTGGCGAGGTGCTGGCCGAAGCCGATGCCGAGATAGGGTTTCACGGCACGGGTCTTCATGCGCACGTCGATGTTGCCACGCTCGTCGGCCGTGAACACGTAGTCGCCGAACTTCAGTCCGATGGGCGGATAGTTGGTGCGGAAGACGCGGTTGTAGTCTTCCACCAACTGGTTGGCATAGTAGAGCACTTGGAGCGCCCCTTCGTTGGTGTTGCGGAAGTGGAAGAAGTTCTGGCTGCCTGCGTAGAGTCCAGCCGAGAAGTAGAAGGGTTGGTTTCGGAAAGGATGCACCTCGCCGAGGAGGAAGAAGTTCCAGAAGTTGGGTTCGGCGGCCAGCTCCACCTTCTCTGTGAACTGGGAGCGCTTCACGGCCTCGGCCTCCACCATCTGCATTTCGGTGATTTCGGTGGCGGTGTTGATGGCCTTGAACTTGATGTCGCCCACGTTCCATCCTGCGAAGCCTGCCCTGAGCGTCACGAGCCGGTGGAGGGGCATGACCACGTCGATGCCTGTGCCGGCGAGTCCTGAGGTGAGTCCCACGGAGAGGTGGTTGAGCAGACAGTCCTCGGACTGCAACTGGTCCGCGTGTTGCGCGCTGGCGCTGGTTGGCGCAAGTGCGAACGAGAAGAGGATGCAGAGAAGGCGGACAGGGTGTTTCATGTGTTTCGTCATAAGAACGTTATTTGAAGTGCGGCTGGTTCGACATGATGAGCAGGTGGGTGAGCGACTGGCTCAGAGGATAGAAGCCGTAGAGGTAGTCGCTGGTGTAGGGAGTGCCGCCGTTGATGATGCAGTGCACGTAGTCGTGGCAGGCCATGTCCATGGGCATGATGCCCACGGTGCCCTCGTGCTGCTGCAGGTCGGCAATGACGAGGGGGTGGAGGTTGGCGGCATTGGTGATGTAGCCGCGCGGCGACACCTCGGTATAGGCCGAGCAGTGGTTCACGACCCAGATATTCTGTTCGGTGGCGGCGGCCTCACGTGCGCTGTGCATCATGTTGATGACTGTCTGCTGCTTGTTCTTCAGGCGCTGCTCGGTGGTGGTCTTGTAGTAGTCCTGCTTGTAGAGCGTGGCCTTCAGGGTGGTGTCGCTCATGCTGTACATGGCACAACTGCGCTGGGCCTCGGGGTTGAGGTTCTCGTTGATGTCGGGGTCTTCGTCGGGCCAGTCGCAATAGACAATGGGGAAGTGGAAGGCGGCATTGAGCGGTCGCAGGTCGTAGCGGCTCAGCCAGAGTATCTTGCCACGCATCTCGCCCACGGTGATGCCGGGGTGCCAGTTGTCGACGAACAGCCCCTGGTACTTCTGCTTGCTCAGCACCTTATGGAGCAGCACCGTCCAGTTGTTTTGGTTTTCCCAGCCGTTGTCGGCCTGCAGCTTGGCAATGAAGAACTCTGAGGGATGCTGCTTCAGGTAGCGTTGCAGCTGGTCGATGGTCTCTTCGAAGGTGACGTCGAGCTCGCTGATGCCGTGGGTGAGTCGCAGGATTTGCTTCTCGGCGGGATAGGTGGCGAGTGTGTCGATGCTGACCACGGGGCGAATGTCGAAGAACCTGATGCCGCAGGCCATCTGTTCCTCGAGTGTTGACACCTGGCTGATGGCCGTCTGGTTGAACACGTATTTCAGCAGGGGCTGGTAGAAGCCCATGCCGGTCATGGTGTCGTGGGTGCCGGGGATGCTGAGTTTGCACACCTTTGTCTCGTCGCGCACCATGCTCAGCCAGTCGGTGATGGGTGTGGGCAGGTCGTAGGCGATGGCGATGCTGTCCTGATAGCCCTCAGAGAAGAGGAACGGCGAAGAGAGTGAGGTCTCTTCGTCGTAGGCTTTTTCGAGGTCTTCATCCTCGCAGCTGCTCAGGGTCGTCATGACCGTCATGGCCATGATGGCATACATAAGTTTCCTATACATAGGTTTCGGGTTTTTCATATCATAAAACGATTGAAGTTTCGGAAGTAGTATTGAGCGGCCTGTAAGGCCAATCATCACCTAGCCCAGGGCAACGCCCTGGGTTGTATGGCACGAGAGAAACAACGCCCTGTAAGGGCAAAACCGTTGCCCTCAAGAGTTTAAAAGATGCTGCCCTTACAGGGCGCTGTCTGGTTGCGACACTTCTACCCAGGGCGCTGCCCTGGGCTAGGCGATACTGCCCCTGCGGGGCGCTTTTCTGCAGCTTGTTCATACATCCGAAACTTCAATAAAAATGATTCTCTCTTCGCTCATTTGCCAGGCAAGAAGCGGATGGCGAGCATGGTGAGGTCGTCGCTCTGTTCGGCATCGCCAACGAAGGCGGCTACAGCTTGTGCCATCTGTGTGACGAGGGTCTCCGAGGTGTTCAGTCCAGACGTCGGCAGTGTTTCGGCCACCTGTCTGATTCGTTCCATCTCGAACTGCTCGTGGCCAGCGTTCTCGGCCTCGTTGAGTCCGTCGGTGTAAAGGAATACGGTGGTGTCGGGTTGCAGCTGTGCCACCTGTGGAGCAAACTCCCATCCCGGCATGATGCCGACGGGAATATTGGGCTCGCAGGGCAATTCCTGACAACTGCCGCTCGCGATGAGCAGCGGTGCGTCGTGGCCGGCATTGCAATAGTGGAGCAGACCCGTGTCGAGTTCGAGCACGCCCACGAAAAGTGTGACAAACATGCTGTTTTCATTGCCTTCCGACATCGCCTCGTTGAGAGCGCGGACGATGTGGTGCGGCTCTGTAGCGTGGGCCGACACGTTGCGGAACAACGAGCGCGTGACCGCCATGACGAGCGATGCGGGCACGCCCTTGCCCGAGACGTCGCCGATGCAGAAGTACAGCCGATTGTCGTGCAGATAGAAGTCGAAGAGGTCGCCGCCTACGGCCTTGGCCGGTGTCAGCATGCCGTAGATGTCGATGTCGTTGCGGTTAGGGTAGGGCGGGAATATCTTCGGCAGCATCGCCATCTGGATGTTGTGGGCGATGGTCAGTTCGTTTTCGATGGCTGCCTTCGAGGCCGTGGTCTGCTTCAGTTCCTCCATGTACTGCGTCAGCGAGTGCTGCATGTTGGCAAAGGAGTCGCGCAGCAGGCGCACCTCGTCGTTGTGCCTGATAGCGGGCAGTGGCGTGTCGAAGTTTCCCTTGGCCACCTCGTCGGCCGACGCTGCCAACTGCTTCAGGGGCTTGGTGGCCCGACGGATGGAGTGCGAGCTGACCAGCCACACCAGCAGCACGGCCAGCAGGATGAGGAACACCAGCATGCCACCCACGAGGTAGGCTGTGAGGTCAATGACCAAATTGGGCACGACCAGTCCCACCGACCACCCCATGGGCCAGACGGGTGTGTAAAAGACGTAGGAGTCGCGGCCTTCAAAGTCGAGGTTGGTTGCTTCCTCATCGACATCCATGCCATGGCTTCTCTTGCCAGCCATCATGTTTCGGCCCAGCGCGGCCACGGCAGCCGTGTCGGCAGAAGCCTTCACCACGCTCTGGAAGTTGTCCTTGATGACGCGCTGCTTGTCGGGATGGACGATGAAGGTGCCTCTCTGGGAGATGAGGAAGCTGTAGGGCACGAGGTCTGAAATTTCCGTGTTGCGTTGCTTGGGGTCGTCAGTAGAGGTCCACTCTTGGATGTAGATTTCCTCATCGACCTCGTCCATCTTCTTTTGCAGCCAACTGATGGATACGTCGATTCCCAGCACGGCCACCGTGCGCCCTTGCTTGTCGCGAATGGGCTGCACATAGGCCACCAGCGGCTGCTGCGTAGTGTCGTTGTACTCGAAGAACGGCTCCGACCAGAAGCCATCCTCTGTCTGCAGCGCCTGCAGGAACCATTCTTCCTGGTGGTAGTTCTCCAGGCTGTCGGCATGGCTGACGACCTCTATGTGGGTGCTGTCGTGCCGAATGGCATAGGGCACGTAGCAGCGTCCCTTCTGCGGATAGTAGTTCTCGACGAAACTGATGCCGCAACTGCGGATGAGCGAATCCTGCTTCAGGGCGCGCTCCAGCAGCATGGGCAGCTGGTCGGGGCGGTCGAGGCGTTCCTCTATCTGAGGGACGAGGTCGTGGGCGTTGGCACTGATGTTGGAAGTGACAAGGCTGATGTAGGCTGAAACGGTTTCGAGCATGGCCCCGTGGCGTTGCTGCTCGTTTTCAACGATGAAGGCGCCGCCAATGATGAAAACCAAAAAGGAGGCGATGCTCATCACGATGAGTAGTGTGAGCACCAACCTCCTTGAAAGCCTTCGTGAAAAGGATTTGAATTTGCGGTTGCGCATTGTTTACAGTTTCTGAGCAATCTCGATTTCGGTGAAGGTTTCGATGATGTCGCCTTCCTGAATATCGTTGAAGTTGACGAGCGAAAGTCCGCACTCGAAGCCCGAGGCCACTTCCTTCACATCGTCCTTGTAGCGCTTCAGCGCATCGATGGCGGCAGTGTGGATGACAATACCGTCGCGCACCACGCGGGCCTTGTCCTTGTTGTGCACCTTGCCTTCGGTGACCAGACCACCGGCCACGGTGCCCACCTTCGAGATGTGGAACACTTGCTTCACCTCCACCTGGCCCGTCACCTGTTCCTTGATGACCTTGTCGAGCATGCCGACCATCGTGGCCTTGATGTCGTCGATGGCATCATAGATGATGGAGTAGGTGTTGATGTCGACACCCTCGCGGTCGGCAGCCTTGCGGGCGTCGGCCGAGGGACGCACCTGGAAGCCTACGATGATGGCATCGGAAGCCGAGGCGAGCATGACGTCGTTCTCAGAAATCTGACCCACGGCCTTGGCGATGACGTTCACCTGCACCTTCTCCGTAGAGAGCTTGATGAACGAGTCGCTGAGGGCCTCGATGGAACCGTCGGTATCGCCCTTCACGATGATGTTCAGTTCGTGGAACTCGCCCAGTGCGATGCGGTGCGAGATGTCGTCGAGCGTGAACTTCTTCTGCGTGCGCAGACCCTGCTCGCGCTGCAGCTGCAGGCGCTTGTTGGCAATGTCGCGGGCCTCCTGCTCGGTGTCGAGCACGTGGAAGGTGTCGCCGGCCGTCGGAGCACCGTTCAGTCCGAGGATGATGCAGGGTTCGGCGGGTCGGGCTTCCTGAATGCGCTGGTTGCGCTCGTTGAACATGGCCTTGATGCGGCCATAGGCAGTACCGGCGATGACGTTGTCGCCCACCTTCAGCGTGCCGTTCGACACGAGCACCGTCGACACGTAGCCGCGGCCCTTGTCGAGACTCGACTCGATAATGGAGCCCGTGCCCTTGCGGTTGGGGTTGGCCTTCAGGTCGAGCATCTCGGCTTCGAGCAGCACTTTCTCCAGCAGTTCGCTCACGCCGATGCCCTTCTTGGCCGAAATCTCCTGACACTGGTACTTGCCGCCCCACTCTTCGACGAGCAGGTTCATCTGGGCCAGGTCTTCGCGTATCTTGTCGGGGTTGGCACCCGGCTTGTCAATTTTGTTGATGGCAAACACCATCGGCACGTTGGCTGCCTGGGCGTGGGCGATGGCCTCCTTCGTGGTGGGCATCACCGAGTCGTCGGCAGCAATGATGATGATGGCGATATCCGTCACCTGCGTACCGCGGGCACGCATGGCGGTGAAGGCTTCGTGGCCCGGCGTGTCGAGGAAGGTGATGCGGCGGCCGTCCTCCAGCTTCACGTTGTAGGCACCGATGTGCTGCGTGATGCCGCCGGCCTCACCGGCAATGACATTGGTCTTGCGGATGTAGTCGAGCAGCGACGTCTTACCGTGGTCCACATGTCCCATGACGGTCACAATCGGAGCGCGCGGGATGAGGTCGTTCTCGTCGTCCTCCTCCTCGCTGACGGCTTCTTGCACCTCTGCCGACACGTATTCGGTTTTGAAACCGAACTCGTCGGCCACGAGGTTGATAGTCTCGGCGTCCATACGCTGGTTGATAGACATCATGATGCCCACCGACATCAGCGTCGAGATGACCTGCATGGGGCTGATGTTCATCATTGTGGCGAGTTCCGACACGGTGACAAATTCCGTCAGCTTCAGCACCTTGCTCTCGGCGCGCTCGGCATTCATCTCCTCGTTCAGGCGTTCCTGCACGGCCTCGCGCTTCTCCTTGCGGTACTTCGCGCCCTTCTTGTTCTGGCTCTGCTTGTTGGTCAGACGGGCCAGCGTCTCTTTCACCTGGCGTGCCACGTCCTCCTCGTTCACCTCCAGAGGCTTCTGGTTGCGACCGCGGTTCTTCTTTTTCTTGCCACTCTTCTGGCCCTTCTGGTCGGCCTGCTGCGACGACGGCTGCTGCTGGTTGGCGGCAGCGTTGATGTCGACGCGCTCCTTGCCGATGCGCACGCGCTTCTTCTTCTGCTGTTCGCGGGCCTGCTGGGCCTTCTCCTCGCGCTCCTTGCGCTTCTCTTCTTTCGATTTCTTCTTCGGGCGAGTGCTCTGGTTCAGCGCGTCGAGGTCTATCTTGCCCTGAATCTTCAGCTGCGGGGCATTGGCCAGCTTCTTGTCGCTCTTCAGCTGGAACACCTGCGGGCCTTCTTTCTTCGCCTCTTCCTTCGGCTGCTCGGCAGCGGGTTTCTCTTCCGTTGCGGGCTTGGCGGCAGGCTGAGGCTTCTCTTCCTGCAGGGGCTTCTCCTCCTTCGGTTCAGCGGGCTGTGCCTGCGGCTCCTCCTTGGCGGCGGGGGCAGCCTTCGGGGCTTCCTTCTTCTCTTCTTTCTCCGGCGCGGGGCTCACGGCAGCAGCCTTCGGCGCAGGAGCAGGCTCCTCCTTGGCAGCAGGGGCAGCCTTTGGGGCAGCCTCGGCTTTCGGGGCTTCCTCGGGTTTGGCCTCAGCCTTGGGCTCGGGGGCAGCCTCGGCCTTCTTCTCGGCCGGAGCCTCCTTCTGGGCAGCAGGCTTCAGCGTGTCGAGGTCAATCTTGCCCAGCGGTTTGAACAGCTGCTGCGTCGACGACTCCAGCAGGCTCTCACCACGCGTGTCCTTAGGCTCGGCCTTCTTCTCCTTCGGCTTCTTCTGGAACAGTTTCTCGGCCTGCGTGCGTACTTCCTTGTCCTGCTGGAAAGCAGCCACAAGGGCGTCGTACTGAGCGTCATTCAGCTTGAAGCTCGGCTCGGCCTTCACCTCTCCCAGTTCACTCTTCTTTTCCAGAAACTCCACTGCCGTCTGGAGTCCTATGTTCAATTCACGTAATGCTTTGTTTAATCTAACACTCATCTATTTCAATTTTCAATCCGTGCAACCACGGATGGTTTTCAATTCTTTTTTTTTATTACTCAAATTCAGCCTTCAGCACCTCCAGCACGTGGTCGACGGTCTCTTCCTCCAGGTCAGCCTTCTCCACGAGCATCTCGCGCGGAGCGTTCAGCACCGACTTGGCGGTGTCCAGACCGATAGCCTTGATAGAGTCGATAATCCACTGGTCGATCTCGTCGGCAAACTCGTCGAGGTAGATGTCCTCGTCGGCCTCGCCTTCGGAAACCTCGCGGAATACGTCGATGGTGTATTCGGTGAGCATCGAGGCCAGCTTGATGTTCAGACCGCCGCGGCCGATGGCCAGGCTCACCTCCTCAGGCTTCAGGAACACCTCGGCCTTGCGGTTCTCCTCGTCGATGGTCAGGCTCGACACCTGGGCGGGGCTCAGCGCACGCTGGATGAACAGCTTCGTGTTGGCCGTGTAGTTGATGACGTCGATGTTCTCGTTGTTCAGTTCGCGCACGATGCCATGCACGCGGCTACCCTTCACACCCACGCAGGCACCCACGGGGTCGATGCGGTCGTCGTAGCTCTCCACGGCAATCTTGGCGCGCTCGCCCGGCATGCGGGCAATCTTCTTGATGGAAATCAGACCGTCGTTGATCTCGGGCACCTCAGCCTCCAGCAGGCGCTGCAGGAACACGGGACTCGTACGGCTCAGGATAATCTTCGGGTTGTTGTTTTCGTTGGTCACCTGATGGATGACGGCACGAATGGTCTCGCCCTTGCGATACTGGTCGTTGGGAATCTGCTCTGCCTTCGGCAAGATGAGCTCGTTGTTCTCGTCGTCCACCACCAGCACCTCGCGCTTCCACATCTGATAGACCTCGCCCGACACAATCTGGCCCACGCGGTCCTTATATTTGTTGTACAGCGAGTCGTGCTCCAGCTCCAGAATCTTCGAAGCCAGTGTCTGGCGCAGGTTCAGAATGGCGCGGCGGCCGAACTTCGTGAAGTCCACGCGTTCCGACACCTCCTCGTCAACCTCGTAGTCAGGCTCAATCTTCTGAGCCTCGCTCAGGGCAATCTGCTTGTTCTCATCCTCTACCTCGCCGTCGGCCACGACCATGCGGTTGCGGTAGATTTCGAAGTCACCCTTGTCAGGGTTCACAATCACGTCGAAGTTCTCGTCGGAACCGAAAATCTTCGCCAACACGTTGCGGAAGCTTTCTTCCAGCACGCTTACCAGGGTGGTGCGATCGATGTTCTTCGTCTCCTTAAACTCTTTGAAGGTGTCGATCATGCTCACCGTCTCTTCTTTTCTTGTTGCCATTTATAATTATTTTTTTGTTATTGTTATTCTCGTTTACACCTGGAAAAGGTACTTGCAGTATTTCACGCCGTCCATGGCAAACGTGAAGTCCACCTGCTGCATCTCAGGACGCTTCTTGCCTTCCACGCGCACCTTCTGCTCCACCGTCAGCGTGAAGTCATCGCCGTCGACGCTCTTCAGCACGCCCTGCAGTTTCTTGCCCTCCAGCGTGAGCACCTCTACATCCTTGCCGATGTGGTTCACCCACTGCTGTCTGACCTTGAACGGCTGGCCCAGTCCGGCCGAGCCCACCTCCAGCTCGTAGTCTTCCTCGTCGCGGTTCAGGCGCTCCTCAATGTAGCGGCTCAGTTCCACGCAGTCTTCAATCCATACGCCGTCGGCATGGTCTATTTCTACGACGATGCGGTCGTCCTGACTGATTTCTACGTCCACCAGAAAGTAGTCCTTGTCCTCGAGCCACTCTCCTACGATCTCCTTTACTGTGTTCTTTTCTATCATTTCTCTTATCAATGTGTATTTATAAAAGAATGAGGAGCTCTCTGGGGAGCCCCTCATTCCACTGAACGCTGCAAAATTACTACTTTTTCCCTGAATAGCCAAACTTTTTCCTGCTTTTTTGCGTTTTTCCCTTCATTTTCAATGCGTTTCTCCACCTTTTTATATGTTTTTCTCCTTTTTTACCATCATTTCCCTCCGGCAAAACAACTTGTTTTCCTCGGCAAAACAACTTGTTTTCTTCGGCAAATTAACTCATTTTCCCGCCGCAAACGCATGGCTTTCAGGGACAGGATAAGTAGCAATGGCGTGCCTACGGTACGTTGGGCTGGGGAAAGTAGCGCCATCTGCGGGGCACGTCACAAAAAAAGTGCCCCAGCCTCACGGCTAGAGCACAAAAAACTAAAAAATACTTGTATCGATTATGAATATTTTTGTCTGTGCAAATATAATACATTTTTCTTAGTTTTCCAAGTAAATCCTGCTGGGAAATGCCGATTCTTAACTAAGATTAACGGGGGGGGGTAGGTGTTTAACGTTTATTAAATACCCGTTGGTTTCTTGCACTTCTCGCTACCACCTGAGTGCCCCGCATCTCAATGCCCCAGAATGGCGTCGTATTCGGCCTGGTTGCCCAGCAGGCGCAAGGCCTCGCGCATCACGGGATCCCAGTCCAGGGAATGTTCGATGACGCCTCGCTGGAAGTAGTAGCAGGCAATGATTTCGCTCTCCAGCATGTGCTTCAGCGTCTGGCGGTTGTAGTCGAGGTCGCGGGCTGTGTCGTGCTTCAGCTTGCGGCGCAACTGCTCGAACTCCTCGCGGGCATCGTCGTAGTAGCCCTCAAAGCGTGCCAGTTTCTCCAGATTGTCCAGATAGGTGCTCGTGGAGCGGTCGTAGGTGAAAGTACTCTGCAGCACGCGCTGCTTGAACGCGTCGAACTCCTGGTCACTCAGGTGGAAGTCGCGCGGCTGCGGCAGCGTGGGGTGTGTGGCCACGTAGTCCACCACGTAGTCGTTCACCACCTCGGCCGAGTCAGCATACATCAAGTAGCCAACGATGTTGGTCATAGAGTCGGGCTTCACCTCAATGTCGGGCTTGATGCCACCGCCGTCGCGCACCTCGCGGCCGCCCAGGGTGTAGAACACCTTCGTGAGCGAGTCAGGCACGTGTTCCACGTAGCCGCCGCGGTCGTGATGATAGTTGATGGCCTGTATGCAGCGTCCAGAGGGGATGTAGTACTTGTTGGTGGTCAGCTTCAGCTGGCCGTTGTACGGCAGTTCGGTGGTCATCTGCACCAGTCCCTTACCGTACGTGCGTGTACCTATAATTACTGCGCGGTCCAAGTCCTGCAGTGCACCACTGGTGATTTCGCTGGCCGAGGCCGTGTCGTCGTCCACAAGCACCACGACGGGCATCACCGAGTCCAGCGGCTCTACGGTGGTCATATAGTCGTGGTTGCTCTGTTTCAGTTTGCCGCGATTCGAAACGATGAGCCTTCCCTTGGGTACGAACATGTTGACGATGTTCACGGCTTCCTGCTCCGAGCCACCGCCGTTGCCGCGCAGGTCGAACACCAGAGCGCGCATACCCTGACGCTTCATCTCGACCAGCGCCCGCCTGACGTCGCGCGAGCAGTTCTCGGTGAACTGGAAGAGGTTCAGATAGCCAATGCCGTCGGCGCGCAGGCCGTAGTAGGGGATGGTGGGCTGCTGGATGGCGCGTCGCGTCACCTTCAGCTTCAGTCGCTTGCCCTGGGGCAGTTTGCCCTTTGCCACGGTCTGACCCGCATTGGGACGCAGTACCTCCAGGATGAAGCTCGTGCCGGCCTCGCCGCGCAGGTGGTTGCTGACGTAGCTGACCTCGCGCCCCGCCATGTCCTCGCCGTCGATGCTCAGGATGATGTCGCCGCGGCGTGCTCCCGCCTCAGCAGCCGGCATGCCCTCGTAGGGCTCGCTGATGATGACACGGTTCAACTTCAGGTTCTTGCGTATCACCGACCCCACGCCGGCATAGGTGCCCGTGCGCAGCAGTTGCAGGTCGCCCATCTTGTCCTCAGGGTAATACTCGGTGTAGGGATCCAGCGAGTGCAGCATGGCGTTGATGCCGTTGACGAGCACCACGTTGGCATCCAGCGTGTCGACGTAGAGCATGTCGAGTTGCTTATAAATAGCCGTGAACACGTCGAGATTTTTCGCCACGTCGAAGTTGTGGTCGTTCTCGCTCTTCTCTTGAGCCACGACGGGCAGTGCCGTCAGTGCGAGCAGTAGGTATGTCAGTATTCTTTTCATCAGTGTCGGGTTTCTTATTTCTTGCAAACATTTCGTTGCGTTTTCGACTGCAAATTTACGACAATAAAGGCATATAAAGTCCAAAAACCACGATTTTTTATCATTATTTTGCGTAAAAACAAAAAAAATCGCGAAAAAATTTGGTAGTTTCAAAATTTCGCAGTACTTTTGCATCCGCAATCGAAAGATTACTGCTTCAGTAGCTCAGTTGGTTAGAGCACCTGACTGTTAATCAGGGGGTCGTTGGTTCAAGCCCATCCTGAAGCGCAAAAGCCGAGAGAAATCTCGGCTTTTTGCTTTTTATTACTTTCTTTTGCAATCCGACGCTTTATGTAAGTTCTTTGTTTCTCTGTCGTCTCAAAAGATTTTTCGTATTCTGTTTTGCCACACCCTTGTGATGAGTGATGGGTAGTGAATAGTTTCCTTCAAGGTCTGTTTTCCCCTGTCAGGGAACCAAAGATGGAGAGGACGAAACCAGCCCGGCACCCAGACTGTTGCTTATCTGCAAGGTCGAGCATGCCTCCTTGCTGAATCATCATGCGTCGGCTCAGCGAAAGACCTATTCCGCTGCCATTGCGCTTTGTGGTGAAGAACGGCACAAAGAGCGACTGTCGATTTTCTGCAGGAATAGGCATGCCGTCGTTGCCAACGTAGAGTGACACCTCTGTAGCAGTGACACTCGGGTCTCCATTTTCCGTCAGTGTAATAACCATCTTCTTGGCTCCGGCCTCCAAGGCGTTCTTGGTCAGATTCATCAGCACCTGTCGCAGCATGCCAGTGTCGGCCCGCACCGTGACGTCGGGCACGCCGATCTGCCACGTCAGGTTGGGATATGCCTTGCAGACATCGTCGAGCAGCGGGCGAAGAGGCTGGTCCGTAGGAACGGGCTTCTCCAGTTCCGACATCTTGCGATAGTTTGAAACGAAATCGCTCAGATGGCGCGAGGTGTCATAGATGGCCTGCAGACCAGGCTCGAGTGGCGTGCCCGCCACATCGGCCCGGCCCAGCATCGACTGGCTGATGCTGCTGATGGGGGCCGTGGCATTCATGATCTCATGGGTGAGCACGCGGGTGAGCCGTTCCCAAGAGTCCACCTCGCTTTGGTTCAGCTGCTGGCGGATGGTCTCGCCCAGCTGGTTCAGAGTCTGCTGCATGGCTCGCTCGCCAGGCAGCAGTCTGTCGGTGGGCAGTCGAAACGTGAAGTCGCGGTTGCGAATAGCCTCCTGCATCAGGTGTGCGCGGAGTTTCAGCGAGTGCTGTCGGCGTATCGTCCAGACGATGGCAACTGTCAGCAAAACACCTATTATTATAAATGGCCACATCATAACTCTGAACTAACTAAAGCCTTCTCATTTTGTTATACAACGTCTGGCGGGTGATGCCCAGCAGCTCGGCAGCCTGAGTGAGGTTGCCGTGGCAGCGGTCGAGGGTGCGGCGGATGTGCTCCTTTTCAACCTCGTCGAGGCTGACAATCTCCTGCTGCATGTCGAGCACGTCCTTCAGCTTGCGTATGAGCTCGTCGTTGTCCCATGGCTTGGTGATGAAGTCGGCAGCACCGCTTTTCAGTCCCTTCACTGCCAACGCAACATCGGCGTAGGCGGTCAGCAGCACCACGGGCGTCTGCGGATGCTGCTTGCTGATGGCGCGCAGCCAGAAGAGTCCTTCCTGTCCGCTGTTCACACCCAGCGAGAAGTTCATGTCGAGCAACACGATGTCTACATCCTCCTGCGCCATCACCTTCAGGATGTTGTCAGGCTGCTCGAGCGTCAGTATATGCTCGAAGATGCTGTCCAGCAGATAGCGCATTGCCGTCAGGATAGACGTGTTGTCGTCGACAACCAATATTGTTCCGTATTTGTTCATATCTCCTTTTTTGTGTGCAAAGATATAAAGATTCTGTCTAAAAATCATACGCAGGAGTGTCTAATTTTTAGACATTCTGCATGTGATAGTGTTAAAATGCTTGGAGGCTATAGGCGAAAGTCATACCTTTGTGACGTGAAAAAGAAATCGACAATGAGTATGAAACAGATACTGATCATTTGTTTTGCGCTGGCGGCGGTTCCAACAGTTGCACAGACCCGGTGGACGATGCAGCAGTGCATGAGATACGCTGTGGAGCATAACCACGAGGTGAAGTGCGCTGAGTTGGAACTCGACAACCGCAAGGCGCAGAAGGTGGGGGCAGCCGGCAGGTTCCTGCCTGCTGTCGACGCCAGCATCGGCGCACAGTACAACTTCGGACGAGCCATCGACCCCGAGACCAACGGCTACACCGATGTGAGCACCTTTTACAACGGCTACTCCCTGCAGGCGTCGCTGCCCGTGTTCGACGGGTTCAGTCGTGTGCATGCGCTGCGTGCGGCTAAAGCCGGCGTGCTGTTGGGACAGTCGGCGCTGCAGCAGCGCCAGAGTCTGACAGCGCTCAGCGTTCTTCAGGCTTTCACCGATGCCGTCTATTACGAGGGTATGGTCAAGATGGCTGGTGAGAAAGTGGAGGAGACGGAACTGCTGCTCCGCCAGACTCGCCTGTTGGAAGAGGTGGGGCGCAAGAGTGCTGCCGACGTGGCTCAGGTGGAATCGCAGAAGGCCGAGGCCGACTACGAGCTGACCCGCCAGCAGAACCTCCTGACGTCGGCCATGCTGGAACTGAAGAAGTCGATGGGGTATCCGCTAAATGAAAGCCTCACCCCCGACCTCTCTCCCCAAAAGGAGAAGGGAATAGATGCATATTCAGCTGAAGCTCTGGATAGCAGGAGTAATCACTCCCCTCTCCTTGGGAGGGAGATAGGAGAAGAGGCTGTTGCCCGATATCAAATGGAAGTAGCCGAACAAGAGTGGCGTCAGGCCCGCGCTGCGTTTTTTCCCTCTCTCTCTTTGAGTGCGGGCCTGAACACCACTTATTTCCATACGTTGCATGCCAACACGGTTCAGTCTTTCCCCACTCAGTTCCGGAACAACATGGGCGAGTATGTTGTTGCCACGCTGAGCATCCCCCTCTTCAATCGCCTGCAGACCATCACGAACGTCCGCAAGGCCAAGAACAACTACAGGATTGCCCGCGAGAACTACGAGCAGAAGCGGCTGGAACTGGAGAAACTCTCTCGCGAAGCCTGGCACGACTGGCAGGGCTACCTGAGGCAGGCTGAGCAGATGGCAAAGAAGGTGGCGGCCGACTCGCTGGCCTACCAGCTGACGCGACGGCAGTTTGAGGAAGGACTGTCGACGGCCATCGACCTGCATGCCACATCGACACAGCTGTTGACGTCGAAGGCCACACTGCTGCAATGCCGGTTGATGGCCGTGGTGAAGGAGATGCTTGTGCGCTATTATCAAGGCGACATCATCTGGCAATAATAAAAATCACAAATCAGTATATCGTAAATAGCAATATGGACAGAATAATCGTAAAGACAAGAAAGCAGCGGCTGATGAAGTATTGGCCGTATGCGGCAGGAGGCAGTCTGCTGTTGGTCGTCCTGGGGTGGCTGGTGTTTGGCAGTCATGCCTCGACGCTGAAAGTCGTCCGCGACGAACTGACCGTCAGCGAAGTGCGGCAGGCGGAGTTTAAGGACTACGTGCGCACCAACGGACAGGTGTTGCCCATCCAGGTGGTGCAGATATCGCCCGAGGAAGGCGGCATCGTCATGGAGAAAGTGGTCGAAGAAGGTTCTCACGTGCGGAAGGGCGATGTGATCGTCCGTCTGTCGAATTCGAACCTCGACCTGCAGATCCTCAATGCCGAGGCCGAACTGGCCGAGAAGCAGAACCTGCTGCGCAACACCCAAGTGGCCATGCAGCAGGACCGCCTGAACAATCAGACGGAACAGGCACAGCTCGACATGGACACGCAGCGCAAGCAGCGCGCCTTCGAGCAGAACAAACGGCTGTATGGAGAGAAACTGATTAGCCGCGAGGACTATATCAAGTCGCAGGAGGACTATCAGCTCTCTGCCAAGAAGCGCTCGCTGGTGTCGAAACGACTGAAGCAAGACTCGCTGTATCGCACCGTTCAGATGGACCAGATGGAGGATAACCTGCAAAACATGCGTCGCAACGTGGTGCTCGTGCGGCAGCGAAAAGGCAAACTGGAGGTGCGCTCGGCCATCGATGGCGAGCTGGGCCTGCTCGACGTGGAGCTGGGCCAGAGCATCCAGCCCGGTCAGAAGATCGGCCAGTTGAATGACCTCTCCGACTATAAGGTGCAGGCACAGATTGACGAGCACTACATCGACCGTGTTCGACAAGGGCTCACCGCCACCTTCCAGCGCGGCGACAAGCAGTATGAGCTGCAGGTGCGCAAGGTCTATCCCGAGGTGCGCGAGGGCAAGTTCCGCTGCGACTTCATCTTCCGAGGTGTGCGCCCGGAGAACATCCGCACGGGCCAGACCTACTACATCGACCTCGAGCTGGGCCAGCCCGAGCAGGCCGTGCTCATCCCGCGCGGCACTTTCTTCCAGACCACAGGCGGACAGTGGATCTTCGTGCTCGACAAAAGCGGCTCGAAGGCCTACCGCCGCAACATCCGCATCGGTCGTCAGAACCCGCAGTACTACGAGGTGCTTGAAGGACTTGAGCCCGGCGAGCGCGTCGTCACCAGCGGCTACGAGGCTTTCAAGGACAACGAGGTGCTGGTGCTGAAGTGAAAAACGCCCCCTCGAGACCATCGCTCTTCATTTTCACGAGCATGCCTTTGCGTTTTCAAGGGCATGCTTCTTCCTTTTCGAGGGCATGCCTACCAGCGCCTCGCGCCGGTGTCTCAGCTGAGAAAAAAACATTTCTGCCAGCGGGGAGAAGGGAGCCTAACGCTTAATAATCCTAAAAATATGCCGTCCTGCGGTGCCCGTGCTTGCGGCATTTGGAAATTTTCCCTATCTTTGCATGACCTAACAACTATGCTTCCGCGGCAGCATCTGCAGGGAAGCGGCATGACTATTTTTGAAGAAAATGATACACGACATGAAACCGCAACACGCTTTAGTAGTGCTCCTTGCCATGTTGCTGGCCTCAGGGCTGGCGAGTGTGGGCAGCTATCGCTCGGCAAGCCGCATGGTGAGCCACGACATGGCCAGGGCCCTTGCCATCACGATGCAGGAGCAGCACTCCGACGTGATCAGCCAGGACACCATCCGCGCCTTCAACAGCCACCTGCAGATAGCCGAGCTGCGGGGCAGGGCCACGCTGGCCGTCGACACGCGCTCAAGACAGTTCAGGGCCTACGCCCACTGCTCGGAGGCAACCATCTTCAGCCTTTCCGACCAGCGTCCGGCGGCATTGCTATGGGTGCTGACGGCATTCTGGGCCATGTTCGCCTGCCGTCGCAGGAGGGCTACTGCAGCCGTTCCCGCGACGGCAGGCCCCAGCTTGGGCGGCCTCACCTATTCGGCTGCCGAAGGTCGCTTCTATGCTGCCGACGGCAGCCCCGTGAGGTTCACCCCCATGCAGCACCAACTGCTGGAGATGTTCTTCCTGTCGCCCTCCCACTCATTGTCGAAGACGGAGATTTGCGAGGCGCTGTGGCCGAAGAAGCCCGATGCCAGCGAGACGCTCTACACGCTGATTTGCCGACTGAAACCCGTCATAGAGAAACATTCCCGGCTAAAAATAGAATCTGACCGCAGCAAGGCTTATCGGCTGACCGTCAAGTAGATGGCCGCTCGCCACGGAGTCTGGCAGCGAAATGTCAGACAGTAGTGTAAAAGAATCATACAACAAACTGTCTAATCTTTAGACAAACAGCTGTCCGGCAGTCAGAAAAGCTTGGAGGCAGAGAAGAATCATCATAACTTTGCATCATCGAAACAAACAATGCATGTCAAACAATTAAAAACATTTGTATGATGAAAACGATGATGATTTCAATGATGATGCTTCTGACGGCCCTCGCCTCAGAAGCACAGGTGATGACCTCCGCCACGGTGACCAATCTGTATGAAAAGGTGGCGACATCTGACGGCAATGGCTTTGTCTACAATGCTGAGTATAACGACAGGGGCGACATCGTCGCAATGGATGTCTATCAGAAAAGAAATCTGTACAAAGACGTTGTGCGCCTCGTCCCTTCATGCCGCTATCAGTATGCCTACGCTGAGGACGGCCTGCTCATCAGTCGCGAGTTGCATGGGTGGCACCATGGCAAATGGCAGCTCAGAGGACGACACGACTACCAGCTGGCCGACGGGCTCTACACGGTGGAATACAGCCGATGGAACCGGAGGAAGAACAGGTATGACCAAGCATGTGGCATGATGACCTACAATCTGCTTCCCGACGAGTCGGTGATGCTTGTGGCCTGCTATAGCCGCCATCGCGAGGATGCACCTATGAAGCTGGAGTGGCAGTCCGTGGTGGAAAGACAGTTTGCCGACGCTGACTATTATCTGACAAAGGAATAATGCCTGACCGTCAAAAAATCATACGACGAACTGTCTAATTTTTAGACAATCCGCTTCCGCCAGGGCCTTGGGCCTTGGCGGATTCGTTTTATTAGGATTAAAGATTTTTAACGCCGCCATAAGCAAGTTCTTTTCTTTTGTCTGTTTACATTAACAGAATACAATCAATATAAAAAAGACATCATGAACAAGCTAAGAAAAGCAATGATTGGAGCAGCGCTCTGCACACTTCCTCTTATGGCAAACGGTCAGGACATCCACTGGCAGGCGCGGGGCGGCATCGGCTGTTCAAGCGTCTTCGCAGGCGTGACCAACATCAAAGATCGCGTGGGATTCCACGTAGGTGGTGGAGCCGACATCGCCTTGTCCAGGAATGGCGTCTGGCGCTTCCAGCCTTCCCTCCAATTCGCGAGGAAAGGTTGGAAGTTTGACGGCTTCTACGGCAATGAACAAATCATGGAGGCGCAGTACAGCACACGGCTCGACTACCTACAGCTGCCGTTACAGATGGCTGTCCGCCTGAGATTGGGCAAAGATTGCTTCCTCACCTTCCGCAGTGGCGGCTACGTGGCCTATGGACTAAGTGGCAAGACCCACATGAACGTGCTGAACACCGATCACAGCGAGACATTCGGCGTGAACCATTTCAGCCATTCCTTCGATTTCAACTCATGCGCCTATGACAAGGAGAGCCGCAAGGTGGGCTATCCGTCGTTCAACCGTTGGGATGCTGGTGCGTACGGCGGCATGGACCTGACGGTCGGCCACATCATCATCGGCTATAACGTAGCCGTCGGACTGACAAAAGTCTGCAATGCCGGTTTTATGGGCAATCCTGCGGGCAACGCCGCCACCGCCGTCCTCTTAGGCGCTCACCCCAAGAACATTTCGGCAGACCTCTCCATCGGCTATCAGTTCTGAAGACTGTCTAAAAATCATACGCCAAAGTGTCTAATTTTTAGACAATCCGCATCCGCCAGGGCCAAAAACCTTGGCGGATTTGTTTTATTGCCTTAACTTTGCGATGCAAAAAGCAAAAAGACGTATGAAAAGTTATTTCAGATTCCTGAGCCGTCACAGGCTGTTTACCTTTATCAATATCGTGGGACTGTGCCTCTCGATGGCGTTCCTGCTGCTGTTAGGCGATCTGATCTACCGCCAGACGACGGTAGAGAACTACCAGACGCGGGCCGACCGCACGTTCGTTGTGGGCAACGAGATGTGCATGATGTCGAACTTCCGGGTGGGTGAGCGGCTGAAAGAGCGTTTCCCTGAGGTGGAAGACTGGTGCTCAATGGCTGGCTACGGCATGACGTTCAACATTGGTGGGCAGAAGGCCGACACGAAGGTGCTGGTGACGGGTCAGAACTTCTTCACTTTCTTCGACTACCGCCTGCTGACGGGCAACCGTCGTAAGGTGCTCAGTGCGCCCAACCAGATTGTGGTGAGCAAGTCGTTCGCACAGCGCTATTGGCCCAACGAGAGTCCTATCGGTAAGGAGATGGTGTTGGGCGATGACGAAATGGAGTTAGGCGATGCGAACGACGGGAAAGGTCATATCACTTACACCGTCAGCGGCATCATGGACGACTTCGACCGTTCCATCATTCCCGACGGCTACGAATGTGTGTTCAACGTTGAGAACCTGCGCCACTTCCACTATTCGGCCTGGAGCGAGCAGATGAACAACGCGTCGTGCTGCGTCCTCTTCCTGATACAGCGCGAGGGCTGCGACCTGCGAAGCAAAACTGGCGATATGATCGACTATCTGAAGACGTTTTTTTGGATTTATCAGATGGAGGCGGCAAAGGAACTGACGCTCACGCCGTTCTCCACCATTTACTATGACGCGATGGAGTGTTCGTTAGGGCAGGAAGACATCAATCACGGCAGTCGGGAGATGGCACACCTCTATGTAGTTGTTGCCCTACTGGTACTGGTGTTCGCCATCTTCAACTAC
>OCVV011299296.1_pt1 | contig 20230 bp, 22 predicted proteins | sample 1539721 | NCBI WGS metagenome assembly OCVV01 (sample SAMN02144230, study PRJEB22623) | gut metagenome | biome: sheep rumen | host: Ovis aries | place: New Zealand
TTTATTCCTTTTACTACCCTGCCGTTCTTAACATCGAGACAGGGGATAATTCTCTTTGTATGCATTTATTTCTCCAAATCTATTTTAATTACATGCTACATAGCTGTAAAGTTTTTAAGTATCCTAAGCCCTGTATCAGAGCTTTTCTCGGGATGAAACTGAGTAGCCATTATATTTCCCTTCTCAACCGCCGCATGAATAGTTACTCCATACTCGGTTGTTGCAGCAACCTCTTCAGCATGTTCAGCCTGCAAATAATAGGAATGAACAAAATATACATAAGGATTATCACCCAGTCCGGCAAGTAACCGGCTGCCGGGATTAACCTTAATATTATTCCATCCAATCTGTGGAACCTTTAATTCATCGCTGCCGGGAATCCTGACTATCCTGCCCTTCAGAAGCCCAAGTCCTTTTACCCCCGGTGATTCCTCGCTCTCTTCAAAAAGAAGCTGAAGTCCCAGACATATTCCAAGAAAAGGCTTTCCTGTTTCAGCAAAATCTCTGATAACTTCCACAAGTCCTCTTACTTCGAGCTTATTCATAGCATCACCAAATGCACCTACTCCCGGTAGGATCACCTTATCCGATGAAAGAATAGTTTCCCTGTCACTTGTGATAATTACATCTTCGCCAAGGAACTGAAGTGCTTTTTCAACGCTTTTTATATTCCCTGCATCGTAGTCTATTATTGAAATCATTTATATAAACCTTTCTTGGAGCTTCCAGAATTATCTTGGATATATTAACTATCTGTTTAATAACCGCTTTGTATTGTAACACATCTGTCAAATAATTCAAAAGAAAAAGTGCACCGGCATAAACCGGTACACTTTTGAAATCTTTATAACCTTAAAAAGTTAGATATCATTCTGATTATTGATGATCGGGAAGGAACCATTCTCATCGCCATTGAATACATAATATACTCTGTCATCCTCTGGCTTGATATAAACCTCAAGCTTCTTAAGATCAGCGGCCTTGTTACCCTTATCTGTCCAGATCTTCTTAGCTTCCTTGATTATATCCTCCTGATTAACCTGCTCGCCATAAAACTCAACATAGATATTAGCCTTCAACTTTATACCTCCTTACATATATAAAATACGAACTAAAAATACCAAGCTATTGCACAAATAGCACATTTAAGCTACATAAAACCAAGAATTATAGTATCACAACAATTCTTCTGTGTCAATCTGACCTTTAGCAACTGTCTCAAGATCAAAATAAAATACCACACCATTATCCGAATTATAAACACCATATTTCTGATTATGTGCTTTCATAATAGCTGCAACTATAGAAAGACCGATGCCTGAACCTCCATAACTTCTGGTTCTTGCAGGATCTGTTTTATAGAACTTGATAAATACCTTGTCTATACTGTCCTCCGGAATAGGTTCTCCATCGTTATAAACATTTACCCTGACGGATTCTTTTTCCATCTGATACCATATACGAATCTTACCACCCGGATTAACATGATGAATAGCATTTGTCAGATAGTTAGTAATAACCTCTTCTATCATAAAGCTGTCCGCCCAGACAAATAATTCATTATCTGATTCAAATTCTATAGTACATTCCGTGCCCTGTATAAGTATCTGGGAATTATTAACAACATCACGTATAAGAGCTGTCAGATCGAATCTTTCTATGGAAATATCATCACCGGTTTCGAGCTGGTTCAGATCTATAAGCTTCATAACCAGTTCATTCATCTTACCGGCTTCATCCATAATGACATCCAGATAATAATCTCTGGTTTCCTGATCCTCGGCGACTCCTGACTTCAGTCCTTCCGCATACCCCTGTATAAGTGCCAGCGGAGTTTTCAGCTCGTGAGAAACATGAGACAGAAATTCCTGCCGCATCTCCTCTATATGCTCATGCTCTCGTATATCATTGGACAGTTCAAGATTGGCTATCTTTAACTCTTTGATAGACTTTTCAAGGCGCTTTGACATGATATTCATGCTTTCGCCAAGCTCACCTATCTCATCCTGAGTCTTAACCTCGACTTTAGCACTGAAGTCAAGATTGGACATTCTTCTCGCAACTCTGTTCATCTGAATGATAGGCTTGGAGAACATATTCGAAACAAAAAGTACTATCAATATTTCAAACAAAAGTAAAGCAAAGGATACACCTGTAAACAGTTTAGCGGAAAATGCTATACTGTCATGCAGGCTGTCAACCGGAGTACGAAGAACAACTATATAACCATTATTCAGTTTTCCTATCAGATCAAAATAGCTTCCGATTGCCCTTGCCGTACTTCTTGGTTCTGCCTCTGATACTGTATTTCGAACTATTCTATAAGGATTACGCTCTGTAAACAGGCTGAAATCATAGCTTTCTATAAGTGACTGAAGTCCGAGCGCTGTCTGATCATTAATCTTAATAGAAGAATAAACCTTTGAATTCTTTGGATTAACTATGAATACAGACGCATTTGCCGGATTCTGTATATAGCCCTGCAGTCCGATAATCTCATCATTATTCATCGAGATAGCATTTTTCTCATCTTCAAAGAATTCATTGCAGGACCTGAAAGTAGCAATCAGAGAATTTCTGGTATGAGATATATAGAACTGTTCTATAAAATGATTACTAACAGACCAGGATATAAAAATCGTAACAACAGTCGATAAAAAAACTATGATGGCTATCTTAAATCTGATCGAGTGTCTAAAGCTGAAATCCATTATTCCACCTCAAATTTATAACCTAAAGCTCTTATCGTTTTAATATAAGAGCCTTTATCTCCAAGCTTTGCCCTTAGCTTCTTTACATGGGTATCTATGGTTCTGGCATCGCCATAATAATCATAGTCCCATACATTATTGAGTATGGAATCTCTGGTAAGAGCTCTTCCCTGATTCCTTACCATGAACTCCAGAAGCTCGAACTCTTTATAAGAAAGATCGAGCTGTCTTCCATCTACAGTAACCCTGTGGCCTTTAATATCTATAACTATGCCTCCTGCCATCAGCTTCTCACCACAAAGCTCAGGATTAGTTCTTCTGAGAACAGCTTCTACCCTTGCAACAAGAATCTTAGGGCTGAATGGCTTGGTAATATATTCATCCACCCCTATCTTGAAGCCTCTCAGTTCATCCTTTTCAGTTGATTTGGCAGTAAGCATAATAATAGGAACATCTGATGTTTCTCTTATCGCCTCACTGGCATCATAACCATTCATTACCGGCATCATAACATCCATAATAATAAGGGCTATATCTTTAGTGCTTGTAAAGGTACTTACAGCTTCTTCACCATCTCCGGCTTCAACCACCGAATACCCATCCTTTACAAGAAAATCTCTTACCAGAGTTCTCATCCTGGGTTCGTCATCTACTATCATTATCTTGATCCCATTCATAGCCATACCTCCATTTATGCAACATATAAATGTTATATATGATATGGATGTCAAATATATATTTTGACACCATATGACAAGAATAATTATACTCTAACTTGCCATTTAAGCAAATAAAAATGTGATGAGGTTGCTGACTTCAGCTTTATAATAAAAAAGTGACAAGGGGCTGTTCCCTTGTCACAAGTATATTATTCAGCGTCAGTTGCGGAAGCATCAGTTGGAGATGAATTAAACTCGCCTATCATATTGATACCGTAGAATTCACAAAGTCTTGTGAGCTCTTCCTCATACATACCAAGATAGGTTTTAGAATCAGATATCATACTATTTGCTTCATCAAGCTTATCTGTATCAACCTCATCTATGGCAGCTACTACTGTATCCATGGCATCTTTCTGATACTCTGCAGACTTGATATAGAGATCAAGAAGATTCTGAACCTCTCCATTAGTATAGCTGAGTGCCTTTAGGTTATTCAGATAAGTTTCATAAGTTGGTATAGCATCATTCTGAAGCTGTTCCTTCCAGGTTTCCGAATCAATATCTGCCCCCGGTACATAATAGCTGTTATATATCTCAACAGCCTTATCTCTGTCTGCAGCTATTGCAGGAAGATCTACATTAACAAGCTGTACTATTTCCTCAGGACTTGTTGGAGCACCTGCCTCTGTGACAGCTTCAGTAGTCTCTGAACTGTTATCATCCTTTTTACCACATGCCGCAAAACTGAATAGCATAACTACAGATGTTGCAATAATCAAAAATTTTCTCATAATATTCCACCTTCATTATTATTCCTTCTGAAAATCAGAGCTGTGCATACGCACATAACTTTGGTATTGTATCATATAAAACCGTAACTGTCAAAAAAGATAGCCGGAAAGAACAGTTTCTTTCTTTTTACTGCTTTCTTTTTGCTGCTTTCTTTTTCTTCTTTTCTTCCTGTTTATATTTACTGTAAAGATCAGGTCGTCTGTCCTTTGTACGCTGAAGAGACTGTTCCAGGCGCCACTCTTTTATCAGTTTATGATTGCCGGATAATAACACCTCCGGAACTGACAGCCCTTCATATACCGGCGGTCTGGTATATTGGGGGTACTCCAGAAGACCATTATAGAAGGATTCATCCTCGGCACTATCATCACTGCCAAGCGCACCACTTAGCTGTCTCGTTATGGCATCCATCATCATAATAGCCGGAAGCTCACCTCCGGTAAGTACAAAATCACCGATAGATACATGAACAGGATTGATTAACTCCAGAGCCCGTTCATCTATCCCTTCATAATGCCCACATAGAAATACAATATTATCATTATGAGAGAGTGCATTTGCCATGGACTGGTTAAAGGTTTTTCCCTGCGGAGACATATACAGAACTCTGGTATTTCCTGAATTAACTCTTTTCATCAGGTCTTTATAGCATAACCATACAGGCTCTGCCTGCATAAGCATACCGGAACCTCCACCATATATATAATCATCCACATGATGATTCTTGTTCTGAGCATAGTCACGAATATTCACAGCTTCAAGATTTATAACACCCTTCTCAAGGGCTCTTTTAGTGATACTATGATTCATCGTATCCATTATAAGCTCAGGAAATAATGTCATAACATAATAATTCATAGCTATTCAAACCCTGCTTTTGAGAACTAAAATAATTCTTTAAATGATACAAGACAAAATCAAAGCTTACATTCCTTCTATAAGATTAACAGTAACCGTCTTCTCCTGCTGATCTACGCCTAATACAAATTCCGGGATATCCAATATATATTTTATGGAATCATCATTACAGCGAACTATAAATATAGTCTGATCAGCACCATTTTCTGTATAATCTTCAAGAATACCTATCTTATTACCATTGGCTACTACATCATAGCCGATAATATCAGCCAGATAGTATTCGCCCTCTTCCAGTGGTATAGCGGCTTCCCTTGCCACATAAAGCTCTATTCCGCGAAGCTTTTCAACCTCATCAATATTTGTATATTCCTTAAAGCCAAGAACAGGCATTCCCTTCTTGAACTTACAGCTTACTACGTGCACTTCCTTATCACCATCTTTCAGTCTAAGGAAACATTCATCAAGATAAGTATATCTTTCAAGGTCTTCAGAAGTAGGAAATATACTTATCTCTCCTCTGACTCCATGTGGTGATGAAAGAACACCGATTCTGAACATATCTTCCATGATTGATTTACTCACACTTTCTTAACTTAGTACCACTGATACTTCGTATCAGAGTCCTTTCTTCGCAATCACTCTTATTACATCATAGAATAAAAGCCGTAGCACTGCTACGGCTTATTCCAGTAAGATACTATTATCTAATATCTACAATGACCTTCTTGTCGCCTTTAGAAGAAGCGGCTTTAACTACAGTTCTGATAGACTTGGCTATCCTGCCGCCCTTACCTATTACTTTACCCATGTCTTCCGGAGCAACAGCAAGCTCAAGCACTGTAGTATCACCTTCTACTGTTTCGGTAACTACAACTTTGTCAGGGTTGTCGACTAGAGATCTAGCAATGACTTCAACTAACTCCTTCACAGTCTTACCTCCAGTAATTATTTCTCAATACCTGCCTTCTTAAGAAGCTTAGCAACTGTTTCTGTAGGCTGTGCACCTGAAGCAAGCCATTTCTTAGCAGCCTCTTCATCTACCTTGAACATTGTAGGCTCCTGATTTGGATCATAAGAACCGATCTCATCAATAACCTTACCATCTCTTGCTGTTCTTGAATCAGCAACTACAACTCTGTAGATAGGATGCTTCTTGTAACCAAGTCTGCGAAGTCTGATTTTTACTGCCATTTTAAATTTCCTCCATGATATATAAAATATAATATTTTCAGGGTTTTACCCAGATGATGTGTATTATTATATATTTCCACATCTATATCTAAGTATTACAGGTGGCTATCCTGCAATACTGATTTTAAAATCCAAAAGGTAGCTTCATGCCTCTGCGGCGTTTCTTGCTTCCTTTACCGCCCATCATATTGGACATCTGCTTCATCATCTTTCTGGTCTGCTCAAATTGCTTCATGAAGCGGTTTATCTCTGATATATCCATGCCGCAGCCCTTTGCTATACGCTGCTTTCTGCTGATATTTATCAGGTCAGGATTCTCTCTTTCTTCCTTTGTCATAGACTGGATGATGGCTTTGGGTTTCTTCATGGCATCATCATCTATTTCAACATTTCCAAGCTTCTGACTCATTCCCGGTATCATGTTCATGATATCATTTACGCTTCCCATCTTCTCAATCTGTTCAAGCTGGGAAAGAAAATCATTAAAGTCAAATGTTGCCTTGCGGAGCTTCTGCTCCATTTCCTTAGCCTGTTCCTCGTCAATTGCAGCCTGAGCCTTTTCAATCAGCGATTCAACGTCTCCCATACCAAGTATTCGGCTTGCCATACGATCCGGATAAAATGGTTCAAGATCTGTAAGCTTCTCGCCCATACCGGCATACATTATAGGTTTACCGGTTACAGCTCTTATGGAAAGTGCCGCACCACCTCTGGTATCACCATCCAGCTTGGTAAGAACTATACCATCTACACCTATTTCATCATTAAAGGTTTTCGCAACATTTACCGCATCCTGACCTGTCATGGAATCAACAGTCAGTAAGGTGTAGGTAACGCTTACATTTTCTTTTATCTCTTTCAGCTCATCCATCATATCATTATCGATATGAAGACGACCTGCAGTATCTATAAATATAAGATTCAGATTATGTTCGGCGGCATACTTAAGTGCCATGCGGACTATTTCAACCGGCTTATGGTCAGTACCCATTTCAAATACAGGAACACCAACCTTTTCTCCGTTGATCTTTAACTGATCAATAGCTGCAGGTCTATATATATCGCAGGCAACCAGTAACGGCTTCTTGCCCTTATTTTTAAATTGTCCTGCAAGCTTTGCAACGGATGTTGTTTTACCGGCACCCTGAAGACCACACATCATAACGATGGTCTGCTCATTGCTGGGCAGCAGCTTCATCTCAGTTATCTCAGAGCCCATAAGCTCAACAAGCTCGTCCTTAACTATCTTTATAACCATCTGACCGGGGTTGAGTCCCTTCATGACATCCTCGCCAATGGCTTTTTCAGTTACAGTATTTACAAAATTCTTAACTATCTTGAAGTTGACATCGGCTTCCAGAAGCGCTCTCTTAACTTCCTTCATAGCCTCTTTAACATCAGCCTCATCCAGACGGCCTTTGCTTCTCAGCTTCTTAAAGACATTTTGCATCTTGTCAGTTAAGCTATCAAATGCCATGAATCATCTCCTATAAAAAGTCGAATATCTCACCTGCTCCCACTGATATATCCAGGAGCTTCTTATCAATTAATTCTATATCGTCAGCTTTCTTATCTTTTATCAAAGCTCTGACTTCTTCTATCTCAGAAGTAAGCAGCTCCAGCTTGTCCTTTGCTTCGACAAATCTCCCAACCAGCCCCAGCCTCGCCTCATATGCCTCAAGCTTCCTGGTTGTTCTTCTTACAAGATCAAAGGCTGCCTGTCTGGAACAGCCAAACTCCTCAGCTATTTCAGAATAGCTCATATCATCAAATATATAAGCTATATATACTTCCTTCTGATGTTCACTCAGCAGCTCTCCATAGAAATCATACAGTAGTGATTTTTCTAATCTTTCATCCATATAATCCGGCTGCTCCACGATACAATATACATTGCAAAGTATTTTTACTTTACAACGTTAGTTACTATAACAAATGTAATAGTTTATGTCAAATGTTTTTTACAGTCTCTTACTTCTTTTCTTTTCCCCTTTGAAGACTTTCCTGAAATATAATTTGTAACATGCGCTCTGGATCTGTCACCGGAAGCTTTACTCAGTGATGCCCTTTTCTTCTTTATGGAAACAGTTTGTTTATTCCACATGGAATAATCTCTATCCATCAGTTCAAGAGTCATATCAGCTTTAATAGTAGGTTCCCCAGCCGTATCTATAAGCCTTTTATAGATATCACTTCTTCTGGTTCCCATAAGCCTGGGAAGTCCTTCCTTAAGCTGGATATTCAGCAGCTCATTTCTCCATAAGAGACTTAGCTGAAGGTTAAGTCTTACCTTAGGAGAGACGGAAGCATCCCTTTCCACTATTACATTTTCATCATTTACATAGATTATCCCCCAGTAATCCGGTACATGCTCTGCAACATGTATATGACTCTCACCAACAACAACATAATTCAGGTCACAATATCTGTCATAATCCTTAATCTGACCAGAAAGTCTGGTATAGGAATCATTATCTGACTTAATTTCAAAACCGATAATATAACCTTCTATTATCGCCAGTACATCAGCGCGCGACTTACCTATCTGCTTTTCTTCTATTATTCTAACCCTTCCATATCTTTCATCAAGATAATCAAAAAGAGGTTCTCTTATATCTTTATCCAGCATAGTTCACCTATAACAAATCAGGGAGCCATAATAGCTCCCTGATCAAATAATCCTGTTACCGTTTAATATATTACACTACTATTCCACTACTATTCCACTATATAAGGCTTGATAGCTTCAAGAATCTTATCCTCATCATGATCTGCATAAATATTTAACTGAATAGGACTGGAAAGATCCAGACTGAAGATTCCCATAATAGACTTAGCATCGATTACGTATCTTCCGGATACAAGATCAAAATCAGCCTTGAAACCACTAATGTCATTAACGAATGACTTAACCTTATCCATTGAATTAAGTGATACTTTAACCTGTGTCATGTGTACATCCTCCAATATTTACAGATTTATTTCTTATGCTATAATAATAAAAGTTATGCCTTAAAAAGTCAACATGAAAGGTGATGCTAATGTACCAAAATCTTAAAAACAAAAAAATATCAATTTACACTCTTGGCTGCAAGGTCAACCAGTACGAGTCTGACGCAATGCTCGAAGTGCTGCTGCACTACGGCTGTATAAAGGCAGAGGAAGATGAACCTGCCGATATCTATATAATTAACACCTGCTCTGTTACCAATATGGCAGATCGTAAGTCGAGACAGATAATACATCGTATGAGAAAGCAGGGAAAACCGGATTCCATAATAGCAGCTACAGGCTGTTATATACAGGCAGCAGGTGAAGAACTCCTCAAAAATAAAACGGTAGATGTAATCATAGGTAACAACCGGAAAAAGGAAATAGCCAGGATACTCTCAGAATATATATCTGATGGTCAGCCATCTGATAATATAATAGACATGAGTAAGGAATGTGAATATGAGAACACCTCTATCTTTATGCCGGAGTCTCATACCAGAGCATATGTCAAGATACAGGATGGCTGTAATAATTTCTGCACCTATTGTATCATCCCATACGTCAGAGGAAGGATCAGAAGCCGTAAGCTGGATGATATCGTAAATGAAGTTGAAACCCTTGCGCAAAATAATGTGAAAGAGATAATACTTACAGGAATAAATGTTTCCAGTTATCAGGATGAAGGCTTCACTCTGAAGGATGTCATATACAAAGTTTCCCGTATTCCGGGAATAACCAGGATACGTATGAGCTCAGTAGAACCCAGAGCTATAACAAAAGATTTTCTTGATACCGTTTCAAAGCTGGATAACTTCTGCCCTCATTTTCATTTGTCGCTTCAAAGTGCCTGCAATAATACACTGAAGGCTATGAACAGAAGATATACTATAGAGGAATATACAGAAACAGTTAACCGGATAAGAAGCTACTATGACCGTCCCGCCATAACCACCGATATAATAGTCGGTTTCCCGGGTGAAACAGATGAAGACTTTGTTACGACATACAATAATCTGGTTAATCTTAATCTATATGAAATGCATATATTTAAGTATTCCAGAAGAAAAGGAACAGTCGCAGCCAAAATGCCTGACCAGATTGATGAACAGATCAAAACAGAAAGAAGCAACAAACTACTGGAGCTTACAGCAAAGCAAAGAGCTGACTTTGAAAACAGCTTTAAGGGCATAGAGGATATAATTCTGGTTGAAGAAATAATTGATATAAACGGAAAACCCTACTACAGAGGTCATACCAAAAGATATATACTGGTTACTACTCCGGTAACCGATGATGGAGGAATGATCAATCATGAAATAGAAGTCACTCTATAGGTATAGAAATCAAAAGCCATAGGACACACATCCTATGGCTTTTAAAGTAAATTATCTATTGATCAGTCATCAAGAAAATCATCATCCTCGTCATCATAATCATCGTCATCATCATAATCGTCGTCGTCATCATAGTCATCGTCATCATCCTCCTGATTATACTTTGATGGACGAGCAGGCTGACTGTATTCTTCTTCCTCTTCATCATAATCATCCACATAGTCTGCGCCAAATCCGGTCTGAGGAGTTCCATTTATAAGATTGATACTGGTCTCAACCTCATTAAGATTAGTATCAAGTGTATATACACCATTTTCAAGACTATCAATAAGTGTACGATAGTTTTCTTTTTCAGAATCAAGAGTTGACTGAAGAAAATTCTTGATATCAGCTATCTTCTGCTTTGTATAAAGCATAGCACTGAGACGAACCTCCTTAGCCTCTGCCTCTGCTTCTGAAACCATTCTCTCAGCCTCGGCTCTTGCTGATTCAAGAATCTCATTGGAACGGGCATTAGCCAGCTCTGTAATATGACTCTGCTCAACAAGACGGTTAGCCTCATTTACAGATTCGGATATAATAGCATCTGAACGGGTTCTTGCCGAAGCAAGGATAGCTTCCTTGTTTCTCATAACCTTCTTACATCTTTCTATCTCGCTAGGCATTCTGAGCTTAAGTTCATTAAGCATACGATCAAGTTCATCTTTAGGAACAATAATCTTATTCTGTGACAGAGGCTGGAACTTACAGCCCTGGATAAATACCTCTATCTCCTCGATCATTTCATCAATACCCTTCTTGCCCATTTTATACATCCTCCTGTAATTATATCTTATACTTTTCTTTTATAAGCTCTGCTACCATATCAGGTACAAAACCTTTTACAGACCTTCCATAACTTGCAAACTCTCTTACCATAGAAGAGCTGATAAATGAATACTTAGGATCTGTAGCCATAAACAGAGTATCAATATCAGGTGCAACTGTATGATTGCCCTGCGCCATTGACAGCTCAACACCAGCATCAGTTATTTCCCTGAGACCTCTGATTATAACATTTATATCATGTTCTCTCGCAAAATCAACCAGTAGTCCACCATATGAAGCAACTACAACATTATCATATTCCGAGACAACATCACATATCATATTAACACGTTCGTCCAAAGAAAACAACGGAGTTTTTTTAGCTGAATTATTAAGTACGCAAACATAAACCTTATCAAATATACTTGCAGACCTGCTAATAATATTAAGATGTCCCAGCGTAATAGGATCAAAGCTGCCCGGATAAACCACTGAATTCATCTAATTCTCCTTACTGCATAAAAATACATGCTTATTAGTTTTATAATTCTTGATCTTGTATATCATAAAAGGAGTTTCGGCGATGTAACTCATATCCTCTTCGAGCCTCGCTTCTATAATGATAATATAATCAGGATTTGAAAATTTCTTGGTGCTGAGAACCTCTATAGCTTCTCTTTCCAGTCCCTGCCCATAAGGCGGATCCATGAAAATGATATCAAAATCAATCTTTGGAAGTTTTCTCAGATAAGACACAGCTTCTGAACGAACTATTTCAGCCTCGTTTTCAAACTTTGTAAACTTAATATTCTGTTTTATAATTTCCTGAGCCTGCCTGTTGTTTTCCACAAGAACCGCATGACGGGCACCTCTTGAAAGCGCCTCTATTGCTATACCACCACTTCCGGAAAAAAGATCCAGAAAAATAGAATCCGGCACTTCTCTCTGTATGGTATTAAAAAGTGTTTCTTTATATCTGTCATTGGTTGGTCTCGTTATATCCCCCTGAAGGGCTTTAAGAGGCAGACTTCTTCTTGATCCGGCTATTACTCTCATAACATTCCTACTATATCATATTAGTTTATGTTCGGCAAGAATTGATAGAATCCTTTTGAACATTATATTATATTTACTCTGAAAGACGATTTTTTAACCATATGCCTGCATCAGACAGATCGTCCTCCTCCCATCCGCTTAGCTTATCGCAGGAGGAATCGATAAGTGCCGAGGTTTCGTCCTTGTTACAGAGACTCCAGGCGGCATAGGATAGATTGTATTCATCTATCATTTCAGACCAGTCATCAGCAGAATCATAATCTATCCCACCATTACCTGACGCATCACATATACTGAATTCCGATATGAATACGCATAGACCGTTACTACGTGCTTTCTTAACCTTATCTCTGATATTTTCCTTGTGAGTAGCAGCATAAAAATGCGTAGTATAGGCAATATTCGTCTGTCCCTCTATAGGGTCCTCAGAGGCAATATCTACATCCTGAGACCAGGTAGGAGAACCAACAAGTATGATGGCATCCTTATCATTTGCTCTGATTACAGGGATTACATTCTCTGCATATTCCTTTACATCTGACCAGGTTGTACTTCCGTTAGGTTCATTACATATCTCATATAATACATTTTCATAATCTGCATACTTTGCAGACATTTCATCAAAGAATGCTATTGCTTCATCTTCATTTATCTGTGGGTTATTATCACTTAATATATGCCAGTCAATTATTACATACATGCCCAGCTCTGTTGCGTACTCAACACCATTTTCCACCAGCTTTTTAAGCTCGGACTTATCTCCATCCTGACAGTATCCACCGGATTCTGCCGTATACATGGCAAGTCTGATAAGATTCGCACCCCAGTCATCACGAAGAGTCTGGAAAGCATCCTTATTAACATAGTCAGGGAACCAGGCTATACCGTGAGTGCTGACACCCTTAAGCTGATATTTTTTACCGGCTTTATCTACTATATCAGTACCATCTACTGAAAGCTTGCCATGATTAGCAAGAGGTGTACCCTTTTCTTCTGCAGGCTTTTCTTTCTTGGAAGCCTCCTTTTCCTCTGCCGACTGAGTCGTTGGCTCTTCCTTAACTATATTAACAACTTCTCCGTCATTATAAACTACAGCCGTTTTGTCACCTGAACCATCATCTTCTGAGTCGAATTTTATCTGGAAGCCAATATTTATAGATGAATTTGCAGCAATAGTTTTATTATAATCTACCGATGTAACCAGAAGCTCATCACCATCTATTTCAAATTCACCGTTCCAGCCGTTGATATCGTCATCAGCTCCGGAAAAGCCAGATACTCTTACCTCCCAGTCTCCCAGATCCTCTTTTGATTTGTTATATACATTAAGATCGTACTGGAATACATATTTTTTTCCATCCTTCCAGTTGTTGGATGAGCTGATGGTTGCATATACAGCTTTTTTAGTACCATCGGGATTCTTATCCGGAGATACCTTAGTATCTTCTTTTTTATCTTCTTTACTATCTTCTTTGCTATCTTCTGTAGCTTCTTTTTCGTCTGATATTTCCTTTTCTTCAGAGTCTGAAACAGCAGATGCTTCATCATTAGTTTCACTGTCATCCGTTTTTTCTGTCGTTACTGCAGAAGAAGTATCTTCAGTTTTCTGCTGTTTCCCCTTATCAGCTACAATATATATAATAAGACCCAGAATTATTAATGCCATAACAATAATAGTTATGATCAGCCCTTTTTTATTTGTCATAATTAGTATCCTCTTAAACCAGCATTATAGTGTAATAGACGTCCCAAGACTGTCTCCATACTCCAGCGAAATATCCTGTGCCAGCCGGAGCATATCAGCATGCTTATATATATCAGCAACAGAGAAGTCCATATCCCCGCTCTGTCTTATACCAAAGAAATCGCCGGGACCTCTAAGCTTCAGGTCCTCAGATGCAATATAGAAGCCATCATTTGATTTATTGAGGACATTCAGCCTCTCCATAGATTCTTCGGTTTTCTTTATATTCATAAATACGCAGTAGCTCTGTGCATCGCCTCTTCCAACTCGTCCTCTAAGCTGGTGCAGTTGAGCCAGACCAAAGCGTTCAGCATTTTCTATGATCATCAAAGTAGCATTAGGATTATTGATACCAACCTCTATAACAGTTGTCGAAACAAGTACATCGATTTCCTTCTGCAAAAAACGGTGCATTATCTCATTTTTCTCTGCCTCCTTCATCTTGCCATGAAGATAGGCAATTCTTATATTCTGACCAACTCTTTCTGTTAATGCTTCTGAGTAATTAATAACATTTTCTGCATCAAGTGTTTCGCTCTCTTCAACCATTGGACAGATAACATATACCTGATGACCTTCTCTTACCTGCTTACGGATAAATGCATCCGCAGCCGGTCTGTATTCAGTACCAACTACGCAGTTCAGTATCTCCTTTCGGTTGGCAGGAAGCTCCTTAATTACAGATATATCCATATCAGCATACAGGATAATAGCCAGAGTCCTTGGAATAGGCGTTGCACTCATTATCATAACATGAGGACTGTTTCCCTTTTCCGACAGCTTCTCTCTCTGCTTTACACCAAATCTGTGCTGCTCGTCAGTTACCACCAGTCCAAGATTCTTAAACTCCGTTGCATCCTGAATAATGGCATGAGTACCGATAACTATATCTGCTTTTCCATTTCTAAGCTCCTCATATACAGCTCTTTTTTCCTTTGCCGTCATGGAACCGGTCAGAAGCCTTACTGTAAGCTTATACGGCTTCAGCATAGAAGCTACATCCTCAAAATGCTGCCGGGCAAGAACCTCCGTCGGCACCATAAGTGCTCCCTGATATCCGGAAAGACTATTCATCAGAAGAGCTATAACTGCAACCACTGTCTTTCCACAGCCTACATCTCCCTGTATAAGACGGTTCATAACATGATCAGAGCTCATATCATTTACTATATCCTGAACGGCACTCTTCTGACCATCAGTCAGACTAAACTTTAGACCTGCTATAAAGCCGTCCTTTTTTACTACAGCTTCATTTGTTATTACGTGTGAATTAGGTTCGGTAAAGGTTTTCTCCCTAAGGGCTCTAATACGAATAAGAAACTCCAGAAATTCATCAAAGGCTATTCTTTTAAGAGCCTCTCTAAGTGTAGCTTCATTTTTAGGAAAATGTACCTCCATGAGAGCATCAGATCTTTTGACCAGCCCTTTCTCAGCCAGTACCTCATCACTCAGATAGTCAGGAATCGCGGATATAACCTCACGAACATTCTGAACGGCTCTTGTTATGGAACCATTTGTTATTCCTGCTTTAAGAGAATATATAGGCTGCATGGTACTGAGCATCTTCTGATAATTAAACTGAGTAAACAGCTCCGGCATTTCCATCACTCTCATAGAACCGCTTATCTTAACAGTTCCATAGAATACATAGCTCTCACCTTTTTTTAGCTGATTTCTGAGATAGCCCTTGTTAAACCATACCATTCTGATACTGCCTGTGGCATCAGAGGCTGAAAGTGATGTAATCTCATATCGCTTTCCGCGTCTGGACTCTACATAGGTAACTATCTGACAAAACACAGCAACCCTGTCCCCCTCAGAAGTCTCTCTGACGGGAACAGGATCGGTATAGGTTTTATATGTTCTGGGATAATAGGTGATAAGATCCTTCACAGTCACTATTCCAAGCTTCGAAAAAGAATCCGCAGTTTTCTCACCTATCCCCTTTATATTTATTATATTATCCTCTAATCTCATTCTCTTATTCCACAGAAATAATATAGTAATATATTGGCTGTCCGCCCATTCTTACATCTATCTCCAGATCTTCATATTTATCCTGAAGATATTCACCCAGAGCAGAGGCTGCCTGTTCATCAACATCTTCTCCGTAGAAAAGACTGATCATTCCGCTATCTTCATCTACAAGCTTTTCTATAAGCTGTTTGGTAACCTCTTCAACTTCTGTTCCAACAGCATCGATACCATTATCGGATATACCCATGATATTATTCTTATGAATCTCTATACCATCTACAGAGGTATCTCTGATGGAAAATGTAACCTCACCTGTTTTTACTCCTTCGGAGACCTCCTTCATTGATTCAAGCAGCTCCTCAGGCTCCATATCCTCACTAAAGCAGAGCATAGAGCTTATTCCCTGAGGGATCGTATTTGCAGGAACAACATATGCCTTTTTATCTGTAGTGGCTTCGGCAGCCTGGGTTGATGCCATAAATATATTTTTGTTATTAGGAAGGACAAATACATTTTCAGCATTTACCCTGGAAATTGCAGACATAATATCCTCTGTACTTGGGTTCATGGTCTGACCACCCTGAATGACAACATCTACACCCAATTCTTTAAATATGTTTGAAAGTCCTTCACCAGCCGCTACAGCGACAAAGCCATATTTTTTAGCCGGAGACGTTCTCTCCAGCTTCATCTGCTTGAAAGCCGCGTCCTGCTCCTCCAGCTTTCTTTTCTCGTTTTCTATTAATACTCTTTCACTATGTTCTTCCCGCATATTGTCAATCTTACAACGGGTAAGCTGACCATATTCGATACCCTTTTCAAATGCCTGTCCGGGATGATTAGTATGTATATGAATCTTAACCAGCTCTTCATCCGCAACACAAACCAGAGAATCACCAATAGAAAGAAGAAATTCCTTTATTCCGTTTACTTCTTCATCTGACAGCTCTTTATCCAGCAAAATGATAAATTCAGTACAATAGGTATATTTGATATCCGCAGTGGAGATATCCTCTTTTCCGCTTCCCATATTATACTTTGGTCTGACTGTAGGAATCGCCTCCAGAAGCCCTGCACCTCTGGCAAGAGTTTCTCCCTCGGTCGCAGATTCCAGTTCTACATATTCACCTTTAAGACCAAGCGTTATCCCCCGGACTATTTCCATCAGTCCCTGACCACCGGAATCAACAACACCTGCTTCCTTAAGAACAGGAAGCATATCAGGAGTCGAAGCGAGTGCTTCATCACCGGCCTTCACAATCTGCTCCATGTATTCAACTATATCATCCTCTGTGCTGAGAAGCTCAGCCGCCTTCTCCGACATAGCTCTTGCAACAGTAAGTATAGTTCCTTCCTTCGGGTTCATAACAGCCTTATAAGCTGTTTCTACTGAATGCGCAAATCCAAGAGCCAGATCATCCAGATCCAGTTCCTTCTTTCCTTTATTCTCCTTGCAGAAGCCTCTGATGATCTGAGACAGGATAACTCCGGAGTTTCCACGCGCTCCTCTGAGAGAACCGCCCGATACAGCCTTGGAAATACTGTCTATGGTTAACTCTTTGGAAGAAGCTTCCAATGCATCTATCTCTGCTACCGCAGACATAACAGTAAGTGTCATATTGGTTCCCGTGTCACCATCAGGTACCGGAAATACATTTAGTTCATTTATAGTCTCTTTATTATTACTAATATTATTGGCACCAGATATAAATGCATTCTTCATCATTACTGGATCAATCTTTGTAAGCGCCATCTTTACTCTCCTCAAATACTAATCCTGATATTTAATCTATAACCCTGACTCCCTCAACATAAACGTTAATATCCTTTACATTCATGGCAGTATAATCTTCAATCTGATACTTAACTGTTTTAACCAGATTATCCACTACGGTTTTTATATTAACACCATATGCGACTATTATATGAAAGTCGATTATAAGACCATCTTCATCAAGAAGAACATTGACACCACGACTGACGTTATCTCCTTTTAGAAGCTTGGCCAGACCGTCCTTCATACTAAGGCTTGCCATACCTACTATTCCAAAACAATCTATAGCAGCATGTCCGGCAAACTGAGCTATAACCTCATTATCAACAGATATAGATCCGTTATTATTTTCTGTAACACTTGACATATCCCCTAACCTCCATTACAGATACAAGCAGTTATTCCTTCGATTAATACTTAGTGCATCTCGCTTCGTTCGACTTTCCTTTTGTTCCGATAAGTTATGATATCACAATTCTTTAGAAAGAACCATATTTTGTTTTAATAATACAGATACATGTAAATATAATCCATGTAACAAAAAATCGTCCCTACCACTATACGTAAGGACGACTTCATAACTCTCTTCGATTCTGCTTAAAGCAGCTTATACTTAAGCTCTCTCTACTTTACCTGATCTAAGGCACTTTGCACATACATAGATAGTCTTTGGTGTACCATCTACCTTAGCCTTAACTCTTTTAATATTTGAGTTCATAATCCTGTTGGATCTTCTATGTGAGTGGCTCACATTATTTCCAAAAAGAACGGATTTATCACAATAAAAACACTTTGCCATCTTTCTCACCTTCCTTCGCTTAGGGAATAGAATCTGGTACCCCAGACCCGCAACATTTGACATACTATCATATTTGAAAATGTTATGCAAGAACTTTTTCAAATAATATGCTGTAATTCATAATAATACCCCAAAATCACACAGATTACTTATCTTCAGCACCGCCATCATCCTCATCCTTTATCATTTTAGCAATAACAACATACCTTCCGGAATTTGCATGATATGCACAGGTAGAAAGTGTAAGCAGCTTATCTCCGTACTGTGCTGTTGCAGGAATATTATAGGTTGTAAGCTCCTTTGCTTTTTTTACAAAGTCATTGAATTCCTGTTCATTTTGAGCATCAAAGAATTCATAATATTTAAAGGAATCTTCATCATTAGATATGACAGTTCTGAATGCAGCAATCACTTCGTATTCATGTTTTTCAAATATAGTATCAAAGTAAATGGTCTGATGAGCTTTGTAATACGCTTCATCTTCATACTCAAGAAGTGAATGGAACATAGTTCCGGCTTTCATATTATGACCATATATTATGATATTGTCCGAAGGGGCAGCCGGATCAGAGCCCGCAGCCACAAACAATGTTCCGGCAGTACTGTATTCCTTTGAGAAGTTCTTACGAAGATAGAACTGTTCATCCTCCGGTGTGTACATAACCGGATAATCCACATTTGTATCAGGGATCTTAAGCCAGCCTATAAATTCATTATTTGACTTATATATCTCACTATACTTTTTCAGAACAGATACTCCATTTATATCAATATAACCGGAAGGCTGACCATCCTCTCCTGTTTCTTCTCCCGTCTCACTCTGAGACTCCTCATCCTCCGGTAATATAAGAGCCTTAACTCCGTTCATATCATTTTCCGCCTGTCTGATCTTGTAAAAATAATACCCAAGATAACCGGCAGAGCCAACAAAAATCAGTATAAATACAACCAGCAATATATTAAGTATTTTATTAGTCATACGGTTCTTTCTAATTCTCTCCTGACGTAATTTTTCCTGATAATCATAATTGGGACTTTTCTTTATCATATCAGATTTGGATACTCTGGGTTTATTCTTAGTATCACTTACTGACGAACTGTTAGAAGCACCTTTTACAGAAAGCTTTGGTCTGGAATCATCAACTGCTTTATCATCAGATTCAGCAACTGCTTTATTATCAGACTCACCAACTGCATTATTATCAGATTCTTTAATATCGACAGACTCGGCAGATGTTTCAGGTATATTAGAAGAATTAGAAGTGTCCCCCGAATAGCGCTTCAATATATCTTCAATTTCATCGAAATTAAAATCCTTATAATCACTCATAACCTTGTCCGATCTTAATACTTATTCGTATCCCAAAGCCTTGCTTTTCTAAGTCTCAGATATTCAGCATAAGCATCCTCAAGTATTTGTCTTTCATTTGGGAATTTTAACAAATGATAAGCTTCATGATACTTATAATATCCCGAATCGCAGAAATATTCTTCCTTTTGAGGTTTACTATAGAAGCTTCTGCTGCTC
>OCVV012849802.1_pt1 | contig 20226 bp, 10 predicted proteins | sample 1539721 | NCBI WGS metagenome assembly OCVV01 (sample SAMN02144230, study PRJEB22623) | gut metagenome | biome: sheep rumen | host: Ovis aries | place: New Zealand
TCATCATCGATGGAAAGACTGCGAAAATTCAAGATTTCATACAACTTGCAATAGACAAAAAGGTTGGCGACATGCAAGTGTATAAAGGTGCAAGTGCTACGGATGAATTTGGCGAAAAGGGCAAAAACGGCGTGCTTGTCGTCAAAACCAAGCAATGAGGGTATGTTTCTCCTTTTGGATAAAGAGAAAACCCCCTGGAGAGAATGCAGTTAGATATGATACTGCAAATAAATTAGTTTATGAAAAAAAGGTAATACCGGTAGGCCTTGTTGCGGCTCGTGAGAGTTGTGACAAGGTTTTTCTGTGCGGCTCAATCGCCGAAGTCGAAGGAGAGTTGACCATCGCCAAGGAGGTTGAAGCTGCGGCGATGGTAGGGGGTGGTGCCATGCTCCTTGATGCCTTGGCGGTGCTCCTTGGTGGGGTAGCCTGCATTGTGGTTCCAACCATAGTAAGGATATTGCTCGTGGAGTTCCTTCATGTAGTCGTCGCGGTAGGTCTTGGCGAGGATGGAGGCGGCTGCGATGGAGAGGTATTTGCCATCGCCTTTCACGATGGTGGCATGGGGCAGGGGATGACGTTGCTCGGCACTGTCTGGGTTTTCATAGTAGGTGTAGAATCGGTTGCCGTCGATGATGAGGGCTTCGGGACGAACGGAAAGGGCATCGATGGCTCGGTGCATGGCTGTGATGCTGGCACGGAGGATGTTCATCTGGTCGATTTCGGGTGCAGTCACAATGCCCAATGCCCAGGCTATGGCATCGCGCTGGATTTCCTCGCGGAGTGCATAGCGTTGGTTGGCTGTGAGTTGCTTGGAGTCGTTCAGACGTGGGTTCTCGTAGTCTTTCGGCAGGATGACGGCGGCTGCATAGACGCTACCAGCAAGACAACCTCGCCCTGCTTCGTCGCATCCTGCTTCGATGAGTTCTTTATGATAAAAAGGTAATAACATAAAAGTGAAAAGTGAGAAGTGAAAAGTGAGAAGTGAAAAGTGAGAAGTGGAAAGTGAAAAGTGGAAAGTGAAAAATGAAAAGTGAAAAATGATAAGGAAGTGGTTTTTCCGAATGGCATTTTTCACTTTTCACTTTTCGTTTTTCACTTTATTACGCTTGTTTGTGGATTTTTCAGACCTTTGCCACTCTTGTAAAATGCTTTGGCTGTGCCGAAACGGAGATAGAAATCGATGCGGACAGGCAAATGGTTTTGGTCGTCTGTGACGTAGAAACGAAGCATTTCTTTGTCGGCGTCTTTTACATCGTAATCGAGCAAGGAGAACACCAAACAGCGATATTTCACGTCGTTGTTTGCCTCAAAGACTTCTTTCCCTTTATAAATAAGCGTTTGTTTCTCCACTTTCTTCCCTGTTACCATAGGAAAATGGATGCGTTGCCCTATCTTGTAGCTGGAGGGGTCGAAGGAACGCGCCACGTTGAGGATGCTCAGCATGTCGTAGTTGCATTCTTCGGTTTCGTGCTGGGTTTTCAGGAGTTCTCCTTCGTGGGTGAGGAAGTGCTGATTGACATGGCTCTTGCCGTTGGGGTAGGAGTACCACACTTCGTCCACGGTGTAGCGTTTGCCTTCCAACGCTCCCTTGCGGAAGTAGAGGGGAACGAGTTCGGGTGTCATCTGACTGATGAGCGTATCCTTCATTGGGAAAATGGCATTGAGTCGCTTGCTGCCTTGGAAGAGCAAGTCGGTACGCAGGGATTCCTGTCCCTTGTAAGTGGTTTTCCTTACGGAGTAGTTGGCTGTTCCTGCTTTCACCCAGATGAATTTCCAGTTGAAATAGAGGTCGTAGGTCAGGGTTTCTCCAGCTTGGAATGCTTTGTTCTCTCGTGTACACTGTGCCTGCGTTTGTGGCATGGAAAGCATGAAGCTGACACAGGTCAGAAGGAGTGCGGAGATGACTCTGAAAGCGTTGCGAGATGGATGGAAATGTGTCATAATTAGTAAGGTTTATGGTTTAAGTTATAGTGGGGGATAGAGGGGATAGAATGGTATAGAAGGGATAGAGGGGATAGAGGGGATAGAGGGTGTAGAATGGTTGTACCTCTCTTTAGTTCTCATTAGTATGTGTCAGGGAATGCTGACCGATTGACGTTTCTGTTCGATTGTGCTTTGCTGCCACCGTTCTTGGTGCGCTCTGCATTTCGGTTCTTGATGGTCTTTTCCTTGTCAGGCTTCTGTTGCGTAATCTTGAGCGGCTTCTGCTTGGCAAGTGGTGTGGAAAGCGGATTCCATGTCTGTGTCACTTCCCACTGCGCACGCAGATTCAACGCACCAGGGTAGTAGTAAGTCTCTTCGGCTTGGGTTTGCGAGTCGTAGTCACCTGTGGTCCACACGCCATCGCCATTGCGGTCGTAGAACATGCGGAGATAGTATGTGCCAGGCTGCAAGAAGTAGAAGTCGGCCTTGCCGTTCTTCACTTTCGTTTCCTTCACCACCTTGTCTGACGTGTTCATCAACTGCACGATAGCTGTGGTATCGGTGTTTTGCAAGCTGACGAACAATGTGCTGAATTCTTCGAGCGGCTTCACGGAGATGGTCTTCTTCATGCCGTCCCAGCGTTGGCTGTAGATGCTGACGATGGCACCTGTGTCTGCCATGAGTTCGTATTTCGTGCCAGGTGTCCACTCGGCATAGAAACGCAGGGCATTTACCTTGCCAGGAATGCGGCGCAGCACGAATGGACGCTCTTCCTTGAGAGAGTCGATGATTTCGGAGAAATGGAACATGGAACGGTAGAACGTGTCGATGGGCACATCGAAGGAAATTTCCACGTTCTGGTCGGGATTGAGCGAGGTTTTCATGCTCTTTGCTTCGAGGAATTTCTCTGGCATCGGTGGCACGACGATGTCCTCGTCAGCTTCCTTCTTTTTCTTCTTCTTTTTCTTGGACTTTGAGTCTTTGTCGTTGTCTGTTTTCTCTGTGTCTTCAAGAGTTTCCTGTGCATTGGCGATTTCAGGTTCCTCTGCTACTTCTGCGTGTTCCTCTTCTTCCTTGTCCTCGTCCTCGCGCTTTTCTTCCTCGTGCTTCTTCCTTCGCTGTTCCTTCTTGTACTCTTTGATGTACTCCTTGCGGTATTCTTCGTATTCGTCAGCCTTGCGCTTCTGAGTCTTTTCGTAAGACACTTTCGAGAACAGGTGCAGCGTGTCGGTGTGAGAAACGAGTTGTCCCAGCGTGTCGGTCATGTTGAAGGTCATGACAAACGACAGCGTGTCGTTGTTGTAGATAAGTGAGTCGCGAACCCAATAGGTGATGGTGTCGTTCTTCGGAGTCTTGTCAATGACAAAAGCACTGTCAGCATTGAAGTTCAGTCCTTCGATGCGAGGCAACGAATCGTCGGGAGCCGTGAAAAAGAGGGTGAATTTCTCCAGTTGAGGTCGTTCGCTCTTGAGAAAAGCACGATTCTGCCCAGCCTCTTGGAAGGCGAGCATCATGATGTCGTCGGGGTAAAAATGCATGTAGGGAATCGTGTCAACCTTGAGGAAGTGGATGGAGTCGTGCCACAGCGTGTCGTAGCGAATGTCGGGTTTGCACGACGATTGCACGACGCGATGCGAGTAAGCTATCATTTCGGCTTTCTGGCTGAAACGATAGTCGAAATCCACGTCTTTCAAGGCAAACACTCGGTAGCGTTGGTTCTTGTTCAGACCTTTGATGAAGAAATGACCACGGCTGTCTGTGCGCGAAATGCGTTCGAGAGGCTTGGTACGGAAAACACTGTCGGGCAGTGCCTTTCCTGCTTCAGCATCGCTTACCGTGGTGTCAGCATCCAACGAGTAAAGACCAACTACGACGCCTTTGATAGGCTCCAAGTCCTGTGCGTTCAGCACATAGCCCGACACCTGAAATGTGTCGATGGATTCGCCTGTTGAGAAGGTGAACGCATAGTCGCCCATAGGGTTCCCTTCGTTGTTGTCCTCAATGGCATCAGCGAAGTCGATGGTGTAAGTGGTGTTGGGAATGAGCGTGTCTTCCAGCTCAATGGTGATACGCTTGCCCGTACTGCTGATTTCGGGCATGTTGAGTTGAGGTGGAGAAACCACCACTTTCTCAATGGGATTGTCGAGTTTGATGTTTTCGTCAAACTCAAGGACGATTTTCTTTGCCTTCGATTTCGTGGCAGCAAACTTAGGAGACGTGCGGACAATCTTCGGAGGCGTTTCGTCGTAAGGGCCACCATCGGGTGTGCCGATATTGGCACACGCAACAAGAATCACCAAACCCACCAGCACCAGAACCAACACATGGAGGGAGTGGATGGCATTCGTCACAGACTTGAGCATCATCTGGAGTGTCTTGAGCATCTGTGGAACCTGATTCATCTGTTCAATCAATGGATGGCAAATATATCCGACGGGAAGAGCTGCGGTGCAGTCCTTCCCATCGTGTTCTTGTTAGTTCATCTTCAGCAAATCCTCGATGTATTCGCGGCTGTTCGACAATCGAGGCACTTTGTGTTGGCCGCCCAACTTGCCTTTGCTCTTGAGCCAATCGTCGAAGAGACCAGGACGAGCCTCGATGATTTCGAGTGGCTGAAGCGTAATGTTCTTGTGGCGCTTGGCCTCGTAGTCCGAGTTGATGGCTTGAAGCGAACGGTCGAGGATTTGGGCGAATTCATCGACAGAATCGGGGCGTTTTGCGAACTCCATAATCCATTGGTGACGGCACTTGGCATGGTCGTCCATGAAGATAGGAGCTGCCGTGTATTCCTTCACCTGAGCACCCGTGGCGATGCAAGCCTGTTCCAATCCCTTTTCGGCGTTATCCACAATCAGTTCTTCGCCGAAGGCATTGATGAAATGCTTGGTGCGTCCCGTGATGACAAACTTGTACGGGTTCTTCTGCGTGAACTTCACTGTGTCGCCAATGATGTAGCGCCAGAGTCCGCAGTTTGTGCTGATGACCATTGCGTAGTTGACTCCTGTTTCCACGTCCCAAAGCGGAACGATGTGTGGGTCTTGTTTGCCAAATTCATCCATCGGAATGAATTCGTAGAACACGCCGTAGTCAATCATCAGGAGCAAGTTCGGGTCGTTGAGGTCGTTCTGGATGCCGAAGAATCCCTCCGAGGCATTGTATGTCTCCTCGTAGTGCATGTTCGGATTCAGGATGATTCGCTTGTATTGGTTGCGGTAAGGCTTGAACGATACGCCGCCGTGGTAGAACACCTCCAGGTTTGGCCAGATTTCGTCGATGGTCTGCTTGCCTGAAATTTCCAACATGCGGTCGAGTACCGACAGCATCCACGAAGGCACACCACTCAGGTTCGTCACATTCTCGTTCATAGCAACGCGGGCAATGCGGTCGCGCTTTTCCTCGAAGTCGGGCAGGAGAGCGATTTCCTTCGACGGAATGCGGCTGAGATTCACAGGCTTTGGCACATTCTCTATGAGGATTGCGCTGAGGTCGCCCACGATGGAGTGAGGCGTGTTGAGGTTCGGAGCGTGGCTTCCGCCGAGGATGAGGCTCTTTCCTTTGAAGATGCGCGACGATGGGTTTTGCTCCAGGTAGCAAGCGATGGAGTCGCGTGCTCCTTGATAGTGTATTTTCCAAAGACCGTCGTGGCTTACAGGAATGAACTTGCTCTTGTCGTTGGTCGTTCCCGACGATTTGGCAAAGAAGCGCACCTGTCCTGGCCAAAGCACATCTTCTTCTCCTTCGCGCATTCGCTGGATGAAGTGCTTCAGTTCCTCGTAGGTGTTGATGCCCTGTTGTGCTGCAAAGTCCTCGTATGTTTTAATCTTATCAAAACGATATTTTCTTCCCCATTCCGTGAAAGCAGCCTTCGAAACGAGTTGATGCATCACGTCCATCTGAATTTCTTCAGCGTTCGTGGCATACCTCTCCAGCGCTTTCATTCGAGGTCTGAAATATACTTTGTTGACGAATTTAGTTCTTACGTCCATGTTGTCGTTAATTTGGGTGCAAATGTAGAGAAAAAACCATCATGAGCAAAATCGTTTAAGATAGTTTATCATTCTACCCTGCAATCAGACATGGTTTTAACAATTTTGTAACACCATTCCTCTCATTCTCATTGTTCCTTCGGCTGTTCGTTGCGTTTTGACCTTGCTTCGATGAGCGTGTTCACAAAAGCCGCATTGCGACGGATGTGCTTGTATGCCTGTCGAGCCGCATTCTGATGGCTTTCCTTTTTCGAATAGCCTTCGCCAGTGCCGCAATAAACACCCTCGATGGTGACTTTCGACACGAACTTCGGCGTGTTGCGGTCTTGCAGGATTTTCTGAGAAACGATGTCAAACTTAAAATCAAACTGGTATTTCTGGCACCACTCAATGAGTTTGCTCTTGTAGTTTTCCTCTGTCTTCGACACCTCCTCGATGCTGATGTGCTTTGCAAACACCACGTCGTTGGCAAAGCGCATGCAGTAGTCGTATCCCCTGTCCAAATAGATGGCACCGAAAAAGGCTTCAAAGGCATTCCCGTTCATGTAGCTGTTGTGGGCAGAAGTGGCGCGTCCGCTGTAGAGCACCAGTTTGTCAAGCCCAATCTGCACAGCAAGCTTGTTGAGCGTGTCGCGACGAACAAGTTTGCTGCGAAGAGTTGTGAGGAAGCCTTCCTGCTTGTTGGGATAGCGTTGGTAGAGGATGTCGGCAACCACAGCACCCAGCATCGCATCGCCCAGATACTCCAGTCGCTCATTGTTGATATGCTTTGCCCCTTTCTCATGGAGCGTAAGCGACTTGTGCATCAGCGCCGTCTGGTAGAGCGTAATGTTGTGTGGTAAGAACCCCAGTATGCTTTTGAGTTGCAAAAAAGGCTCCTTTTCCTTTTGGAAGAGGAGCCTGGCTGAGTCTATTAGATTTTGAAACACCTTTATTTAACGAGTTAAAGTATTGGGTTGGGGAATTCTGGAAGGGATTCACTCTTCGTGAGTCCCTTTTCCCCGTTTCAAAACTGTAATCTTATTTGTATTTCTTGAAGATAGCACACGCATTGTGTCCACCAAAACCAAAGGTGTTGCTGAGAGCAGCACGTACCTCGCGCTCCTGAGCCTGATTGAATGTGAAGTTGAGGTTGTAGTCGATTTCCTCGTCTTTGTCTTCAGGGTCGTGGTTGATGGTTGGAGGAACAATGTCATTCTTCACAGAAAGCACACTGATCATAGCCTCAACAGCTCCGGCAGCGCCCAGCATGTGGCCTGTCATCGACTTGGTCGAGCTGATATTGAGTTTGTAAGCATAGTCGCCGAACACATCCTTGATGGCCTTTGCCTCGCTGATGTCGCCAACGTGAGTCGAAGTGCCATGCATGTTGATGTAGTCAATGTCTTCTGGCTTCATGCCTGCATCCTTCAGTGCGCGCTCCATCACGAGCTTTGCGCCCAAGCCTTCTGGGTGAGTGGCTGTGATGTGGTAAGCGTCAGCCGACTGACCGCAGCCTGCCACCTCAGCATAAATCTTTGCACCGCGAGCCAAAGCGTGCTCCAATTCCTCCAGCACGAGAACCACCGCACCTTCGCCCATCACAAAACCATCGCGGCTTGCGCTCATTGGACGGCTGGCAGTCTGTGGCGAATCATTGCGAGTGGAGAGAGCCTTCATCGCATTGAAACCACCTACACCTGAAGGGAAGATGGCAGCCTCCGAACCACCCGTGAGGATGGCATTTGCCTTGCCTAGACGGATGAGGTTGAACGCATCGGCAATGGCATTCGTTGAAGATGCGCAAGCAGAGGTTGTTGTGTAGTTTGGTCCGTGGAATCCATACTCAATGGAAATGAGTCCAGATGCTATGTCAGCAATCATCTTTGGAATAAAAAACGGATTGTACTTAGGACCAAGTGTGGCACCGTTTACGGCATAGTTGCCAGCTTCTTCCTCAAAGGTGTGAATACCACCAATACCCACACCAAGCACAACACCAATCTCGTTCTTGTCAACAGTCTCGAGATTCATGCCCGAGTCAGCCACTGCCATCTTTGCAGCAACCAGGGCATACTGGGTGTAGAGATCCATCTTACGAGCCTCTTTGCGGTCGATATATGCAGATGAGTCGAATCCCTTCACCTCGCATGCAAACTGAGTTTTGAACTGTGATGCGTCGAAATGAGTAATAGGACCAGCGCCACTAACACCTTTCTTCACGTTTTCCCATGTCTCCTCGATGTTGAGACCAAGTGGGGTAACGCCTCCGAGTCCTGTTACAACAACTCTTTTCAATTCCATTTAAGTTTCTGAGTTTTTAAGTTTCTAAGTTTTGAGTTTTAATAAAGAAAAGGTGACAAGTAAGTGAAAAGTTAAAAGTGAAAAGTGAAGAATGCCATCCAGATGATGGTTTTCGTTTTCCTTTTCGTTGATTATTTTTAACTTCTAACTATTAACTTTTAATTTACTAAGACTCTAAACTATAAACGTTTTTTTCACTGTTCTTTTAAAAAGAAAAATTACGAATTACGAACAACGCAAAACGGAAAGACGCAACAAATTCATTCGTCGCCCCCTTTTTCTGCCCGTCAGTCGTCAATCGTAATTCGCAATTTTCTATTCCTTATTATTTTGCGTGCTCTTCGATATAAGAGATTGCATCACCAACTGTAGAAATCTTCTCAGCCTCGTCGTCTGGAATGCTGATACCGAAAGACTTCTCGAACTCCATAATCAACTCTACAGTATCAAGAGAGTCAGCACCAAGGTCGTTAGTGAAGCTTGCTTCTGGCTTAACTTCTGCTTCGTCAACACCCAGTTTATCTACGATGATAGACTTTACTTTTGATTCAATTTCAGACATAATCTTAATTTTTTGATGTGTTAATAATTTTATTTTCTATCACTAATAATCATTTTTGTTTTCACGAAAAGACTGCGAGAGTCCAGCGTCTCACATGCTCGTTTTTCGACACATTTCGCCCCTTTCGCTCGCAATTCGTGTGCAAAGGTAATAATTTTCCGACAACGAGCATAAAGTTTTCATTAAAAAAGCGAAAAAATTGCACACGGTGAAGAAAATGTGTGCATAAATCACTCCTTTTTTGTTAATCATGCGCGTTTTTGCAACACCGACTTCGCAAAATAACGTGAAGCGTGAAGCGTTTAGTGTTTAACGTGAAGCGTGAAGTGTTTAACGTGAAGTGTGAAGCGTGAAGCGTGAAGCGATTTGACCGGATGGCATTTTTCACTTCTCACTTTTCACTTTTCACTTTCCACTTTCCACTTTTCACTTCTCACTTCTCACTATTCCCCTCTTCCGCTGCGTTTTCTCTCCAAGTGGTCGAGGATAATCTTGCGGATGCGCATACTCTTTGGAGTCACCTCCACGTATTCATCCTCCTTGATGTATTCCAAAGCCTCTTCCAGTGACAGCACCACTGGCGGAATGATACGTGCCTTCTCGTCCGTACCCGAAGCACGCACGTTCGTGAGCTGCTTCGTCTTCGTCACGTTGATGACCAAGTCGTTCTCATGCACGTGTTCACCTACCACCTGACCAGCATACACCTTATCCTGCGGGAAGATGAAGAACTTGCCACGGTCCTGCAAGTGGTCGATGGCGAAGGCAACAGCCGTGCCCGTGTCCATCGAAATCATCGAACCGTTCGTGCGACGCTGCATGTCGCCCTTGTACGGCTGGTAGTTCTTGTAGCGGTGCGCCATGATTGCCTCGCCCTGGCTGGCAGTCAGCACATTCGTGCGCAGACCGATGATGCCGCGCGAAGGAATCTCGAATTCAATGTTCACACGGTCGCCCTGTGCCTCCATCGACACCATCTCACCCTTGCGGCGCGTAATCATGTCAATCATTTTCGACGAGAACTCCTCAGGCACGTTGATGGTGAGTTCCTCGATAGGCTCACACTTCTGTCCGTTGATTTCCTTGTAAATCACCTGTGGTTGTCCCACCTGCAACTCGTAACCCTCGCGGCGCATCGTTTCCACCAGCACAGAGAGGTGGAGCACACCGCGTCCACTCACAATCCAGCTGTCCGTGCTGCCTTCCTTCTGCTCCACGCGCAGAGCCAGGTTCTTCTCCAGTTCGCGAGCCAGGCGGTCGCCGATGTGACGGCTCGTGCAGAACTTGCCTTCCTTGCCGAAGAACGGAGAGTTGTTGATGGTGAAGAGCATCGACATCGTTGGTTCGTCGATGCTGATGGTTGGCAGTGCCTCAGGCTCCTCAAAGTCGCAGATGGTGTCGCCAATCTCGAAGTTCGTCAAACCTATCACTGCACAAATATCTCCGCTGCTCACCTCCGTCGTGGCACGGTGTCCCATGCCCTCGAACGTGTGCAGTTCCTTGATTTTCGTCTTTTCCTGACTGCCGTCGCGATGGCAAATCGTCACGTTCATACCGCTTTTCAGCGTACCGCGATGCACGCGTCCCACGGCGATGCGTCCCGTGTAAGTGCTGTAGTCCAAAGAGGTGATGAGCATCTGTGCCGTTCCCTCCAGTCGCTGAGGTGCAGGAATCGTGTTCAGAATCACGTCCATCAGATAGTCGATGTTGTCCGTAGGCTTCTTCCAGTCCTCGCTCATCCATCCCTGCTTTGCCGAACCATACACCACAGGGAAGTCCAGCTGGTCCTCCGTAGCATTGAGGTTGAACATCAGGTCGAACACCATCTCATACACTTCCTCTGGTCGGCAGTTAGGCTTATCCACCTTGTTCACCACCACCACAGGCTTCAGGCCGATTTCCAGCGCCTTCTGAAGCACGAAGCGAGTCTGTGGCATAGGTCCTTCGAAAGCATCCACCAGCAGGATGCAGCCGTCTGCCATGTTGAGCACACGCTCCACCTCGCCACCGAAGTCGCTGTGTCCTGGAGTGTCAATCACATTGATTTTCACACCCTTGTAGTTGATACTGACATTCTTCGAAAGAATCGTTATGCCTCGTTCGCGTTCCAGTTCGTTGTTATCCAGAATCAAATCTCCTGTCTGCTGGTTCTCTCTGAACAAATGACCAGCCATAAGCATCTTATCGACCAGCGTAGTCTTTCCGTGGTCAACGTGTGCAATGATTGCGATGTTTCTGATGTCCTGCATTTTTTACCTTATTATATTAATACGACAAAGGACTAAGGTCTGAGGTCTAAGGTCGCCTTTGACCTTTGACTTTTGACTTTTGACCTATTTCGGCATCGTGCCAAGAATGATGCAGCCGATGTCCCTTTTCTGAGAAATCGGCTGCAAAGTTAGTGTAAAATTTTGATTTAATTCGTGTTAGATGCCATAAAATAGCGAATTGCCATTTGATGAAGAATAAAAATACTGAAATCAATAAGGCTGAAACGACAAAGCATAACTTGTTGCGATTTTATCCACTCATCTGTTTTTTAACCACGAACCTTTAGCTCGGCGTAGCCAATTGCACGAATTAAACGAATTTTTGATTTCGATTTTATCGAATTTCTCTAATTCAAAAACGCATGCATTTTTATTCGTGGAATAGAATTAGATAACTCTTGAAAATTCGTTTAATTGGCTTCGCCGAGCTTAAGGTTCGTGCAATTCGTGGTTGATAATCATCCCATGTTGTCTTTTTATGGTTGCTTGAGGGGATTGTCAGAATCGCATGAATGGATTGGCTGAAGCGTTAATTTGATTCTACTAAATCGACGAGGGCTCGTTTGCGTTCAAGCGAGGGCTCGTCGTGAATGAAACGAGGGCTCGCTTGAATTACAACGAAGGCTCGGCATTTTAGTGGAAACGAAAGAATGGTTTAGTAGAAGCGAAGAAGAGGGGCGGTAGATTCGAAGCTTGTAATGTTATCGACTGTGTACTTAGCAGGGGGGGCGTGCTTGGCACTTCACCGCTTGCCTGTGTTCTTTCATGCCTTTGGCATTTTTAGCGGACACCCATAGAGAGTTGCTCTTTGGGGAGGGCTTTGCTCTCGTGGGCTATTCACAAAACAAAAAATGATTATCCGCAATCAGCCGATTACGTCCCGAAGGGACAATGAGCAGTTAGCCTGGGGCAACGCCCTAGGTGGCAGACAGTATGACAAACGCCCTGCAAGGGCAAAAGCGTTACTCTTTTTTTGTGCTTTTGCCCTTGCAGGGCGTGGATAATGCTCATAACAAACCCAGGGCGTTGCCCTGCGCTATGTGCTTATTGGCCTTTCAGGCCGTTGTCGGATTCAAACGGATAATCGTAAAACAAAATCCATCTGCACAGTGCTTTGCGCAGATGGATTGAAACATGTACGTTGTGTCGTGATGGACGATGCTATTGCAATATCTTGTTGACGATGGCGACCACATCCGAAATGTCGATGATCCCACTGTGGTCCATGTCGCCGTAGCGGTAGAGACCTCTGAGGTTGACTTGTGTGTCGCTGCCGAGGATGTGGTTGACGGTCATGACGACATCGGAAATATCGACGCTCTTGTCCATGTTCACGTCGCCCATCTCATATTCGTAGTTGAGGTAGCAGTCGAGGAGCAGGTACTCGTCGTAGCCCTGGCTCTTGCGCTGGAAGTTGATGAGGTAGTTGCCAGCACGGTCGATGCGGAAGGTGAGTTCGCGGAGTGGGCAGGAACTGAGGTCGGCATGGAAGTTTCCTTCGGCGTTAGGCGTGGCTGTGTAGTTGTCGCTTTCCGCCACGATGTTTCCTTCCGTGTCGAGAATCTGGACGCTGAAAACTGGCGTTGCCTTCCATGCGGCATTGGCGAAGGAGAGGACGTAGTTGCCTTTCGAGAGCGTCAGCGGATAGTCGGGCAGGGTGCCGTAGGTGGCACTGGTGTTGCGCCAGTAGAGTGCCTTGCCCTGATAGCCCGTGAAGCCTTCGAAGGTGCGCGGACCGAGGTCGTAGCGGTTCGGGTAGGAGTGGATGTCGGTGCCGTCGGTGGCAATCCATCCTTCTGGCATGTAGCCTGTGGAGGTGGCGGTGAGGTCGAGTTCGTAATCCACGCTTGCGTCCTTGAAGATAGGGCTGACGATGACGTCGTGGTCGGGCAGGATGAACGTTCCGTCGGCATTGATGACGAGGTCGTCGTTGTAGGTGCGCCATCCCTCGAAGGTGCAGAAGTCGGCTGGAGAGGCAGAGAGTGTGACCTGAGTACCAGCTTCGGCAGCTGTGACGGAAGCGATGGCGGTGCCTCGTTTGCTTGGTGACACGACAAGCACATGAGAGAGCTGCACAGGCTGGAGGACGCAGGAACTGAGCAGGAGTTCGTTCCACCAAGGGTCGCAATGGAACTGGATGCGGTAGTTGCCGTAGGAAGGCAGGGAGAAGATGAATTCTTCGGTGGTTGAACCCGAAAGGTCCGCTGTCTTGCTTCCTTCGGCATTGATGGTGGTGCTGAACTTGTCGGATTCAGCAACGACGCTGCCGTTGGCATCGAGGATGCGGACGGCGTATTTAGGCTGTCCCTTCCAGGCAATCATGTTGAACGACAGTTTGTAGTCGCCACGAGCAAGCGTGAGTGGATAGTCGGCTTGTGCGCCGTAGGTAAGCGTTCCTTCGATGTTTTCGTTGGCGTTGCGCCAATAGATGGCTTTGCTGAAGTCGCCTGTGAACCCTTCGAAGGTGCGTGGACCGCTGGTGTAGCGGGTTGGGTAGGCGTGTTCCTCGTTGCCGTCGTTGGCTATCCAGCCTGGAGGCAGAGAACCGTCGCTGACGTTGGTGAGGTCGAGATTGTATGCCGTGCTGCTTGGGTCGAGTGGGGAATAGGTGACGCAGTCGATGGTGAATGCCTTGCCAGCCGTGTTCTGGATGATGACGGTGTTTTCGCCGTTCTTCAGAGGGACTTGCACCACGGCTTCCTTCCATTCGTTGGTGGCAGTGGTTTCGACGGTGGCGTTGAGGCTCGTGCCGTTCACTTGCAGGGGGATTGGGAAGGAGGTGCCCGACGTGCTGTTGGTGTAGCGCACACGGATGGCATAGTCGCCAGCGTGCTTGATGTTGGGTTTGTCGCGAAGTGCGGCAGAGGTGTTCGTGCCCATTTCCACCATACCCATGCCTGAATGTCCTCGGTAGCTTTGCGCCTGATTGTACTGGTGTGTGATGAGTCGTCCCACGTTCTTGTAGTCGATGTCTTCGGCTTCGTGGATGAGGTCGCCTATGTAGTCGGCTGGCTGTTGAGGAAGGTTGGCTGAGAGACTGGTGTGGCGATTCACATTGGTCTTTTTGTTCGTGCCGTTTCCTGCGCAGTTGATGGTCAGCTCCACGGGACCGAGGTGTGTGACATTCAGTGTGTACGTGCCGTTCGAAGCATTCCACGACTCGCTTGGCGTGTTGGCTTGTGCGTTCACCCGCTTGGTGAAGCTGTAGCTTGGCTTGGATGTGGCACCACGAATGATAATCTGGTCGGTGACGAGGGTGGTGGTGTCGTTGCGGTAGTTGTTGAGATAGACATCGATGTGGTCGGCATACTCGTTGATGACGCCGTTGCTCAACTTGCCGTACACGAGTCCGAGCTGGTTGCATGTGTTGTAGAGAAGCGGTATTTCGGCAGATGCCGTTGTTTGCGAGCGGAAGTAGGAGAAAGGATAATAGGTGATGAGCTGGTTGTTGTGGCGAGCCACGAAGAGGTCGCCTGTGCTCACTTCGGGATAGAGCCGGTTGAATTCATTCACCTTGCTCCCTTCGCTCGTCCATCGGTTGGCATAGTCGGTGCGCTTCACCTGCACGGGGATGCTCTGGGCGAGGTTGTCGTAGAGGTCGATGACGACGGGGATGGGCTGGTAGCGACCCGTCTTCTTGAAGAAGCAGAGGTTGTCCATGAACTGCCCGTTGCCTCGGTTGAAGGTGTCGTTCTGCTTGTAGAGTCCGTCGTAGAGGTTGGCTGGTGCAGCATACTTGGTGGCATCGTTGCTCCAGTTGTCGTTGTTGATGATGACGACTTTGTTGCGGGCAATGACTTCCTGGCGGGAAGGGATATAGACGGTGCCGTCGATGACTTTGCGGAAGAGGTCGAGCCAACCGTTGTCGAAGGTTGGTAAGGTTCCCCAGTTGCGGTGTCGGTAGCCATCGACAGTGGTTTGGCTCAGTTCGCGGAAGTCCTCCGTCCAGATGAGTTCGGGACCGTCCCACACGGCACCGCCGTTGATGGCAGTCTGCTCCAGCACGGTGCCATAGCCGCAGGCAGCGGGGTATTTCTTGCCACTGTTACTGCCGAGGAGTGCATCGAGCGCACCGTTCCATCCGCAGTTGTCGTAGCGCACGCCGTAGTTCGTGGCAAGACCCGAGATGAACGGAGCGAGGGTGACGCTCTCGTTGTTGTACCAGCAGGAGGAAGTGGTGTATTTGTAGAGCCAGAGGCAGGATTCGGGATATGCCTTGCAAGCGTTGAGTAGGGCGTTGTTGCGCTTCATCATGCCGACAGGGTTGAGTCCGTGCGACCAGATGTTTCCGCAGAAGCTGATGATGAGCACACCGCCGTACTTGTGGTGCATTGGCACGAGATTGGCGAAGAGTTGCAGACGCGATGCCTGTGTGCTCGAACTCTTGTCGTTCGCCTCGTCGAATCCCCAGAACTGCTCGGCATAGTTCCATCCGAGGAAGTTGGGGTAGTGGGTGAAGAAGTATTCGAAGGTGGCGAGGTCGTCATCCTGGATGTGGGTGTGTCCTCCGCTGGCAGGCTGGCAGGTGAACCACACGTTGTTGGCACAGCACACGGATGCCCACGACTTGTAGGTGAGGACAGCGTTCTGTGGCATCTTGTAGATGTTGAGGTTCGTGTCGTACTGGCACGACAGGGAGAGGTTGAAGCAGACGTAAGGCTTCACATCGTCGGGGATGAGGTCGATGATGCTTTGCGGGTTGGCGTTGTTCCACACGTCGATGTGGATGAGCCAGAGTGGATGCTGCGGGTCGATGGGACGACGCGATTGTGCCCGTAGGCTTGCTGCATGGACGATGAGTGCCATGAGCAATACGAGGATGGTTCGGATGGTTCTCATAAGGTGGATAGTGCTATTGGATTGAAATGTGTTTTCGTGTTTGGAATCATGGAAAAAAGTCCCTTGCGTTCAATGGACGAATGGCAAGGGACTTTTCCCTTTCTTCTTATCGTATCATCATCTTCTGGGTGATGCAACGACCGTTGGCGTCGGTCTGCTTCATGAGGATGACACCCTGTTGAGGACGAGCCAGACGTTGGCCGTCGAGCGAATAGTATTCGGTGGTGACGGCATGGAATGTGGCATCGTTGGCGATGATGTCGATGGCATCGGAACTGCTGTCGGTGTGGATGCGACATTCGAGCAGGAGATATTCGTCGAAACCGCCGCTCTTGCGTTCGAAGTTGATGAGGTAATTGCCAGCTTCGGTGATGGTGAACGGCAATTCGTAGAGCTTGGCTGAACGGAGGTTGGCAGCGGTGTTGCCGTTGGCATTTGGCGTGGCGGTGTGCGTTTCGCTTTCTGCCACGATGGTGCCGTTGCTCTGCTGAATCTGTGCGCTGAAGGTAGGAGCAGCCTTCCATGCAGCCATTGCGTAGAACAGCTTGTAGTTGCCTGACTGGAGGTAGAGGTGGTAGTTGCTCTGCTTGCCGTAGGTGGCACGGGTGTTGCGCCAGTAGAGGGCAGCACTTTGATAACCGCCGAAACCGATGAAGGTGCGAGCACCCGACGTGTAGGAGTTAGGGTAGGAGTGCTCGTCTGTGCCGTCGAGGGCTATCCATCCCTTCGGGAAGGTGCCTGTGTTCACGCCGTTGAAACTGAGTTCATACACGCTGGTCATGTCGGTGAAGATTGGTTTCACCGTCACGTCGCGCTCTGGCATGGTGAATGTGCCCTCTTCGCTGATGGTGACATTGCCGTGGATGACATCCCATCCGCTGAAGACGTAGCCCTCGTTCGGAGTGGCAGTGAGCATCACTTCGGTACCTGCTTCGCACACAATTGGGTTCACGCTCGATGTGCCGCCTTCGGTCTCTGCATCCACGATGTTCACGTGGTAGAGATAGCAGGAGTTGATTTCGGCATGGGCGATGTGGATGTCAGCGGCTGGGTCGCTGCTGAAGCGCACCGTGTAGTCGCCGTCGGTGGCAACGCTGAAGTAGAAGAGGGTTGGGCTTTCCGTGCTGCTGTTCGTGGCAACCACCTTGCCTTCAGCATCGAGTAGATTCACCTGCACGTTGGCAGCTGGAGAATCCTCCTGCGTCTGATAGGAGAACTTGTAGTCGCCTTCCTTGAGCGTCACTTGGTAGTCGTTGCCAGACACCTGTGTGCTGTCGAGCGCAAAGACGGTGGTGTGCTGGTCCACTGGGGAATAGGTGACGCAGTCGATGGTGAAGTTCACGGCGGCTGTGTTCTGCATGATGAAGGCATTGCCACCTTCCTTCAGTTCGGCATCGAGCGTAGCTTCACGCCATTCGTTGGCGTTGGTCTTGTAAATCAGCACGCTCTTGCGAGTGCCGTTCGTGCGGGTGGTGATGTTGAAGTTTCTGCCCGATGTGTTGACGTAGCGGATGCGAATGGTGTATGCGCCTGGGTGCTTCACGTAGATGGAGTCGCGGAGTGAAGCTGTGGAGTTGGTACCCATCTCCACCATGCCCATTGCGGAGTGTCCGCGGTAGTTGCGTGCCTGGTTGTACTGATGCGTGATGACGCGTCCCACACTCTTGAAGTCCATGTCCTCGGCTTCGTGGATGAGGTCGCCGTAGTAGTCGGCTGGCTGCACAGGCAGGTCGAGCGACAGGCTGCTGTTGCTGTTCGTGTCAGTGCGCTTGTCAGTACCCTTGCCAGCGCATTGGATGGCGAGTTCCACGGGTCCGAGGTGCTGGATGGTGAGGGTGTAAGTACCTGTCTCAGCGTCCCATGCCTCGGTCGGTGTGGTGGCTTTGGCTGCTACGCGCTTCTTGAATGTGTAGGTGGGTTGACTCGTTGCACCGCGAATGATGAGTCGGTCGGTGACAAGGGTGGTGGTGTCGGAACGGAAATTGTTGAGATAGACATCGATGTGGTCGGCATATTCGTTGATGACACCGTTGCCGAACTTTCCATACACCAGTCCGAGCGTGTCGCAAGTGTTGTAGAGCAAAGGAATCTCTGCCGAAGCTGTTGTTGCCTTGCGGAAGTAGGAGAAAGGATAGTAGGTGATGAGAGAGTTGTTGTGGCGGGACACGAAGAGGTCGCCCGTACTGATTTCAGGGTAGAGCTTGTTGAACTGAGCCACCTTGCGTGCCTGTGAAGGCCATGTTGATGCGTATGCCGTGCGCTTCACCTGCGTTGGGATGGTCTTGGCAAGACTGTCGTAGAGGTCGATGACCACAGGGATGGCTTGGTAGCGTCCTGTCTTTTTGAAGTAGGTGAGGTTGTCCATGAACTGCCCGTTGCCACGGTTGAAGTGGTCGTTCTGCTTGTAGAGTCCGTCGTAGAGGTCGCCTGGGGTGGCATACTTGTTCTGGTCGTTGCCCGAATTGTCGTTGTTGATGATGACCACCTTGTTGCGGCCAATCACCTCCTTGCGGGTAGGGATGTAGATGCTTCCGTCGATGACCTTGCGGAAGAGGTCGAGCCAGCCGTTGTCGAAGGTGGTGTAAGTGCCCCAGTTGCGGCGCTCGTAACCGTTCACGTTGGTGCGGTTGAGTTCTCTGAAGTCTTCTGTCCAGATGAGTTCGGGACCGTCCCACACAGCACCACCGTTGATGGCAGTCTGCTCCAGCACCGTTCCGTAGCCGCTGGCAGCAGGGTATTTCCGTCCGTGTCCTTCACCCAAGAGTGCACCGAGCGCACCGTTCCATCCGCAGTTGTCGTAGCGCACCCCGTAGTTCGTGGCAAGTCCAGAGATGAATGGCGCCAATGTCACACTCTCATTATTATAAAAGCACGACGAGGTGGTGTATTTGTAGAGCCAGAGGCAGGCTTCAGGATATTTCTTGCAGGCGTTGAGCAACTGGTTGTTACGCTTCATCATGCCGATGGGGTTGAGTCCGTGCGACCAGATGTTTCCGCAGAAGCTGATGATGAGCACACCACCATACTTGTGGTGCATTGGCACGAGATTTGCAAAGAGTTGCAGACGCGATGCCTGTGTGCTCGAACTTTCATCGTTCGCCTCGTCAAATCCCCAGAACTGCTCGGCGTAGTTCCAGCCAAGGAAATTGGGGTAGTGCTTGAAGAAGTATTCAAAGGTGGAGAGGTCGTCATCCTGAATGTGGGTGTGTCCTCCACTCGCTGGCTGGCAGGTGAACCAGACATTGTTCGCGCAGCACACCGATGCCCACGACTTGTAGGTGAGCACAGCGTTCTGAGGCATCTTGTAGATGTCCAAGTCCGTGTCATATTGGCAAGACAGCGAGAGGTTGAAGCAGACGTATGGTCTTACATCCTCAGGAATCAGGTTGATGATTTTCTGCGGGTCGGCATTGTTCCACACGTCGATGTGGATCAGCCAAAGTGGGTGTTGTGAGTCGATGGGGCGGCGCGACTGTGCCTGAACCGCCGTGATGCCCATCAGGAGCACCAGGAATGTGAGAAAGGAGACAAGGTATTTTTTCATAAGAACAATCAGTTGATACAAAAGGATTATTGTTATTGGTAGGAAATCCATCATGTTGATAATGCCCACCTATGATGAAGGATAGGAATGATGGGAAAGAGAAACCCACCTCTCACAAAGGAGGTGAGGGGTGGGTCCATGCGTCGAGTATCTATTCCCTGCCCTCACGGGGAGGGACAGGGAAAAGAGTTTTCTTATTTTACAATCTTCTTAGTGATGCTTCTGCCGTTAGCGTCAAACATCTTCACGATGTTGATACCCTTCTGTGCAGTAGCTGTGCGAACACCGCTCACTGTGTAGAATTCCTTGCGGACAGCGTTCATTTCCACGTCAGCCTTCAGGTTCTCGATGCCTGTTGCATAGTCGAAGCCTGGGAGTGGAGCCACGAAGAAGAGGCGTGCGTTGCCAACCTGAGAAGTACCCGTCCAGAAGTCAGTTGGATTACCTGTTGAATCCATTGCCTTGCCAGATACATACTCTTCGTGAACACCGAAGGTGAGACTACCTTCCTTCACCTGGATGTCGCTGATGACACCCACTGGGCTTGAACCGCTACCTGCTGCACGGTAAGGACGAACACTCTGAGCTGCGTCGCCGTCGCCCTGTGCGTAAGAGTACATATCCCAAACGCCAGTCTCGTCGTTCTGAGCGTTGTAGCCATAGCCGTTGATTGCCTTGCAGTTGTCAGGAGTACGAGTGTCGAGTTCCACTGCATAGATACCTACTGGCAGGTCTTCGAGTGTCTGCGACATGTCGTAGTTGTTGTTACCGTAGCTGTTGATACCGCTTGAAGTTACGTATTCGATAGCTGTAGGAGCA
>OCVV011358851.1_pt1 | contig 20210 bp, 19 predicted proteins | sample 1539721 | NCBI WGS metagenome assembly OCVV01 (sample SAMN02144230, study PRJEB22623) | gut metagenome | biome: sheep rumen | host: Ovis aries | place: New Zealand
ATATGCATAAGCAATAGTTTTTCTTCTAGCTTTATCAAAGAAATTATGCTTTGATGGTAATAATGATTTAGCCTTACGCTTTATTCCAAGCTCACCTGGTAATAACCCTTCTGTTTTTAATCCACGATTAATTGCTTGAAGCATTGTATCATATACTTCATTTAAATAGCTATTAATATCTTCAAATTTATCAACATATTCTGCTAAGCTTAGTTTATTAATTAGGCAATAATCTTTAATAGAATCAAATGTAGATTGAGGATAGATATCATTTGTTTCATCCTTAATACCATCATATTCTATATCACCACCACCAATAGATACAGCAGTCATTTGATGATGATTACCATCACTACAAACACCTTCAAAAATCATTGTATTAGGATGATTTTGTTCTGTCTTTAAGTCAAATATTATTTCACATTCAATATCTTCATATGTACTTTTGATAATATAATCAGTTAAGTGTCCTTTTCCAGTTAAGGCTAATGACCCATAAAGAGTAACTTTAACACTAACTAAATCAGGATATCTACGCCTGAATTCTAATGAAGCAGCCTTTGGTCCCATTGTATGTGATGAAGATGGTCCATTACCTATTTTAAATATATCTTTGCATGTTTTAATAATAATCACCTACTTTTGGGCTTTAAGTTCAAATATTGCATCTCTAATTTGAGCTGCAGCCTCGAAATTAAGTTCTTTTGCATAAGCCTTCATTTCTTCTTCAAGTTCAAGAATTAACGCAGCCTTTTCATCCTTAGTTAATGTCTTATGATGAATATTTGCAGAATCATCCATATCAGTTGCCTTCTTCATTGTAATTGAAGCAGGTATCTCTTTAATGATAGTCTTTGGTATTATATGATTCTTCTCATTATAAGCCATTTGTATTTCACGTCTACGTGCTGTTTCACTTATTGCAATGTCCATTGCCTCACTCTTACTATCAGCATACATTATAACCTTACCATTTTCGTTTCTTGCGGCACGACCAATTGTTTGTATTAGTGATCTACTACTTCTTAAAAAGCCCTGCTTATCGGCATCTAAAATGCACACTAAAGATACTTCAGGAAGGTCAAGTCCCTCACGAAGAAGGTTTATACCAACTAGGCAATCATATTTACCAGTTCTTAAATCTCTTAATATTTCTAAACGCTCTAATGACTTAATCTCAGAATGAAGATATGCAACCTTTATACCAAGCTTCTTTAAATAATCAGTTAAATCCTCACTCATTTTAATAGTAAGAGTTGTTACTAATACTCTTTCGTTTTTCTTCGCTCTTTCAACTATTTCAGCATAAATATCATCAATTTGGCCTAAGGTTGGTCTAACCTCAATAATTGGATCCAATAAACCTGTTGGTCTAATGATTTGTTCAGTAATAGGATATGCACTCTCTTCATCACCAGGTGTTGCAGACAAATATAAAACATTATTAATTTTCGCATCAAATTCATCATATTTTAATGGCCTATTATCTAATGCACTTGGTAATCTAAAACCGTAATTAACAAGGTTTTGTTTTCTTTGCCTATCACCATTATACATACCTCTAACCTGTGGTAATGTAACATGGGATTCATCAATTATAAGTAAGAAGTCATGTGGAAAGAAATCAATTAATGTTGAAGGTGTTTCGCCTTCACCTCTTAGTGCTAAATGTCTTGAATAATTTTCAACACCACTACAAAAGCCTGTTTGTTCAAGCATTTCAATATCATATTTTGTTCTTGATTCGATTCTTTCAGCCTCAAGAGGCTTTCCTTCATCATTAAATTTCTTAACTTGTTCGCGAAGCTCTTCTTTTATTCTTCTAATTGCTTCAGCTAGCTTATCTTTATTTGTTACGAAATGAGTTGCCGCAAAGATATTACAAAAAGCTACGTCATCAATATTAACACCAGTTAATACATCAAATGTTCTTATTCGCTCAACCTCATCATCAAAAAATTCGATTTTATAACCTTTAGAGTGCTCAGATGGTGGAATTATTTCCATTACATCTCCTCTTACTCTAAAGCTACCACGTTTAAAATCAAAATCATTTCTTTCAAATTGCATATCTATTAGCTTAGCATATAATTTTTTTCTATTATATGTCTCACCAACACGAATATTAAGCATTGTATCCTTATAATCATCAGGATCCCCTATACCATATATACATGATACTGAGGCAACTACTATAACATCACTATAATCCATTAATGCGGCTGTTGCACTATGACGAAGCTCATCAATCTCATCATTTATTCTAGCATCCTTTTCAATATAAGTATCACTAGATACTACATAAGCCTCAGGCTGATAATAATCATAATATGAAATAAAATATTCAACATGATTATTAGGAAATATAGCCTTTAATTCATTATAAAGCTGGCCTGCGAGTGTCTTATTATGAGCTAATACCAATGTAGGCTTACCAATTTCTTTAATAACATTAGCCATAGTAAAAGTCTTACCAGTACCAGTGGCACCAAGTAAGGTTTGTCTTTTGATATTATTATTGAAATTGTTTACTATATTTTTTATAGCTTCAGGCTGATCACCTGTTGGCTTATAATTTGATACTATTTCAAAATCCATTGTGTCTCCTAGTGGTCAAATTCATCATATTTACAATATTCATCATTACATATTAATTCCAATACATTAGTGAAATGGTCACCCATTCTTTCGATATTTGATAACACCTCAACATAATATTCACTATTCATGTATGAGCATACACCAGTGTCTACTCTATGCATATGACGATCATGGAATACTTCTTCTAATTTATCAATTTCTGGTTCTAACTCTAAGCCCTTTTTAGCAATATTTTTATTCCAATTATTAATTGCCTCAAGTGAATAATCAGACATATTATTTAATACTGAATATATTTGTTCAAGATCTTGAGTACCATCCTCTGATAAGCTCATATTATGCTTATATCTTTCTTTAAAGAAGCCTAAGATATTTGTACAATGATCTCCAATACGTTCTAAATCTTTAATTGAATCTAAATATTTAGATAATAGATCTGATGAATTTTTATTTAGTCCCTTAACTGTAATTTTGATTAAATAATCATGAATTCTCTTATCAAGAGAATTGATTTCTTTTTCATAGTTATCCCCAAGCTCTAACAAATCATCATTCCTTTTAAAAGAGTAATCAATAGTAATCTTTATATACTTATTAACTGTTGTTGCCATATAATCAATTGCTGTTTTAGCAAAGCTTAAGGCTAACTGTGATGATTTTGTAATAAGTGAATAATCTAATAATCTTTCTTCAATACTACGCTCTTCTTGTTTAAATACCCTATCATTAATTTTGATTAAAGGCTTTAATAACAATAAGAATACAAACGAGTTAATTATATTAAACACTAAATGTGTCAAGGCAATAATGATTGGATTTGTATTAGTTCCAAACATTGCATTATTTATTACTTTTATTAAAGGGAATAATGCCCAACGGTAGAAAATAACAAATATTACAACACCAAACACCTTGATGACAACATTAGAAAATGCGACCTTCTTTGCAGTTCTAGATGATCCAAGTGAAGCGATAACTGCTGTAATAGTTGTACCTATATTCGCACCAAGCATTATACCAATTGCACCACTAAGTGTCATTGTACCAGTTAAATACATTCCCTGAACAATACCAATTGTTGCGGATGATGATTGAACAATCATAGTAAATAAGACACCTACAAGTACGCCAAGCTCAGGAGCACTATCCAATCCTTTAAAAATATTTTCAATAACTTCTCGATTTTCTTTTAATATATGAGAAAAACTCATATCAATAAATGATAATCCCAAGAATATCATACCAAAGCCCATCACAATAGAGCCTAGCTGTCTTATCTTCTTTTGCTTAAAGAAAAACATTGCAAATGAGCCAACAAATACTAATATAACTGATAGAATTGGCATTATTTCAAGCTGAGAAAATAATGCGAGTATAATTGTTAATACTGTACCACCAATATTAGCACCTAAAAGAATACCAAGTGATTGTTCAAAGCTCATAAGACCAGACGCAACAAGTCCAACTGCGAGTGCACTAGTTCCAGATGCAGATTGAGTAAGCATAGTTACTAAAAAGCCGACTATCATACCTTTAAAAGGTGTATTTGTTGTCTTTTCAATAATTTGCTTTACCTTATCACCAGCTATACTTTTTAGGTTGCTTCCCATCATGCTAATGCCAAATAGGAATATACCTAAACCACACAAAATATAAAGTACTGCCTGCCAAACTCCATCGAATGTAAATTCAATTCCTAATATCATGCCTATCTACCTCAAATTTAATGCTTCCTTCGCAAGCTTATCAGCCATATCATTATAATAATCATTTGTATGACTTTTGATTTTATGAAAAACTACTTCTATCTTATTTTTAGCATCCATTGCAAATTCCTGGTATCTAGTCGAAACTAAGCTATTAGCTTTCCATTCCCCAGTATACCATTTTTCTATACCTAAATAATCATAAAACAAATGAATCTTAGTCATTTTTAGTGAGATTGCTTTATTTATAATAAATCCTGCACCTCTAATTTCTCCAGCCACATTTCTTAGTGGTGAATATTCATCAGGAGAAAACCTCTTTTTGAAATGGTATTCCTTACCATTACAAATTAATACTCCTCCAAAAGAATATTCATTAGTTTTATCATTATAGGATCCATCAATATATGCTTTATCACCATCAACTGTTTCTACATACACAGTTCCATTAAAAAATGCTTCGCATTCTTCAATCGTAGAAAAAGATTTATGTTTTAAAACATGATTCTCGCTAATAATCTTTTTTGCTTCATCCCAAGACTCTACTATTTTGTTTTCATTTTCTAATTTTAAAGCATAATATTTCATTCTAAATTCCTAATTAATTCCAAAGTAATCTTACTAGATCTATTAGACATTTCTTCTTCAAATTCATTATAATCGCCAAGCTGAGATGGTTCACCTACAACATCTGAAATATATCTTAAAATAATGAATCTAGTTCCTAATCTAATTGCTGAATGTGCTACTGCAGCACCTTCCATCTCACAAGCTAAAAGCTTATCTTTAAATTCATCTAATACATCATATGATGTTACAAATTTATCTCCGCTACCAATTAAACCACATTTATATTTCATACCTAATCTAGTTAAAATACTTTTAACCTTCATCAAATCCTCTGGATGTGGATTAAATAGCTTTGGCATATGTGGAACATTGCCAAGCTCATAACCAAAGGCACGTAAATCAAAATCATAATAAACTAATCCTTCAGCAACAATTATATCCTTTGAGGCTGTGCCCTTTAATCCTCCAGCAATTCCTGTATTAATAATCAAATCACATTCAAATGTATTAATTAAAATGGTAGTTGCTATTGCAGCATTAACTTTTCCTATACCACATTGGCATAAAACAACATCATTTTCTCCAATTCCTCCAACATAAAAATCAAAGGAACCAACACTAACCTTTTTTGCATTTTCGATATTCTCAACTAAAATATCAACCTCATGCTGCATTGCACCTATAATACCAATCATTATATTCTCCTTCCTAAAGTGACTCTAGTCTTGCCACTTTTTGATAATCCATGTATTTCAATAAGCTTAATTCTTCCTTTATGCCTTAAGCTTATTTCATCATTTTCTTCTATTTTATAATCTGGCTTTAATATCTCTATTTGATTAACCTTACAAAGTCCATCAAGAATCATATCTTTAGCATCGCTTCTTGCTATACCAAAGCCATCTGATATAACTAAATCAAGCCTTAAGCTATTTAAAAAATAATCCTTATTAACATATCTAATAACGTTTGTAATAGGGTAATCAACTCTCTCAATACTTATTTTAATATTACCAACATAATTAAAATCATTTTCAATAAATTCACTTATTTCATCAGTTATCGCAAAATAAACATCTTTATCATTTATAACTATATCGCCAATACATTCTCTTTTAATTCCGAGCGCCATAAGTGATCCTAATACATTTCGATGATTTATTTCATAATATTTTTTATTGTAAATTATTTTATATGTATTAATTTTGAAATCCCTACATTCATAATCACCAATATAATATCTACATCTATCAGCATTAATTATCCCACCATCAGTAGCATATGGAATATGATTTTTTTCTATAATAGGTAGTAGCACGCCGACCTGAGCCTCATCCAAAAAAGGAAGCAGGGTATTCTTCCCATTATTTTTGCTAAGCTCGATTATTGAATTGGCTCTTTTTATAAACATTTCTAAATCTGCCATAATATTCTACCAAGTCTAACGTGAGTTGTGCCAGCCTTAATTGCTTCCTTATAATCATCACTCATACCCATAGATAAATATGGGATAGTTATATTAAATTCCTTTTCAGTTCTTTCCTTTAAATATCTAAGTGCCATAAATTGCTTATAAACATCATCATCTTCACTGTTTTTAATTCCCATCATCATAAAGCCAATAAGATGAATGTTTTTATATTTTAATACTTCACTAACAAATTCTCGAAGCTCTTTATATGGAACCCCATTTTTACTCTCTTCCATATTAACTGACACCTCAATAAATGTATCAAGTGGCTTATCACGGTATTTATCAATCATTTTAGCAAGCTCTAAAGAATCTAGTGAATGTAGATAGTCTATTTTATTGATTACCTCCTTACATTTATTTCTTTGTAAGTGACCAATAAAATGCCATTTAATATCATAATCCTTTAATTCATCATATTTTTTTAAAAATGAATCAACTCTATTTTCACCAAAATTATGAACACCATGGTTATATAAATCAATCATATCCTTGCTATCAACATATTTTGTTGCTGCAACGATTGTAACATTTTGTGGAATTGTCTTTATAAATTCATCAATATCTTCTCTTAACATAATTTTTCACCAATTACATATATTATACAAAATATATGTAAAAAGAAAAAGTGAAAACTACATTTCACTTTCTTCAAAATTTTCTTCTTCTACAGCATGTCTTCTAGTTCTAGCTATTTCAATGAATAAAGATGCAACTAAAAGGATAGGATAGATAAAGAAAACATAATAATATACTAATTTAAAGCTATCATTAAAATGAACGCCAATTAAGATAGCTAACGAAATAATACATAAGGCAATAATAACATTAAGTATTACCTTGTATTTTAGATTCTTTACAAATAAATAATTCAACAAATATGCAATATAGCATATTACAAATGAAATTAAATAATAATGACCAGTACTAAATATCTTAAATGCTGAAAAATACATTTCATTGCCATCTTTTACTATTCTTCCCATTGGGTATGCCAAAAATAATACTATGCCTAATGCACATAAAGCAACAGCTAACATATTGCCTAAAGTAATGAATTTATTTTTGAAACTCATATTAGATGTATCAAAAGATAAAAGCTCTGTTAATGTCTCATCCTTACTAATAGATATCATTAGTGGGATACCAATAAAATATAATACTACTGCCTCACCAATACCTACTGTAGCAACATTATAGAAAAATACTGCTGGCTCTAGCATTTCCATTCCAAATGCCAAAGCCAATTCTAGTGGAACAATAAACATATTAGATAATACTGGGAATATTGCAGAAATGTAGATCTTTTTGATAAATAGCATTGGAATTATAGCAATAGTGGTTGCCAAAGTACCAAAGACCATATCATACCAGCCTAGGCTTGATGTTGTATTTGCAATAAAGCAACCAAGTATTAACGCAAAAGCGTATTTTCTATTAAATATTACAATAAGTACTAATACTTCACTAATTCTAAACTGTATAGCATTATAGCTAATTGGGGCAAAAACCCAAGTAAGTGCAGCATAAAGTGCGGCAATAATTGCACTTTCAACAATGAATTTAATGTCAATCTTTTTCATTTTTCTCCTTGTTTTATTAATGGTGGTTATGCAAGAAACACCTAAATCTATTAAAACTTTACTACTCCGTCACCGTCAAAACTAAAATGGTTAGAATAGAATTCTTTTAAAGCTTTTTCTAAATCAAAATAATCATTTACACCTGCAGTTTCCATAATAGAATGCATAGAAATTTGAGGTAATCCAATATCAACTGATGGAATTGAAACCTGTGATAATGATATAGCACCTAGTGTACCACCACCAGGTACATCACTTCTATTTGTATTTAGCTGATATTTACTACCAGCCTTTTTGCAAATCTCTGTAAAATATGCAAGTGATAAAGCATCTGTTGTATATGATCCACGAGCAGCATTTTTGATTGCTATACCCTTATTCATATAGCATGCGTTAGTTGGATCATATTTATGAGCGTAATTTGGATGGAAGCCCTGTGCATTATCAGCTGAAATCAAAAATGAATTATTTAATGCAACAATATGCTCTTCTTCCTTTAAGCCTAAATTTAAGCTAATTCTTCTTAATGTATCAGCTAAGATCTTAGATCCAGCACCCTGACGAGTTCTAGAACCTATTTCTTCATTATCAAATAAAATTGCTACATTTACGCATCCATTCTTTATTTTAGCATTTAGAAATGCTTTAATAGCGGCATATGAGCATTCAAGGTTATCAATTTGTGGAGCATTCATATATTCATTATCTGCTCCAAATAATCCACCACGATCAAGTGATGCTAAATATAGGTCATGAGATACAATATCTTCTTTTTTAACATTTAATTTTTCAGCAACTAAATCCATTAGATTTTTGTTACCTTCAGTTAAAAGTGGTACTAATTCATTTTGAGGATTTAATTTTACACCATCATTTAGCTCATGATAATAATGAATTGAACAGTTAGGTATTACAACCATTCCTTTGTCAAATGATAATAGCTTTGTAACTAATTTACCATTTTCCTTAACTATTACTCTACCAGCAATATTTAATCTTCTATCTAACCATGTATTTAAAATTGGTCCACCATATATTTCTGTGTTTAATAAATGATATTCGCCTTTTTTTAAGTCATTATTAGGTTTAATCTTAAATGTTGGTGAATCAGTATGTGCGGCAACAATATTAAAGCTTAAATCTTTAATATCATTAGCTATTTCAAAAACAGCTATTGTTGAATTATTTCTAGTAAAGAAATATTTCCCGCCCTTTTCTAAATGCCAAAGCTCTGACTCTTGAAGCTCCACATAATTTTGTTTTACTAATAAATCTTTAAATTCCTTTACCGCATGGAATGCAGTAGGTGTATTTTTAATAAAATCTAAAAACTCCATTATTCTTTCATCTCCATTCTTACTTCAAAACATTCTTCATCACTCAAAAAGCCTACATAACAATCATATTTATCATCTTTAAAATGATTAATTGTTACTATCTCACCAAGCTTTGCTTCATGTACAAATTCTATTTCAACATGCTTATATTCTTTATTTCCTGGGTATATTTGCATGTTATAGACCATATCTAGATATTTCGCATTATTTATATGACCATTATGATCTAAATCTGAAAATAAAACCTTATATTCATATGATGAGTCAAATTCATCATATTGTAGATTAACTTTTCTTTTAACCTTATCAGGATAATTTGTATTAGGATAAAAATCGCCAGGGAATACAACATCAGTAGCCCTTTGAACTCTTTTTGTTTCTGAGTTTACAACAACCCAGTTAGATACACCCTTGATTATCATTTCATCATTTTTATTTCTAATAACATATTCACGAGGTAGCTCTAATCTACTGCCTTCCTTAGGCCATGTCTCTACATGAATTTCATCAGAGAATTTTGGTAATTCTTTTATTACATCAAATTCAGTATAAACTAAAATCCATAATAAATGATTTTTCAATATATCATTTGAACCAAGTCCCAATTCAGATGCATGAATTCCAGCTATATCTTGAAAGAAATCCAAGACACCACTAGGCTTGATTTTATCATTTGTTCCTACATCATGTTCTCTGACAATAAATGTCATTTTCTTATACATCATCATAGTTTACCCCTTATTATGATAATTATATCATAATAGACTAAAAAAAGATAAAAAAAATATCTATTAAGGAACCGGCCCAAAATAGATACTATTATTATATTCTAAAAAAGATGCTTGTCAATCAAATGAGCATTATAAAACGTTTTCAACATCCTTTAAATAACCCTTTTATAAAGCCATTTGTCATACTTTTACTTCTTTTTCATTTTATTCTTTGACTATCTACACCTTTTTTGCTATAATATTGGTTAGTTAAATAAAACTAACATTATGAGGTGATTATCATGATTATTTTAGAATCTGGTGAAGATTATTTAGAATCAATATTAAAGCTATCAGAAGAAAAAGATGCAGTACATGCTATAGATGTTGTAAATGATTTAGGTCTATCTAAGCCTAGTGTTTCAATCATGCTAAAAAAATTAAAATCTAATGGCTATGTTGATATCGATGATAATAATCATTTACATTTAACAAAATCCGGAAGAGAAATTGCTGAAAGAATTTATGAAAGACATAGAATACTAACTGATATATTAATTAAATTAGGAATTGATCCAAAAACTGCTGAGGATGATGCATGTAAAATCGAACATGACCTATCAGCAGAAACATTTGAGGTTATTAAAAAAATATATTTTGAAAATTTAAAAAAATAAATCCCGTTCATTAGGGATTTTTTTAATCTAAATATTCGGCTACAAATAGATACTCTTCTTCTAATTTATCTACTATCTTTATATTATGATTTTTATCTACTACATAATATTTATTAACAATATTATTAATAGATAAAGTATTTATATTTTGATAATCATTATAATTATGATTATTCATAACTAATTTAACATCCTCTAAAATAATAGCTCCAGTTGGAATACCACCAGCACCAGCACCATGATATTCATATGAATTATCTTTAGTTTTTACAATAACTCTATTATATGAATCATCAGTCCTAGCAAGAGGATGATTAGGATTTAAAAGTGTAGGAATAGTTTTTATACAAATACTATTACCTACTTTTTTTATAGAAGATATTGATTTTAAAATAAAGCCCCTATTTTTTACATCATTAATTATATCTAATGTAACATTTTTAATACCATAAGTTAATACATCAGATAAATTTAGTTTAGTATTATATGCTATATCAGCCATAATTGTAATTTTTCTAAGTGAATCCAAGCCAAGTAAGTCATTATCACAATTTCTTTCAGCATATCCATATTCAATTGCCTTATTTAATACATCATTAAATTCAGAGCCAAAAAACATATTTGTTAAGATGTAATTAGTAGTTCCATTAGTGATTGCCTCTATTTCAACAACCTCTTCATGATTCCTTATTTCAAATAAATTCTTAACGATAGGTACTGATCCACATACTGAGGCTTCAAATAAGAAAAACACATTATTTTGTTTTGCTAAAGAGGTTAATTCATCGATATAAATTGATACTACTTCCTTATTTGCTGTAACAACATTCTTCCTAGCTATTAAGCATTTTTTTATCATATTGTATGCGAAATCCAAACCACCTAATGTCTCAACAACAATATTTACATCTTTATCATTTAATATATCATCGATATTATTTGTTTTAACCACTCCACTAGGAGTATTTTTTTCTGGTCTAGCATAAATGTATTTTATATCTATATTTTCTTTAATTGCATTATTATAAAAGCCACTACCAACTACACCAAAGCCTAATATCGCAACTGACATAAAATCACCACCATTATTAGTTTTTCTTCTTAATTATTTTAATAGAAGGATGATTTAGATTTAAATCCATAATTCCAAATTCTTGCTTGAAGGCAACCTTAGCATTTTCACCATCTGACTTTATAACAACACCAAATCCAAATTTATCATGCTGGATAATATCACCAGGTGAGAATTTAGAATCAGTTTTAGATTTTGATTCATTCACTAACTTTTTCTTTTTTTCAGATTTTTTAACTAAAGTATTATAAAAGCCTTTATCTATTTCTTTAACAAATCTAGATTCTATCATATCCATTTCCTTACCAAAGAGGAATCTTGTTTTAGCACTAGTCATGAATAATCTATCCTTAGCCCTAGTAATACCTACATAAAACACTCTTCTTTCCTCTTCTATATCTTTATCTGTAACGACATTTATAGATGGAAAGATTGTTTCTTCTAAGGCTACTAAAAATACAACACTAAATTCAAGGCCCTTAACCTGATGATAGGTAGATAATGTTACAGCATCTTCACCATCAAGCTTATCATCATTTTCATTTAAAAGTGATAAATCATATAAAAGAAGCTCAAGTGAATCAATATAGTTTTCACCATCATATTTATATCTAGCAATATATGATTTAAATTCTTTAACGTTATTAATTTTATCAATTGCTACTTCTTCATCATTTAATCTCTTTAATTCTTCAAAATAACCAGTTTTTTCACAAATGATATCAATAATGTCTGGTAGATTATTTAAATTATTAAGCTCCTCTGATAATTCTAAAATAAGCTTTTTAAACTTATTTAAATAATCATTATCAAAAACATCAATCGCATCAAAAAGTGATGTATTTTGAATATTTTTAATATCGGTAAGCCTACTAATAGTAGTTGGTCCTATTTTTCTTCTAGGTACATTTACTATTCTTTCAAATGCGAAATCATCATTATGATTTACTATTAGCTTCAAATACGCAATCATATCCTTAATTTCAGCTCTAGAATAAAATGATATATTACCATATATCTTATATGGAATTTGATATTTTAATAATAAATCTTCATATCCTCTAGATACATAATTAGCACGGTAAATTATTGCGATATCAGAATATTTATATCCGTCTAATAATAATTTCTTAATCTCATCAATAATAAAGCCTTTTTCAACCTTATGAGTCTCAAAGCACTTATAAATAGGCTTTTTCCCAGTTTTATTATTTGATGTTAAATTCTTCTCTATCTGGTTAGGATTATGCTTTATAACTTCGTTTGCTATATCAAGGATTTCTGTTGTTGAACGATAATTCTTCTCAAGTAATATAAGCTTAGTTTTATATTCATTTAAAAACTTTTGAATATTTTCAATCTTAGCACCTCTAAATGAATAAATAGATTGAAAATCATCACCAACGACAAAAATATTTTTATTTTTTGAAGCTAGCATCTTTAATAATTTATATTGAACCTCATTTGTATCTTGAAATTCATCTACCAATATATATTCAAATTTATCTTGATAATATTCAAGCACATTAGGATATAGCTCAAATAGCTCAATTGTTTTTAAAAGTAGATCATCAAAATCTAAAAGATTATTATCTTTAAGATGCAATTCATAGGCATCAAATACATAATCAAATGCATCTAGTGTGGCTGGTGAGAGTTTTGGTAAGCTACCATAATTTTTCTTTCTAGATATCCAATCTCTAAATCTCTTAGGATTTTCATCTATGCTTTTTTCTTTCATCAAATCCTTTACAATCTTATTAGAATCCTCATCATCCAAAATTGTAAAGAATCTTGTATACCCATCAAGCCTGTATATTTCGTACCTTAAAATGCGCGAACAAAAAGAGTGGAATGTTGAAACCCACATTCTATCTGTCTCATCATCAATAAGCTTAGCTATTCTTTCTTTCATTTCATTAGCTGCCTTATTGGTGAATGTAACAGCAAGGATATTATCTTTTAAAACATGACAATCATTAATTAAATGAGCAACACGCATTGTTAAAACCCTAGTTTTACCTGATCCTGCTCCTGCCATTACCATAACTGGACCATCTATAGTAGTCACAGCTAATTTTTGATTATCATTTAAAGATGATAAATCCATAATTAATCCTCTCTTTGCATGTATTCCTCATAGCTTTCGTTTCTATTTTCTACAGTTCCATCTGGTTTTATAACAATTATACGATTTGAAACTGTTTCAAGTAATTCAGCATCGTGAGATGAGAATAAAAACACTCCCTTAAATGCCTGCATACCATTATTAAGTGATGTAATTGACTCCAAATCTAAATGGTTAGTTGGATCTTCAAAAATTAATACATTATCTCCTTCAATCATTAATTTGGCTAAATTACATCTTATTTTTTCTCCACCAGATAAAACATTACATTTCTTTAGTGACTCCTCACCAGAGAATAACATTCTTCCTAAAAATGAACGGATGAATGTTTCTGTCTTATCAAATTCAGAATAATCTCTTAGCCAATCAACTAAGGATAAATCCTTATCAAATAATTCTTTATTATCTTGGAATAGGTAACCAACAGATGTTGTAACACCCCATTTAAATTTACCTGTGTAATTCTCATCCTTACCAACCAAGATATTAAATAATCTTGTTATTTGTAAGGAATTCTCAGCTAAAAAAGCTACCTTATCAGTATTCTCTATTTTAAATGTAACATTTTTAAGTAGGCCATCAGGTGTAGATAGATTTGTTACTTCTAAAATATCATTACCTAAATCACGATTAGGTTTAAATCCAACAAATGGATAACGGCGTGATGATGGTTCGATATTTTCAACATCAATCTTTTCAAGTAGCTTTTTTCGTGATGTAGCTTGACGTGATTTAGATTTATTGGCACTAAATCTCGCAATAAATTCCTTTAATTCTTTAATCTTTTGTTCACTCTTCTTATTTTGGTCCTTAGCCTGTTGTAAGGCAAGCTGTGATGATTCATACCAGAATTCATAATTACCTACATAAAGCTTAATTTTACCAAAATCAACATCACAAATATGTGTACAAACATTATTCAAAAAATGTCTATCATGTGAAACAATTAAAACAGTATTTTCAAAATTTAATAAGAAATTTTCAAGCCATCTTGTAGATTTATAATCTAAGTTATTAGTTGGCTCATCTAAAAGTAAAATATCAGGATTACCAAATAACGCTTGAGCAAGTAAGACCTTAATTTTTAGTTTAGAATCCAATTCACCCATTAGCTTATCACAGTATTCTTCACCAATTCCTAGGCCACTAAGTAATACCTTTGCATCATCTTCGGCCTCCCAGCCTCCAATTTCAGCAAATTCACCCTCAAGCTCTGATGCTTTTATACCATCTTCCTCAGTGAAATCCTCTTTTGAATATAATACTTCCTTTTCATCCATTATTTCAACTAATCTTTTATATCCTAATAAAACTGTCTTTAAAACTGTTTCATTATTATATGCATTTTGATCCTGCTTTAAGACACTCATTCTTTCATTTTTATCAAGACAAACCTCACCAGTAGTCGATTCAATTTCACCTGATAATAGCTTTAAAAATGTTGTCTTACCAGCACCATTAGCGCCAATTATACCGTAACAATTACCTTTAGTAAAAGTTAAATCAACATGTTCGAATAGCTTTCTTCCACCATATTGCAATCCTAAATTAACAGTTTTTAACATATTTACTCCTTAATTAATAAGGGCTGCCTATGCAGTCCTTATAATTTTTTATAATTTAAATGATGATTTTAATTCACAAGTACGGTTAAATACTAATAAATCATCCTTAGAATCCTTATCAGTTACATAATAACCATTTCTTATAAATTGATAATGATCAAGTGGCTTTGTGTCTTTCAAATATTCTTCAACATAGCCATATTTTACAGAAACTGAATTAGGATTAATCCTCTCGGTGAAATCTAAATCCTTATTTTCTTCTGTTTCATCAACCATTAATGGTTCAAATAATCTAAATTCAGCTTTTTTAGCTGTAGATGCTTCAACAAAATGAATATTACCATTAGGCTTTCTTCCATCAAATCCAGAACCACTTCTAGTTTCAGGATCGTATGTAGCATGTACAACTGCAATCTCACCATTTTCATCATATTCAACTGATGTAGCTTTAATGAAATATGCATGCATTAAACGTACTTCTACACCTAAAGCTAGACGTTTCCAATGCTTGTTTGGCTTTTCTAATATGAAGTCACTCTTTTCAATATATACCTCTTTAGAGAAAGCAATCTTACGAGAACCCATTTCTTCATTTTCTTGATTGTTAGGACAATCTAAATATTCAAGTTGTCCTTCAGGATAATTATCAATAACTACCTTTAGTGGTTCAATTACAGCATTAGGTCTTAATGCCTTTAGCTTTAAATCATTACGAAGTGATTCAAATAATTCATCATTAGTTACAGTTGAATTAACTCTTGATAAGCCTGTTCCTAAAATGAAGTTACGAATTGAATCGGGTGTAAATCCACGTCTACGTAAGCCACATAAAGTAGGCATTCTTGGATCATCATAGCCACTAACAAGCTTAGAATCAACTAAGATTCTTAAGTATCTTTTTGACATAATTGTATTTGCGATATTTAATCTACCAAATTCATATTGATGAGGTATATGCTCCATCTCACAATTTTCAACAACCCAGTCATATAATACTCTATGGTTATCATATTCAATTGAGCATAGTGAATGTGTAATACCCTCAAATGCATCTTGTAGTGGGTGTGCAAAGTCATACATTGGGAAGATACACCACTTATTTCCTTGACGGTGATGATTGATATGTAGGATACGATACATTACTGGGTCACGCATATTGATATTAGGTGAAGCCATATCAATTTTAGCTCTTAATGTCTTTTCACCATCTTTAAATTCACCCTTACGCATTCTTTCAAATAAGTCTAGGTTTTCTTCAACACTTCTATCACGATAAGGAGAATTCTTTCCTGGTTCATTTAATGTACCACGGTATTGTGCCATCTCCTCTTGTGATAAATCATCAACATAAGCCAATCCTTTTTTGATTAGCATAATTGCTTTTTCATAAGTTTTTTCAAAATAGTCTGAGCCATAATATACATTTTTAGGCTCATATCCTAACCATTTTAAATCATATAGAATACCATCAACAAATTCTTGATCTTCCTTTGCAGGGTTAGTATCATCAAAACGAAGATTAGTATAACCATTTAAGGCTTTAGCTAATTCAAAGTTAGTGATAATAGCTCTTGCATGTCCTATATGTAAATAAGCATTTGGTTCTGGTGGGAAACGAGTAATTATTTTCTTTACTTTTCCACTTTCTAAATCAGATTCCATTATTGTTCTAATAAAATTATTTATTTCAGCCATATATTTAACCTCTTATCTTTTTTATTTTACTATAAAAGTCTATAGAATTAAATGATTAAATCATTTAGTTGAAAAATCTTCCAAATCAAGTGATGCATAAGCATTAAGTGATAGGTCAAAATCTCTTTTTAAATATTTATTTTGATAATATCCAGCTGCCGCAATCATTGCTGCATTATCTGTACAATATCTAATTGATGGGATGCAAATATTAAATGTTCCATCATTTTCGCTAGCAAATCTTTCTTTTAAGCCTTTATTAGCTGAAACGCCACCAGCTACAACGATATTTTTAACGCCCATTTTTCTAGCTAAATCAAAAGTCTTATTTACTAAAACCTCAGATACAGATGCTTGGAATGACGCACATAAATCTTCTTTATTAGTTTCAACACCACGTTGGTTATTATTGTGGACTAAATTGATTACAGCACTTTTTAATCCTGAAAAGCTAAAATTATAGCTACCATCATTCAAATAAACTCTTGGAAGCTTATAAACATCATGTCCTTGATGTGCAAGCTTATCTACTGCAGGTCCACCAGGGTATGGAAGACCAACAACTCTTGCAACCTTATCATATGCCTCACCAACAGCATCATCAAGTGTCTCACCAACGATTTCAAATGAATAATGGTCTTTCATATAAATAAGTTCTGTATTACCACCAGAAACAAGTAATGCTACAAGTGGGAATTTCATTTCATTTTCAATCGCATTGGCATAGATATGACCAGCTAAGTGATGTACACCAATAATTGGCTTTTTATACATTAGGGCAAATGTTTTAGCCGCATTTACACCAACAAGCAATGAGCCAATAAGTCCTGGTCCCATAGTCACACACACTAAATCAATATCCTCAGGCTTTACATTTGCTTCCTCAAAGGCTTGCTTAAATACTAATGAAACCTGATAAACATGATTACGTGATGCAACCTCTGGTACAACACCACCAAATTTTTCATGAATTTTAATTTGTGAATTAATAACGTTGGATAATACTTCCTTACCATCTTTCAAAATAGCAACTGAAGTTTCATCACAACTTGATTCAACTCCTAAGACTAACATAATTTCACCTTTTTATATTCTTAAATTCAACATTTATTACTTTAGATAAATCCCTAGGATTCATCTTAACTTGCATTCCAATCCTACCAGCTGAAAAATAAATATAATCATAAGCTAATGCATCTATATCGACAATAGTCTTAAAGCTTTTTTTCATACCAATAGGTGAACATCCACCCCTAATATAACCAGTAACTAAAGTTAAATTAGCAAGTGGTAATAGTTCTAAGCTTTTTTCACCAAATTCTTTAGCACATAACTTTAAATCAATTTCTTCTTCAATCCCAACCATTACAACAAAATAATTCTTTCTATTTGTTAAAACTATTGTCTTAAATATTTGTTTAGGATCTTCTTTAATATAATTTAAAATCTCAAGCCCATCAGAAAATGTTTGCTCTTCTTTATATTCAATTACATCGAATTCTATTTTTTTAGATTTTAATATTCTTACTGCATTTGTTATATTCATATTACTTTTTCCATTAAATAAGCATCATACTTATTTTCATAATAATTTTTTCTAACATTAATGATATTAAAATTATATTTTTGATAAAAGCTAATCGCATTTTTATTAGTTTCATTAACTTCTAAAATAATTCTTTTAATTCCTTTAATATCATTAAGAAGATAATCAAATAATTGTGAGCCATAATGCTTATGTTGGTATTGTGGTTCTATACAAAAATTTAATATTTCTAATACTTCACCATCAAAATTAGTTGAAATATATCCGATAATTTCATTATTTTCTTCTATCACATAGGTATACAAAAAATCATTTTGATAATTTATCTTAAGATAACTAGAAAGGTTATATCCAAATACCTTATCCTCTAATTTTGATATTTTTTCTATATCAATTAAATTATATCTTCTTATCATTTAGATTTCTCTCTGCCTCAGTATCTCTTAAATAATTAGGAACTAATAAATCTGGATTAATTACTTCCTCTTTTATTTTTAATACTTCATTAAAATCAACCTTAAACTCATCATCAGTTACATCAACATCATATTGATATTTAGAAATTTCTTCTAAATTATAAAATCCTTCATTAAGAACATATTCATTTTTAAAACTATCATAAATTGAAGCAAAATAATTATCATGCTTAGCACTTATTCTAGATAACACTATGCCCTTTTGTGAAGAAGACATCAATCTCAAAGTTGAAACCTTAAATAGTTTAACATTTGGATTCATAGTAAACATCTTACCAACTGTAACTGCCATTCTACATCCTGTATAGCTACCAGGTCCTACACCAACAATTACATCATTTATATCATTAACATCTAATTTAGATTCCTTTAAACCATCTTCAATAGTTTTTACAATATTTTTAGCATGGTCATTTTTACCCTCTAAATATTTTTCAAATAACAATTTATCATCTGATGCGATCGCAATATATAAAGTTTTTGTTGCTGAATCAATAATTAATGAATTCATTTTAAACCACCTACAATCTCTTTATATTTTGAAGTACCTTCAATTGTAATTTTTCTACTACAATCCCCAGTGATTTCAATATTAACCTTAATATAATCTTTTGGTAATATCTCTTCAACCTGATATGGCCATTCAATTAAGCATACTCCATCAGTTTCAATATATTCCTCTAAATCATAATCATTATTTAAACCATCTAAGCGGTACAAATCTAAATGATACAATTTAGTATTCTCACCTTGGTATTCTTTAACAATTGTGAATGTTGGAGAATTAATAATCTTCTTAACACCTAACGCTTTACCAATACCTTTAGCCATATGCGTCTTACCAGCACCCAAATCACCAGTGAATAATACAACATCACCCTCATGTAGCTTTAAGCCTAGCTTATATGCTAAATCAATTGTCTCATCAATATTGTTTGTGATAAATTCCATTATCTCAACTCCAATCCGAGTTGTTATTATATCAAAAAACGACAAATAAATAAAGTAATATATCACTTTTTAAATAATTTATTATTTAAGAGTTAATTGAAAAAGTAAATTCCGCTATAAAT
>OCVV011352981.1_pt1 | contig 20197 bp, 19 predicted proteins | sample 1539721 | NCBI WGS metagenome assembly OCVV01 (sample SAMN02144230, study PRJEB22623) | gut metagenome | biome: sheep rumen | host: Ovis aries | place: New Zealand
AACGGGAACAAGAGTACTACTCTAATTCAATATGTCAATGGAAATATAGTTTTTTCATATTAAAAAGTATTCCCCAAAGCAAAGGGAATACTTAAATCAAGAAGGAGATTCCCGCTCGGAGGCGGGGAACGCTATGTCAAGAAGTTCGACGGGTTCCAGCACCTGCTCGTGCTGTTGTTCGCTGTATTCAAAAATTACAGGTCCCTGCGCGAAATCCTTACGGGAGTGAACACGGAAGCGAGGCACCTGTGGCACGCCGGGTTCACGGGACCGCTGAAGATGAGCACTTTCTCCGACGCGAACAACAGACGCCCCTGCAAGTTCTTCGAGGCCGTCTACAAGTCGCTCTACGAAAAGTTCGGTCGTTTTTTACCGGACAGCCGCAACTATGAGTGGGCGCAGAAACTGTACATGATGGACTCCACGACCATGTAATGCTCAGCATGGTGAAACTGCCCAAGGACTCGTTCATCACCTTCGACAGGGCCTATATCGACTACAGGGTGTTCGAGAAGTTCACCAGGCGCTGCATTACGTACGTCACCAAGATGAAGAAGAACCTGACCTACAAAGTCCTCGAAAAATGTTACGAGAAGGGTGCGTCCGATGCCAGGGTCCGTCGAGACGACATCATCGAGTTCAGGAAACGGCTGAAGAACGGGAAGGTACTAGTTCACAAGTCGAGGCTGGTCGAGTACGTGGATCCGCATACCCGCAAGCGCTGGCAGCTGCTTACGAACAACATTGAACTGAAAGACTCCGAAATCATTGAGATTTACAGGCGCAGATGGCAGATCGAATCGCTCTACAAGCAGCTGAAGCAGAATTTCCCCCTGCACTTCTTTTACGGCGAAAGCGCCAACGCGATCGAGACGCAAATCTGGGTCGTGATGATTGCAAACTTGTTGGTAAAACTGGTCAAGGCGCAAGTGAATCGCATGTGGAGCTTTTCGAATCTCGTCTCGCTGCTCCGTCACTCGCTTGGCTACTACTATGACCTTGTTCCGTTCCTCGAAAATCCAGAACGGGTTGCTGCAAGCTCTTTTGTCGGGGGCCATTCGCCACCCGGCCAACTCCAGTTAAATCTTGTCTAGGGGGCCCGCAAAACGCAATAGCTCCGTTTTCTGTCGAAATCGGCGCGTATTCAGCATATTGTGTTTATGTTGTAACTTTTACCGGACAGCAATATTTCTTTTTAAATAAATCTGCTCACAAAAAAAGGCGCCCAACGGGCGCCCCCCAACCAAATCGATAAACCCGATTATTCCTGGCAAACCTGCGTTTCATTTCCGTTGTGGCTCGTGCACGTGGATTTTGCCGCGCTATAGCCCATTTCTACGCCGATATCCTTCGACATGTCATAATAGGAGAAGGACTGGTTGCTAGTCGTTCCATCCGAATAGGTAATGGTCAAGCTCAATGTAGAACCATCGCTCGAATAGACATAAGATGCGTCATTTCCAAAATCATCCTTCACCACAAAGTGCCAGGTCGTGACATCGCTTTTGACCATCGCATCGCACTGGCCAACGCCTTCGCAAGCGCTTTCCGCTTCCGAAGAACTGGATTCTTCAGCCGCTTCTTCGCTCGAAGAAGACTGATCCAAGCTTTCCGAAGAAGAAAGCGGAGTTTCTTCCGAAGAAGAAGACAGCAAAACTTCTTCCGAAGACGAAGACGCCTCTTCAGAACTGAATCCGCACTTGCTCACAATGCTATAACCGAGATAAGCCCAACTCCAACTATAAGAGCCGTCGTCATCCTGCTGGCATTCCCAATAGCCATCTGCAGAAGAAACGTAAAGATGCGAGCATTGGTTAGCGGCAGAGCATTTATAAGTGCCATCAAAGACTGGGTCGCTCGTTTCAATCGTATCGAGAGTGACTTCGCCTGCTGTACCCGAGCTCGAAGCTGGAGTCGTTGCCAAATTCCAGGTCAAACCCAGGATCGTCTCTTCACAAACGAGCGCAGCATCGGAACCGTCTTCATTTCCGCCCTTCAGCAAAGCCGTCTGACCCGCTGTGCAAGCCGTCGTCAAAGCCTGCTCCCAGCTGCTAAATTCATAATCGTAATTCGATTCCGGTCCGCTCGAAGAGCTAGAGCTACTGCAAGCGTAAAAAGAAAGAGCGCCTGTCAAAGCGGCACCCAATGCCAAGATTTTCTTCTGATTCATTTTTTCTCCTACCCCGTCGGCACACCTCCAACGGATCGAGTCAAATGTAACTATTTGTTACGAAAATTTGCAATAAATTCAAAAGTTTAACGACATTTGTGTGTAATCTTTTTTAAAAGAGAACACGCAAGCCGAGTCCCGCATCGGATGACACGCGCGCCCTCCAGAAAAGATCTTAAAATGTCAGCAGGAATGTTGCGCCAGGACCTTCCGGGCGAAACTCCGGGAAAATATTCCAACGCCGAGAATCCACTTCTGCAAGACTGTTAGACGTCGAACGGTATATGCGCATCACGTCTAAAATCGAAATGACACGATTCAAAATCAATGCGCCCACCGAAATCTGGAACGCAATTCGCGAAATACGATAATTGCGCAAAATATCGCTGTAATGGGACATGTGCTTAGTCGTTTCCGGATTATCGCTCGATCCCCAATTCCAGGTATGCTCTTCATCGTACGGATAATCTTCGTCAATCGCCTTACCGCTGCGGAGCATCGCCTGGTTGTAATCTTCATCCGAATCCGGATTCGAATTTTCACCCTCAACACCGCCACGGCTCCGATAATCCGCCATCAAATTCAAAAAGCTTTCGTCCGACGGCGGATTCGAAATTCCTGCATAACGTGACGCATAAGAACGCGCACTGGCAATCTGCCGTTCTCCAAAGAAATAGCTTCCAAAAGTCGCAACCCAAAGCGCGACATCCGTCCACATATAGACCTTGGCATAAGAACCTTCGCCCAAATAATGTTGCCCAAGTCCGGGCAAAAGGGCAGAAGCTCCTATCGCAATCGGCAAACTCTTTGAAGAGTTCCTACTGATGGATTCATCGACGGCGATCACTGTTGTCTGCGCAAAAGATTCCGCAGAACAAAGGAGAATCACCAAAAAGACTGCCAAGATTTTTTTCATGCTTTTAGAAATTAAAATAGACATTCACCATCGACTGCGAATTCATCGGGATAAATCCACCTTCGAAATGCAGACGATCATACCAGGAGAGTTCTTCTTCGTAGAGCACCTTGTTGTGCGAATGCGCAGACCAAGCCGCATCCAATGCAGAAACGATATGGTTCAAAATCAAACCGCCAAAGAACCACGCCTGCATATCCGCATAATCGTTCGCCTTGCTGCGCATGCTGCGATAGATCTTCCAGTTAGCAGAAGAGCCTAACGAAACGACATCTGCATCGTCATCCGACAGATTCAAAGCGGAAACCGCTGCTTCATCTTCCACATCATCCCAGCCAAGAACATACGTTGAACCGGCTATGGAGGAATAATACGAGCCGGAATTGTACAAGCTGAATGAGCCGTTCACATGATTGATATGGTTCTTATCATTCGTCAGTTCTTTTCCTTCTACATAACAACCGTTTGTAGAAGCTTCGCCATAAATGGATTTACAATACGTTTCGCGGTTCGACAAGTAACGTTCCACAAATTCGGCTTCTTCATCGGAATCGTCCAGACCGTTATAAAGGTCGTGCATTTTCGATTCATACGTATAAGCAGAATAATGTTTTTTAGCAAACTTTTTATATCTCTTCACCTGCTTGTCATACTTATAAACGGAATAGTAATACCAGCCTCCCCAAAGAGCGCCTTCAAGCGCGAGGTAAGCCGCACCGCGTATGTAGTTGAAGGTAGAGCCCCCTACATAAAGCTGTCCAGACCCCGGAACAACGAGCGAGAAGAACAAAGCCTTACGCGGGCTTTTGTATTTACCCTTCATTTCATCAATGCTGTAAACCTTGGAAACTTTCGTCGGGCCCAAAATATCACGACGGGATATCGAGGACGAGGACGACGAAGCCATCACGGCCGCAGAAGAGCTGGATTGCGGTGCTTCGCTCGTGATGACACTGGAGGACGAGCTCATAACGACACTGGAACTAGAATTTTCATCGAGAGAACTCGAAGAGAGGGCTTGCAACGAACTTGACGATGTGGAAGCGATCGCGGAGCTGGATTGTGGAGCTTCGCTCGGGGTGACACTGGAACTAGAATTCTCATCGAGAGAACTTGAAGAAAGGGCTTGCAACGAACTTGACGATGTGGAAGCGATCGTGGAGCTGGATTGCGGTGCTTCGCTCGGGGTGACACTGGAGGACGAGCTCATAACGACACTGGAAGAAGAGCTAACAGCTACGGTATCCGCAGCCTTGGTTTCTTCATCGAACTCAGCAAACAAATCTCTGACTTGCGCAAAAGCGGAAGTCGACAAAAAGAAAAAGCTAAAAGCGATAACTATTGAGCGCATAGGAAAAATTTACAAAAAAAGCCGTCCTAAAATGGACGGCTTTTCTTTTCAAAGCTTGAAAAGGAATTAGTCAGCCTTAACGACCCAAACCTTCACTTCAGCAGAGACGTCGCCGAAGACCTTGATGGTCACCGGGTAGACACCGAGCTGCTTGATCGGTTCGGCGAGAGCCACCTGAGCACGGGTGATCTTGATACCCTGCTTGGTGATTTCGTCAGCAATGTCTGCAGCCGTCACGGAACCGTAAAGGCGTTCGCCTTCGACAACGCGACGAGAGAGGTTGACAGTCACTTCAGCGAGCTTAGCAGCGACTTCGCGTGCAGCGCCGAGTTCCTTGTTGAAGAGAGCTTCCATCGCTTCGCGGTTTTCTGCAATCTTCTTCTTAGCTTCTTCCGTAGCACGGATAGCGAGCTTGTTCGGGATGAGGTAGTTCATGGCGTAGCCGTTCTTTACCTTCACCACGTCCATCATGTTGCCGAGGTTCGGCACATTGGCTTTAAGAATAACTTCCATTTTTGCTCCTTAGCGCAGAGTGTCTGCGACGAACGGCAAAATAGCCATGTGACGTGCGCGCTTGATAGCTTCGACGAGCATGCGCTGATACTTGGCACTCGTGCCGGAAATACGACGAGGAATGATCTTGCCGCGTTCAGAGATGAAGCGACGGAGAACCTTTTCGTCCTTATAATCGATGTACTGGACCTTATTTTCAGTGAACCAGCAGGTCTTCTTGCGACGAACGCGAGAATTGTTCTTCTTATCTTCGAAAGCCATTATTCAGCATCTCCTTCTTCAGCGTCGATCGGAGTCACATCTTCGGTCTGGCTCAAGTTCTTGTCGTAAACGATTTCGGACATCGGATAATCCACGAGAGTGATCCAACGGAGAACGTTTTCGTCGAGCTTGAAGATGTTTTCAAGTTCTGCAACCACGGAAGCTTCTGCCTTGTAGTAGAAGATCACATAGTAGCCGTGAGTCTTGTGCTTGATTTCGTAAGCGAGCTTGCGCTTGCCCCAATCGTCGCGGCGAAGGATTTCGCCTGCTGCGGTAATCTTGTCGGCGAAGCTCTGAACTTCGGACGCAATCACGTCGTCAGAGAGCATGGCGTCGAGAAGCACCATTGTTTCGTACTGTTTCATAAAATCCCTTTGGACTTCAGCCCATATCCACCATGGATACAGGAGGGCCCCATTATACATGGGGAATCCAAAAATAGTAAAATTGGTGAAATCCGTCAAATGTTCAGAATGAACGCGAGCATCACAGCAAATCCCCATTCCCCCGTTTTATTAAAAAAATACCGGTGAGAGGCGACTTCCAAGGCAATCCACGTTCCTAAAACGTTGCGTTTTAAATAATTCACATTATTGCGAAGATTAAAGCCGATTCCGGCAGTTAGCGTCAGCTGACCGACCCCTGCCCAATTATGCTCGTACCCCGCAGCCCCGTTTACAGCCCAGCTTTTACTCAAAGCATAGCCCGAACCTAAAGCAAGCCCGGTCGAGAATCCATCCAGCGTATACTCATTTTGGCAGCCATCCGGCGGATCCAAAGATTCGACCTCTTCCACGGGTTCCTGGTCGCTATCTTTTCCACGGATGGTCTCGAGACTCGTCGATTCAAAGCCTAGGCTCGGTTCAAGATACAGGCTCCAACGGGGATTTGCCAAGTAGTGCAATCGGAAATGGCTATGATAACGCTGATAAAGCATGAAATTTTCATCGTCGATATTTCCGCCATACATGCGGACCGATATGCCAGCGCTCACGTACCTTGCATAATAATATTCCAAGGTTCCCTGCCACAAGGCAAGCGCCTTGCATTTTTTTCCACTTGGAGAAAGCGCTCCACTGCCAATGCCAACCCCGAAGCCTTTCGCCTGATAGCTCGTCTCGCGCGGGAGCAGGATTCCTCCTTCCTGCACTTGCTTTCCTTGCGAACGCAAAGGTTCACCATCCGATGCAAAAAGCACCGGATTCAGCAACAAGAGCAGAATGGCACAGATTCTTAAAAGCCGAACCATGCCTGTAAATGTAGGAAATCGTTCCCAAAAAAATCTTTTTCGGAGAAGTAATCTTCCTCACGTTTCTTGGACTTCAAGGCTCCCAAAAGCGATTACTCCGTTTAAAACAGGAAGAAAGCTCTTTTTTTTCCGAATTTCTTTTGTATTTTACAGCTGTCATCTGACAGGAGTTTTTGAATGAGATTCGTGGGAAAAGCCTTTGCTTTCATCGCTCTTTTTGCCGTTGCAGCCCTTGCCCAAGTCGAAGCTAAACAAGAGGTTCCGGAATTGATGAAGGATTCTTCCGGTACCGTGTTAAAAATGGACTTTACAATTCCTCTCGCAGGAATCAACGATCCGGGAATGCTCTTTTCGCATTTTTCGAACAAGCCTCTTCTCATCTTCTACTTCAGCCCCAAGTGCCCGCACTGCCAAGCCAACTTTCCACAGGTGCAAAACTTGATTAAGGAGTACGAACCCAAGGGACTGAACGGCCTTGCCATTTCAATCGGTGGCGGCATCAAAAAGAATGACGTACGTCTTTTCATCGACCAGTTTAACGCGTCGCTCCCCATTTTCCAGGATGTGAACGCAAAGTTCGGCCCACGATATGGAACCGGTTATGTCCCCGTGATTTTCTTGGTGAACAAGGACGGCACGTTCTACCGCTTCGGAGATTCCTCCAAGAAAAGTTTCAGCCAGCTGAAAGAACTTTTGAACAAGATGTTCCCGTAAAAATTCTCCTTCTTAAAAAAGAAAACGCGACTCGAACGAGCCGCGCTTCTTTTATCCACGAAAAAATTACCAGATGAACTTGGATCCGGAAAGACGGCGTTTGATTTCTTCCATCAACGCGACTTCTTCCGCTTCCGTGTCGGCCATGAAGGTAACGCTGAAACGGATGAAGTGCCCGGCATCATCCCAAGGGACAGTCGAAATCTGCTTTTCGCGAATGAGCCACTGCGAAAAGTCTTCTGCGGTGTTAAAGGTTTCACCGCCTTCAATTCCCTTCGGCGCCTGCGTGTACAGGTAGAAGCTTCCCTTCGGCTTCGAGACCTGGAAGCCGACTTCGGAAAGAGTCTTGACAAGCAAGTTGTGGCGGCGAGAATATTTTTCGACAGTCCTTTCCGTAATCGACGGTGTCGAAAGAGCCTCTGCACCGGCAAGCTGAATCGCCTTGAACTGGCCGGAGTCGTTGTTATCCTTGACGCAGGCGAATCCCTTCACCACCTTTTCGTTTCCGGCCACAAAGCCAAGGCGCCAACCGGTCATGTTGAAAGCCTTCGAAAGCGACTGGATTTCGACACCGACTTCCTTTGCCCCTGGAACGGAGAGGAAGCTCAACGGAGCATAGCCGTCGAAGGTGAGCGCGGCATAGGCTGCATCCGAAATGACGATGATTTCATTTTTCTTCGCAAAGTCGATTACCTTCTTGAAGAATTCCACCGAGGCGACCGCCCCTGTCGGATTGTTCGGATAGTTGATGTAAAGAAGCTTGGCACGCTTGGCGATATCCGCCGGAATCGAATCCAGATCCGGAAGGAAATCATTTTCTTTTTTCAGTGGAAGGCTGTAGACTTCACCGCCGAGAAAACGCGTCATCGTAGCAAGGACTCCGTACCCAGGAACGGTCACAATCGCGACGTCGCCCGGATTGATAAAAGCCTGCGGGATCATGGCGAGAGCCGGCTTTGAACCAATGCTGTGGCAAATTTCGTTCTGCGGGTCGAGGTCCTTGACGCCAAAGACCTGTTCCATATAATGCGCTGCGGCTTCCTGGAACGGCAAAATGCCGTTATCCGAATAACCGCGGTTTTCACGTTTCTGCGCTTCAGCGTAAAGGCGTTCGACAACAACCTTGTCCGCCATCCAGTCCGGTTCCCCGACGCCCATGTCGATGATCGGCGTTTCCGGATGATCCTTTTCCGCCTGACGACGGGCGCGTTTGATTTTTTCGAACTTGTACAGAACGGTTCCCTTACCAAAGGAACTGCCACCGATGCGGTCTGCAAACAGATTTTGAATGTAGTCGGACATCTTTTTCTCCAGTGTTAAAATTTTCGAGAAAAATTTAGAAGTCGACCTTTTTTTGCCGATTTTTTAAGAACCTGAATTTTTGCCGTAACGGGGTCTTTTTTGAGTGCATTGCAAAATTTTACGACATATTTGTTACAAAGTGAAAATTTGCTTGCGCCGAACCCAAATTCATGCTTGCTCCGCAGCGAATTAAACGTCTTTTACCTAATAGACTTTTCGTTTTACCTGCATAAAAAAAGCTCGCCAGCATGAAAGCAAGCGAGCATGGAATTTCAAAGCGAATAGGATTAAAGCGTTGCAATCAGCTTCTTCGCACGGTCGCTGTAAAGCGGACTATCGCCATAGTTCTTGAGAAGCTTTTCTGCAGAGGCCTTTGCCTTATCCGGATAGCCCATCTGGTTATAAACGAGAGAAAGCTTCCAAAGAGCGTCGGCAACGGTCGGAACTGGATCCGCCGGTTCCACCTTTTCGTAACGGTCTTCAAGATCGCCGGTACGCTTGCCGAATTCGGCAATGAACTTTTCAAGCAGGGTCACGGCAGCAGCATAATCCTTCTGTTCAATGGCAACAGCAGCCTGACCATGAAGAGCACCGCCACGAATAAGCGGAAGAGATCCGGCATTGTCCATCGCCTTCTGATAAAGGATCGCGGCTTTGTCAAATTCACCATTTTGGAAATAAATGTTGCCGGCAAGGAGAGATGCCTTGGCAAGAGTTTCACCCTTGAGCTGCTTCGAAGCAATCAGTTCTTCGTATGCGGCAAGAGCGCTATCCTTCTTACCTGTATATTCATAGGCAAGCGCCGGGCCAAGAAGTTCTGCCTGAGCAGCGTCAGCTTTATTCTTGGAGCCCTGGAAGTGAACAATCGCAATCACAACGATAATGACGACGAGGAGAATCCCCCCAACCTTCACTCCGTGCTGGATAAAAAATTCCTTCATATCAGAACCGGAGGCGGCTGTCCCCGCATTCGGCATATTATTCGGCATATTGTTGGCCATATTTTAGGTCCTTGAAAAAAATTTTGAAATAAATATAGCATTTTTTCGAAAAGTTTGTTACATTTGTGCGCGTCATGCCACTCTAGCTCAGCTGGTAGAGCAGCTGATTCGTAATCAGCAGGTCGGCAGTTCAAATCTGCTGGGTGGCTCTTGAAGAACCGGGTTCGAAAGAATCCGGTTCTTTTTTGTGGATTGCTTCAAGGCTTCGCCTTTCGCGAGTGACAATCCCGGAGACGCCCCGACTACAGGTAAAGGCTTATCCCGCTGGTGACGCCACCATTGAATTCCTCGGAGGTGTAAGTCACAATTCCCCCGACGCTGAATTCTACCCAGCGATTGATTCGGTACCCAGCCGTCAGATATCCTGTCGTAATCGTGGGGACACTCAGCCGAATATCTTCGATTTTAGGATTCGGCTCGTAAGCACTGACACTGAGATTGAAAAAGAGCTTTTCCAAATAAAATCCGGCATAGCCGCCTCCAAAGAGAGAGGCATTAAAATCAGAATCATATCCCCAATCGGTTTCATCATTCTTTTCGATCTCGTAACTCATCTCACTATATTGATTGTACACTCCAAGGAACGCGCCTAATTCAAAATGTGAAAAATTGGCACCTAGCGTGGTGTGGAAAAACGCTCCATCTTTATAACCGAGTCCGCCCCCACACATAAACCAGCCGACTTTGTACAAGAAATCGATTTTCCCGCTCAAGTCAACCCCGCCCATCCTATATGTCGACTTCTTCACCATCACCCCATCACTGAACAGATCGTCGAGAGAACCGTCCTTATATGTGTCATCGGTAATATCCACATTTTCTTGAAAGTTATAATGGACCTTTCCGGTAAACCGCCACAATGCAGAAAAAGGTTCCTGCTCGGTATTTGCCCCGTGGACTTCTGGCGCTTCGGATGCGGTCATGCTGAAGTTGCGAATCGTCGTCGTAATACATCCCGTCGTCAACAAGGTGACGAGGGCTAAGAAAGAAAAAGAAATTATACGTAAAGGCTCCATACGCAAATAAGATAGTTTTTTCCCGGAAGAACTATTTTTTTCAGTACGTAACTTCTCTACTTCGCCAATTTCGTCATATTTTTCTAAAATTGGCGCCTATGAATCTCGAAGGCGCTATTATTGTTCAGAGCAACCTGGAAATTCTCGTTGAAGTGCACAATCCGCACTACATCGAAGCCAGAGATGCCATTGCTCCATTTACCGAACTCGTGAAGAGTCCGGAACATTTACATACATATCGAATTTCCCATCTTTCTTTGTGGAATGCCGCATCGACGGGTCTTACCGCCGAAGATGTGCTAGCCCGTCTTGAATCCCAGAGCAAATATCCGATTCCGGAAACCGTCGTGACGGAAGTCCAGGATTACATGAGCCGTTACGGTATGCTCAAGCTTATCAAGAACGACAAAGGCCTTTGCCTGGAATCGACCGATGTAGCTCTTTTCAAAGAAATTACCAAGCTTCCGAACGTGGCCGACTGCCTTATCGAATTTGAAGGCGAAGACAAGGCTTACGTGGACCCGAACAAGCGTGGCGTTCTCAAGATGTCTCTCACGCTGAACGGCTTCCCGGTCGAAGATATCGCAGGCTACGTCGCCGGCGATCCGCTCGAAGTCGATTTCCGAAAAGAAACCTTGGCCGGTAAAAAGCTTGCTCTCCGCAGCTACCAGAAGGAAGCGTCTGAAATATTCTACGCCTCCGGCTCTGAAAAGGGTGGTTCAGGCGTGATTGTTCTTCCCTGCGGTTCGGGTAAGACCGTGATCGGCATGGCGACGATGGTCCTCATGAAGACCCGCACGCTCATCCTCACTCCGAACATTTCCGCAGCCCGTCAGTGGATTCGCGAAATTCTCGACAAGACGACCCTCACCGCAGACCAGGTGAAGGAATACTCGGGCGATATCAAGGAAATCGGTCCGGTGACTGTCGCTACATACCAAATCTTGACACAGCGCAAGCGTTTGAAAAAGACCGACGAAGAAATGGAGGAAGCCGAAGAAAATAAGAGCGATATCGATAAACCGCTCGTCAACTTCCCGCTCTTTAGCGAGCACAAGTGGGGCCTCATGATTTACGATGAAGTCCACCTGCTCCCAGCTCCGGTTTTCCGCTTTAGCGCAGAAATGCAGGCGACAAGACGTCTTGGCCTTACCGCAACACTCGTGCGTGAAGACGGCAAGGAAACCGAAGTGTTCTCCCTCATCGGCCCGAAAAAATTCGACCTTCCGTGGAAGGTTCTCGAATCCCAGGGTTGGATTGCGACCGCCGACTGTAGCGAAATCCGCGTTACAATGAATCCGGAACTCAAGATGAGATATGCGCTCGCCCAAAACCGCGACAAGATTAACATCGCCAGCACGAACGAGCAAAAGGATGACGTCGTTGAAAAGCTGATTGCAAAATACAACGAACCGGAAGACCGCATCTTGATCATCGGTCAGTATATTGAACAGCTCTCCAAGCTTTCCGAAAAACTGAACATTCCGCTGATCACCGGCAAAACGCCGAACAAGGAACGCGATAAGCTCTACCTTGCATTCCGTCGCGGTGAACTTCGCAATCTGATGGTTTCGAAAGTCGGTAACTTCGCCATTGACCTTCCGGACGCAAGCATCCTGATCCAGATTTCGGGAACTTTCGGTAGCCGTCAAGAAGAAGCCCAACGCCTCGGCCGCGTTCTCCGTCCTAAGGAAGACGGTCGCCCCGCGCATTTCTTCTCCCTGGTTACGAAGGATTCGAAGGAACAGGAATTCGCCATGAACCGTCAGCTATTCCTGACCGAACAGGGTTACGCGTACAAGATCATGCACTATTCTGGCGGAGACATTGTCGCTGCTGGAGTGTAAAAGTTGAAGCTCTCTAAAAAATTCATTTTAGAGCCTCACTTTTTTGCGGTCCTCGCCGGGCTCGCTTTGCCGATTGCCCTGCAGGACCTTGTCAAATTTTCCCTTTCCCTCGCCGACAACATCATGGTCGGCAGTCTTTCGGAGACGGCTCTCGGCGCTGTAACTCTTGCGAGCCAACCGTTCTTCATTTTTTCCATGCTTTCGTTTGGAATTGCAAGCGGTGGCGGCGTACTCGTCGCCCAGTATTACGGCAAGCACGATTCCGAAAGCATTCAAAAAATCGTTTCGATTACCATCAGCATCGGCATTTTCGTTTCCTTCCTATTCGGGCTAGTCACCACGCTCTGTCCGCAACAGGTCATGCGGGTCTTTACAAACGTTCCGGAGCTAATCGATATCGGAGCGGAATATTTACGGATCCAGGGTTTTGCCTATTTCTTCTATGGTTTCAGCAATACGATGATTATGCTGATGCGCAGCACACGCGAAGTCAAGGCGGGCCTAATTGTAAACCTGAGCGCATTTCTTTTCAATGTGCTTTTGAACTGGGCATTGATCTTTGGACATTTGGGCTTCCCCGCTTTAGGCGTCAAAGGCGCCGCCATCGGAACGGTCATCGCCCGCGCCGCCGAATGTTTCGCGCTCCTTGTGTATATGCGCTTTATGGAGCGCCATTTGCATTTCCGCTTCAAAAAACTTTTCCATTTTGACAGGATTCTTTTCAGAGACTTTTTGCACTACAGTATACCGGTCGTGGTGAACGAAACCGGATGGTCGATCGGTGTTGCCATGCAGTCCGTGATCCTTGGGCATTTGAACTCTACGATTGTTGCCGCCGCAAGTATTGTCGGAACTTTGCAACAAATGGGACTCGTCTTTATCTTCGGTGTCGCCGGAGCTTCCGCCCCGATTATCGGGAACCTTCTCGGTTCGGGAAAGAACTTGCAAGACGCCAAACGTTATGCGAATACGCTGATTCTCGCCGGATTTTTCGTCGGGATTTTAATGGCGGGAAGTCTCTTTATTTTTAAGGGTCCCATTCTCGCTCTTTACGCGATTCCCGCCGAAACCCTTGCCCTCGCCAAAACGTTTATCGGCATCCAGTGCGTGATGATTCTGCTTCAATCGTATACGTCTCCCGCAGTGGTCGGCATTCTTCGAGCCGGAGGCGATACCACATTTACCTCGATCATCGACATCGGAACGCTTTGGGCATTTTCCATTCCTTTTGGCTACCTGGCAGGCTTTGAATGGGGATTTTCATACGCCATGATTTTCTTGATGCTCCGACTCGATGAAATCGTCAAATTTCCCATTTTGCTCTGGCGAATCGAAAAAAAAGGCTGGATTCGGAATGTGACGCGCTAAAATGCGTCTTAAAATTTCGCAAAGTCGAATAAAATTATATTTCATCAGTATGGAAAATCCTCGTCAGATAATCAATTCATTCTTAAGCAGCAAGCACAAACCGGAAGAGCTCAAAAGTGCGCTTTTCCGTGCTGCCGAAGCCGCTGAACAAGTCGGCATGACATACATGGAAGCCACCTTCCAGCTGGGCGAACATGCAAAAGAAGAAGGCCTAGCAGAAGAAGATTCCGATGCGACCATTCGCCGTGCATTCGCCGCCGACAAACGCGCCCGAGAACGCGAAGTCACAGCGGAACAGGCTCCTGCCGCTAAGCAGCAACCGACCACGCAGGCCATGCCAGCGATTCCCGCCCAAGGAATCGCAGCACAGCCGATTATCGCCGGAGCGATTTCCCTTGAACAAGTTCTCGCCATGGGACTCGACGCCCAGGCCCTAGAGCTTTTGCAAAATCACCGCATCGATCCGGAAGCCTTGAACATTCCTTGGCCGACTCCGGATTGGCGTCTAGATTTTGCCAAACTTTTAAGCGCCCTTTTTAAGCCCGAAGAAACCATCGAATACAAGATGTCGAATACTCCGGAATCGACAGCCGTCCTCATTTCGGAATTTTTAGCCCAGGGCGATGGCATTAAAAAAGGGATGAAGGCCTTAGACGGTCCGGACGGAGCCCTCGTTTCAATCAACGCAGTCCGCGGACCGGAAAGCGAAGACGAATCCTTCCGTTACCGCTATGCAGTCGTCGACAACCCAAAGATCAGTCTCGCCAAACAGCTTGCCTATTACAAAGCCCTGAACCTGCCCTGTGCCGCACTCGTCAGTACCGGAGCCAATTCCGTACAGGCTTGGATCAAGGTCAACGCGAAAACCCGCGAAGAATACGACGAACGCGTCGAATACCTGTTCAAAACTCTCGAAGAACAGGGCTTCCACGTCAATTCCAACGGCCCGAATCCAACGATGATGGTCCGTTTGCCAGGCGTTCTCCGCAACGGGAAACAGCAATACCTAATCGGTCTTGACCAAGGCGCCAAAACGTTCGAAGACTGGCAGACTTGGGTAGAATTCTGCCTAGACGGAAAGCCTCTAATCGAGCTTGCAAGCGATAGCGATGATGCGCCCAAAAAAGATCGTCTTTTGATCGACGGCGTTCTTCAGACCGGCGAACTGATGCTCTTTACCGCACCTCCCAAAGCCGGAAAGTCCTTTGCGCTGATGGATCTCGCCATTTCGTTATCCCACGGCGAAGACTGGATGGGACTTGTCACGCACAAGACCGACGTTCTCTTTGTGAATTTTGAAAGCACTCGGTCCGCATTCCTGAACCGTCTCTTTACCGTAGCGGCTTCCCGCGGACTGAACCCTTCCATCCCTAGCTTTGGCTTCTTAAATCTTCGAGGACTTGCCCAATCCCCTCTAGAAATGGCACAGTACATCGCCAAGCGTGTGAAAGGAGCGAAAAAACTCGAAGACCACGATTACGGTGTCATTATCATCGATCCGATTTCTGCGATTCTACATAATCCGAAAGCGGTCCGAAACAGCATGCCTCCGCAGCAATCGTTACTTCTCATGATCGATACGATTATCGCGCTTACCGGATCTGCCGTGATTACCGCCATGAATCCCGAAGAATACTCGGAGCTTGCCAATCACGCAGACTCCATCATTTCCCTTTCGCCTGTCGACGGTTGTCCAAACATGTACAACTTCAAAGGCTCGTTCCGCGAATTCCCCACGCTTCCTTCAAGAGATTGCAGCTGGCGTTATCCGCGTTTTATCGTCTAACCCCCATCCCTTATGCAAAGAAAAAAACTGGAAAACCGCGGCACTTGGAGCCGCAAACCGGAAAAGACAAAAGAAGAAGAAACCGTCAAAAAGACTCTCGGTCCTGTCCCTGCTGACCTCGAAGGCAAAAAAGCTTATCTCGAGCAGTGGGCACTCGACAACCGTATTCCGGGAAAAATCCAAAGTTGGTACAGCGTGCCGTCCAAATCCGAAACCAGCGACTGGCGCATCCGTACCCAGAATCTGACCAAAACCAATCGAGTCCTTTCCTTGGAAGGGCCGTACAAAGGCGCTAAACCGCCCAAGCTCATCCTCGAAATCGACGCACAAATTCGCAAGCCGCATTTGCAAAAATTCCGCAAATCCATTTTGCAGATCTGGTTCCGCTCCACCGGCGACGGACGTTACGGCATTGCCGTGCAGAACATTCTCCACACGGCCGAAGCCGCGCGCGAATTCAAAACTTTCCTGAACTATTTGCAGCACGAACACGCGAACGAAATTCTTTGCTGCCACCAAATGCAGGTTCGACCGGTTCAAGTTTTTGACCCGGCCCATCCTGCCCCGGGAACCCACATTTCCTTACACAAAGGATTCGGCAGCGACTTCCTTCCCATTGCAGGAACAGGGAAAACCTACAACATCATCGACTGGACGCCACTCGCCAAAGAACCGTGGATCGGACTTCCGAAACGCATTCGCGAAGCGATCCACCCGTCTAAGGACGATAAGTTCCTCGAATGCTTTGCGGGAACCGGCTACATTGCCGAATCCCTCGCTCCGCATTTCGAATCCTGCTTCGCAGTCGATTCACGAAAAATTTCCCGCCAGACGCCGAACGTGCGCTATATCCAATCTGCGGTCGACAAGGAATTTTTCCCCAAATTCTTCAGCGGCAAGGCCAAGGAAGGCAAGTGGACAATCTACCTCGACCCTCCTGACGGCAAGGCCCTTGCCGGGAACGTCATTCCGACGATCGCTTCTTACGGTCCGGAACGCATTTTGCTGAATTCTTCGAACCTGACCGTCGCCGCTATGGAAATCAAGCGATTCCGTCGCGAAGGTTACATGCTCCGCAAGATCATCCCGATCGATATCGAACCGGGAAGCGAAATGTTCCAGGTTCTCTTCCTGTTCGTACCAGACCGTGCAGGTCTGCTCGGACGGCACGAAGAACACAAGGGGAAGGTCATCAAGCATCGTGAAAATCAGAATTTTCACGAAGAAGAACCCTCAGAAATGGTGCATTTTACCCAAAAGCGCCGTCGTTAAAAACACCTATTTCTTATAAAAAGGTTAAATTAATGAATATGAGGCACATTAAAAGCATTTCTATTGCTCTCGGCCTTGCCGCTCTCGCCGCAAGCGCCTATTTCGTCAAGGAAGGGGATACCCTTTGGGATATTTCTGCGGAATACCTGAACGATCCTTTTGCGTGGCCCGACCTTTGGGAAAACAACCAGCACATCCAGGATCCGCATTGGATTTATCCGGGCGACTCCATCTATCTTGGCGAAGCCAAAGATACCTCTGTGAAGGCTGCACCGAAAAAGTCTGCGCCTTGCGCCACAGCAAAGCCGGATTCCACTCTCCCCAAGGGAGTTTCGGTTCCTAGCGGCTGTGCAGGAAACGAAAATGCAAACTTTACCAACATGCTCGGCAAGCTTGCAAACGATACCGCCCACCAAAAGAAGAAGCCCTCCAAACCCAAGGGAACGTCCTACTACTATTCCCAGCGTGCAGAACCTAAAACGTTCAACGGTTTCTATCAAGTTCTTGCTCCGATCGTCACAACCCCGGAAGAAGTCAAGAACGACAAGGACTGGCTTTCGATCCGCTCTGGCGAAAAGCGTGAACCGCTCGTTCACACCGCCGAAAAGGAAGTCGTCATCGGAATCGGCATGAACACGGAGCAAAAGGCTCATGTCGGCGACATGATTGAAATCTGGGACGCCCACCGTGCCGATTTGCCTGCGACTAAAATCCGCCGCGAAGAAAAAGGCGCGATCCTCCGCTACGCAGGTCTCGCTCGCATTACCGATGTCGGCGACACGCTTTCCCGTGCAGTCATTTTGCAGACCATGCGAGAAATCAAGATGGAATTCGCCAAGGCACGCATTCAAAAGCCTTTCGAACCGATCAATGTCAGCGGTTATGACACAGTCAAAACGGCTGCGATCAAAGATATGGCGATTGTGCGTTACTCCTTGGAAAAGAACCAGGTCATCGGTCCTTATGGCTACGTGATGATCGATCAGGGATCCGAAAACGGTTATTCCTTGGGTGACGGTGTCGCCATCTGGGAAAAGGATCGTTCCGACGCTCTGATTCCGCCGCGTCTTCTCGCTCGCGGTATCGTGACGACATTGAATTCGAAGCAAGCCGTCATCCTTGTGCGCGAATCCTACTACGGAGACCGCCGCATTGACTTCGGAAGCCTCGTGTCCATTACGCATAAGGCGAAACTCGTCAAATGAAGTTCCGGCTACTGATGTGCTGCGCCTGGGTTCTCGTAATCCTTGTCGCAGTGCTTCTCGCTTTTGCAATTCTCTGCGTGCTAGAGCCTTCTCTCGCGGATCGAGTTGCGGAAGTTCTTGGACCGGGCAAGCTTTCTGGACTTGTCCGAATCCTGTACTAATCTTTAAAGGATAACGTGAAACTTCCGAAGAACAATCGCATTTTCATTGCGCTATTTTTCTGCGGGATTATCATTCCGACAGCTATCCTTGCATTCCTCAGTTTTCGCAACGTCCAAAGCGAGCGTCTTCTCGCCGAAAAAAATTTCGAAGATGCCCAGACTTCCTTTTCTAAGCAGGCGATTCAAACCGTCCGCGACGAACAGACCGAAATCTTAAAAGAAACACGAACCGCTTCGCAATTTCTTTACGAGCAGCCGCAAAAGCTTCTCGAATTCGGAAACGCCGCTTCATTCAAAAACGTTCAAGGCATCGACGCAATCTTTTTGTTCAACGAGAGCCGCCTCGTCTTCCCGAGCGTTTCTATCCATACAAAATCCGCCAAGCTCGACCCGCCGACCACGATCCCAGGTTCCATCGAAAAAGAACTGCTCCGAGCCGAAATTTCGGGCCGCGGTCCCGACAAGATCAAATACGCGCGATCTGCACTTTTAATGCAGGCGCCTTTCATTTCCGGACAAGACAACATTTTAAACTTGCTCGGATTACTGCGTTCCCGCTACCAAGAAAAGCATTACGACGAAGCGCTGAATATTATTGAAGCGTTGGAACGGCACCCGGAAGCTCGCGGATATCTTTCCAACAGCCTTATAGAATCTCTCCGCTATCTCAAATTCGAAATTTTCGTCGAGCAGAAAAAAAATTCCCAAGCAGAAAACTACTGTCTGAGTCTTTTTGCGGATTTTCTCGAAGGACGCTCTATGCAGGACGTCGGAAGTGCCAAGTTCTTCTTTGACAATGCGCTTAGCCAAATTCTTTCGTTCGAAGATCTTTCTCAAGAAAAGCGAGACGCCTTCTGGAACCTGCGAGAAAATTTGAACCGTCAGCTGGAACATGCAGAAGCCTACGCAGCTCACCGGGATTTTTTGCAACGCTTTGCCGAAGAAAACATTCCGACAAAAAACGGACTCTTTTACAAAAAGGATGGTTCCACCTTATTCTTTCGCATGACGTACCCTTGGCTTTCGGGCGACCAAGTCGTTATTGGGATGATCGATGCCGAAGCTTACCAAAAGCGGATTCGTGAAAAGCTGAGCGATGTCGCCCGTGAATGGAAAAACGTTTCCTACTCCATTTCCAACAGCCAAGACTCTCTGATTTTCGGAAAGATTCCCGACAAGAACGCAACGATTTCCAAGCAGTTCGATTTAGGCGAAGGCTTAGGATGGTCACTGACCCTGTACCAGCGCGATACGCAAGAACTTTACAGCGAAGCTCGCCACAAGATGTTCTTGCTTTCGGGACTTGTTGCGTTTTCACTCCTGACTGTTTTACTCGGATCGTTCTTTATTTTGAAATCCATTTCGCAGGAACGCAAGCTCATCATGATGAAGACGAACTTTCTTTCGTCGGTTTCGCACGAGCTGAAAACTCCGCTGACATCCATTAAAATGTTTGCCGAAATGATTTCTAACGGACGCGTCCAAAAAATCGAAAAATGCCAAGAATATTCCAAGCTGATCGGCAAAGAATCCACGCGTCTTGAAAACCTGATCGCAGCCATTTTGAACTATACCCGCATGGAAACCGGAAAGCAAGTGTTCCACTGGGAAAAGCTCGACCTTTCGGAATGTGTCAACCGCGTTTATGCAGCAGTGCTAGACATTGCGGATAACCGCGGAATCACCATGACCAAGGATCTTGCCCCCGGATGTTTTGTCATGGGCGACAATACCGCATTATACAGTTTGGCTCAGGGTCTCATCGAAAACGCAATCAAATACACAAATCCTCCGGGAAAAGTGCATATCCGGGTTGCCGAAGAAAACGAAAAAATCATATTTTCAGTAGCGGATACGGGCATAGGCATCGCCTCGTCCGAACAGAAGAATATATTTAACGACTTCTATCGCGTGGGTGACGAAATGACCCGCAGTACAAAAGGTTCCGGCCTTGGACTTGCGATCGTCAAACGCGTGGCGGAAGCCCATAAGGCAAGTATTTCCGTGCAAAGTCACAAGGGCAAAGGCTCGACTTTTACGGTAAGGCTTAAAAAGGCGGAATAGA
>OCVV011189972.1_pt1 | contig 20194 bp, 15 predicted proteins | sample 1539721 | NCBI WGS metagenome assembly OCVV01 (sample SAMN02144230, study PRJEB22623) | gut metagenome | biome: sheep rumen | host: Ovis aries | place: New Zealand
TAGTCGAGATTTATAAGAGGCCGGCTTTTGCATTGGCGCGCTTGGAGGATGGGCGATTGAAGGGGTCTGGGCGGAGCTTTGGCGAGTTCTCTTTGGCGGAGGCCTTACAGAATTGTCCGGACGGTTTACTCTTGACGGGCGGCGGACATGCGGGGGCTTGCGGCGTGAGCATTTTGGCGGAGAATTTGGAGGAATTTCGGGAGCAGATGAATGGTTATTATGATTCGCTGGGCTTGAAGAACCAGGAAAGATTTTTGCGTGAGAAAAGCGATGTGCTGTTGGCGGATTTCGCAGAGATGACGGAGGAGTTGTATGACGAGATTGCGCTTTTGGAGCCGTTTGGCGAGGGAAATGAAGAGCCGATTTTTGAGATTGTGGCGGATTTTGTCGATAAGAAGGTACTGAAAGAGAAGCATTTGTCGATTGTTCTGCGTGACGGGAATGGGCGCGAGATGAAGATGATGTGGTTTTTTGCGCCAAAAGAGTGGCTTTCGGCGGAACGTGGAGGGAAATTGCGCGCGCAGTTCTCTCTAATGCATAATGAGTGGCGCGGAAATGTGAAGATTGAGGGGCGGATTATTAGTCTTGAAAGATGCGACTAGATGTGGTAAAATTGGCTCAGTATGATTAAAGTAACCCGTAAAGATCAGAACGAGGCGAACGAGAATATTATCCGTCGTTTCAACCGTAAGGTTCTGCAGAGTGGCGTCATGGCTACTGCGAAGGAAAGCATGCGCTTTACGAAGCCGATTTCCAAGCGCGAGCGCCGCGTGAAAGCAATTTTGCGCGAGAAACGCAAAGCTGAAAAAGCCGAACGCATGAAGTTAGGCCTTAAATAAAGAATACCCCCGACGACAAGGGGTATTTTTAATGTTCATTAATGTCGGAAAATAAACATAAGGAGGTAATATGATTATTCTTTTTGGGGCGGCCGGTAGCGGAAAAAGTGTTCAGGGGAAAATTTTGGCGCAAAAATATGGCTGGGAGTGGATGTCGGTTGGGCAATTGTTGCGCGATAAACAGAGCGACGATTTGAATGAGACAATGAAAACCGGCGGCTTGGTAGACGATAGAATTGTGGTGAACATGATGCATGATCGCATGATGGAATTAGTTTATGCAGACAAGGGCGCGATATTGGATGGCTATCCGCGCGACGAATGGCAAGCTGAATGGCTGGTTAAAAATGAGGATACAAAATATATTCAGGTGGCGATAATTTTGGATGTGCCGCATGCGGAACTTTGGAAACGTTTGGAAGCGCGCGGTCGTATGGACGATACGATTGATGCGATAGAAAAGCGTTGGGGTGTGTTTGAACAAACAATTTATACAATGACCGAGAAGCTTGAGTCGCAGGGCGTGCCGGTTGTCAGGATTGATGGTTCGGGGGAAATTCCGGTAATAACCGAGAGAATTGAACAAGTTTTGCGCGAACGCGGTATAATATAGTTCAAGTTTTAGGAAAAATTATTATGGATGATAAAAAAATTAGTGCAATGCGCGCTGGTGGGAAAATTATGGCGCAGTTGTTTCGCGAGCTGCGTGATTATACCCAGGTCGGTATGACTGGCAAACAGGTCGACAAATGGCTGGAGAAACAAATTTTGGCGGCCGGTTGCGGGATTGCCTACTATGAACCAGAGGTCGATTTTCCGGGATGTGTCTGTATTTCGGTGAACAATGAATTGATTCACGGCATTCCGAAAGATATCGAGTTTGAGGAAGGCGACAAGATTAGTTATGATTTGGTGATTAAATATCAGGGCTATTATGTCGATTCGGCTTTTACGATGATTTTGGGGAAGCCGACGGCGGCGCAAAAGCACCTTTTGAGCTATACGGAATCGTCACTGTATGAGGGGATTGAGCAAGTGAGGCCAGGTGCGAAATTGGGCGATATTGGCTTTGCAGTTCAGAAACAACTTGAAAAAGGTAAACTGGGCGTGATTCGGGATTATGTTGGGCATGGTATTGGCAAAAAGATGCACATGGCGCCAGAGGTGCCGAATTATGGCAAGCGTGGGCACGGCGAGATTTTGAAAGTTGGCGATACGATTTGTATTGAGCCCATGTCTAGCCTGGGTAAGCCAGATACAGTAGTAGTGCAAGGTGATGACGGCTGGACGGTCTGTCTGAAAGACGGATCGTTGGGGGCGCACTTTGAGCATACGATTTTGGTGACCGAAGATGGTTATGAGATTTTGACGCAAGATTAGGAATAATGGTATAATACGCTTATGGATGAAAAAGCACGCTTCGCAGTTGGTATAGATGTAGGCACGAGTAAAGTTCGTGCGGTTTTAGGGCGTTTTGGCTCTGACGGTTCCGTGAATGTGATAGGTTATGGTGAGGCTCCTTCGGTGGGTCTGCGCCGTGGAAGCGTGAAAGAATTGACGTCGCCGGTGAAAGCGATTGATACTTGTCTGCATACGGTGGAGGGGATGTGCGGTATAGAGGTGCATTCTGCTGGCGTGAGCATTAATGGCGTAAGCGTTGGTAGCGCGAAAATTGATGGCATGATTGCGGTTGGTGTTTCGGCTGATCATGAGATTAATGATGATGATATTGCGCGCTTGAATGATGCGGCGATTGCGGGGAAAGTGCCGGCGAATCGTAAAGTTTTGGACTTGGTGCCGTATGAGTATATTTTGGATGGTCAGGGTAATATCTCTGAGCCGTATGGGATGAAAGGTGCGCGTTTGGAATTGCGTGCTAATGTGATTTCGACCTTGGTTTCTGATTATGAAAATTTGCAGAAGGTTTGCGAATCTGCGCAGATTTCGCCGGTAGAGTGCGTGATGCCGTCGGTGGTGGCTGCTGCTGATGCGGTATTGACGACCACGCAGAAAGAAAACGGTGTCGCGGTGGTCGATTTGGGCGCCTCGACGACTGGTGTGGCTGTGTATGAAGAGGGTGAATTGCAGTATTTGAGCGTTATGCCGATGGGCAGTAACGACATTACGAAGGATTTGGCGACAGTTTTGATGGCTATTCCAGAAGTGGCAGAAGAGTTGAAGTTGCGCTATGTGACTGGGAAGTTCGAAGACGGCAAAGACATTGTCATTAATCATGGTAAAGAGAAGTATGAGTTTTCGCGCGAGCAGGTGAACGAGGTTGCGAAGGCGCGCATGGAAGAGATTTTTGAGGCGGTTGCTGCGCAGTTGAAGATGTCGAAGTGCGAGCGTCTGTCTGAGGGGGTTGTGCTAGTTGGTGGTGGCGCAAAGATGCGTGCCATTGATAGCTTTGCGAAGGAACAGTTGCAGCGCGCGGTTCGTATTGGTACGCCACGTAACATTGCGGCTGTGACCGAGGATGTCTTGAAGCCGGAATATGCTTGTGCGATTGGTTTGATGTTGGCGGATAATGATATGAACAGCTATGCTCCGAGTGGGGAAAAAGAATCCAGAATGAGCTCGCATGGTAAAAAAGGCGATGGAATATTTGGCAAGATAAAGTCGATTCTGAAGAAATATAAGTAGAAACAAAAGCCGCCGTTGGGCGGTTTTTTGAGGGTGTTGGAAAAAATGTGTTCAAGTGTTATATTAGATGTAAGTATATTCAAAAAGTGAGGAGTTAAAAAATGCCAGAAATTAAACCTAGTGAGGTAGAAAGTATCGCCAATATTAAAGTAGTGGGCGTTGGTGGTGCCGGTGGCGCAGCGGTGAATCGTATGCGCGAGGCTGGCATTTCTGGTGTTGAGCTAATTGCGATGAACACCGATGCGCAGGCTTTGCGTAATTCGAAGGCTGACGTTAAGGTTCATCTGAAGCTTGAGGAGCGCAACGGTCTTGGTGCTGGCGCGGATCCAAAGAAGGGTGAGAAGGCGGCAGATGCTAGCCGTGAGGAAATTCGCCAGGTTTTGGACGGTGCCGATATGGTGTTTATTACCTTTGGTGCTGGCGGTGGTACTGGTTCTGGTGCTGGTTACATTGTGGCTGAGGAGGCGCGCAACCTTGGTATTTTGACTGTTGGTGTAGTGACGAAGCCGTTCGCGATTGAGGGCGAAGTGCGTCGCCAGAACGCCGAGTGGGCGATTGATCATTTGGCGCGCAATGTCGATGCTCTGATTACGATTCCGAATGAGCGTTTGTTGCAGGTGATTGATCCGAACATGAGCTTTAAGGATTCTTTCCGTATTGCGGATAACGTTTTGTGCCAGGGTGTTCAGGGCGTGACTGAGATTATTACCGAGGAGCATGATATTAATCTCGACTTTGCAGATGTTTGCGCAATCATGAAGGACGCCGGTTCGGCTTTGATGGGTATTGGTCGCGCATCTGGCGAAAATCGTGCCGCGATTGCTGCGCAGCAGGCGATTGAATCTCCGTTGATTGAGGTGTCGATTGATGGTGCTCGTGGTGTCTTGTTCTTGATTTCTGGTAGCGAGAATGTGACGATGCAAGAGTTGCAGGAAGCTGGTAAAGTTATCACTGAAAATGTTAGCCCGAATGCGAATATTATCATGGGTGCGAGCGTACGACCGGAGCTTGAAGATGAGATTATGGTGACGGTGATTGCGACTGGCTTTGATTCGCAATATTTTCATGATGATCCGCGTGCGATGACGCAAGAAAGTTATTCGTTGGATGGCGGTGAGTATGAGACGCCGACTGCGACTGCGCCTGTGGATACTGCACCGAGTGCGCCAGTAATTGAGGAAGAGGAAGAAGATCCGAAAGCTATTGAGAATGATAGCGCGGACTTTACGGCGGCGACTTCGACGAACATGTGGACTACTCCGACGTTCAATAAGGATATGACAGAAGAAAACGACACTCCGGCTATCTTGAGGCGCAAGAATAAGAATAAATAAGGAGAAACTTGCATGAGCCACTATAGAATAGGTGAAAGCAAGGTAATAGAGAGTCGTGAGTCGCAAGACGGCACGATGATTAGGCGGCGCAGGGTTTCGCTCGATGGAAAACATCGCTTTACGACCTATGAGCGGATTGAACGGCCGGGATTGATTATTCGTAAGCGCAGTGGGGCGCGCGAGGCTTTTAATCGTGACAAGATGGCTAGCTCTGTGCGAACGAGTGTCGGTAAGTATTTTAATAGCGATGCTGATGTTCAGAACGTGATTGATCGTGTCGAGGATGAGGTATACGCTCTTGGAAAAGAAGAAATTCCGTCAAAAATGATTGGCGAGATGATTCTGAAGGTGTTGTCCGACACGAACGAGATGGCCTACGTGCGCTTTGTAAGTGTCTTTAGAGAGTTTAAAACCTTGGACGAACTGGAAAAGAGCATTGCTGAGCAGCGTGAGCGTTCAAGGGCGCGCAAGGAAGAGGCGAGCGCGAACGCGGATGACGCGAAGAAAACGAAGAAGAAATAGGAGAGCAAATGAGGGTGGTTATAATTTGGCGCGAAGGAGAGGATTATTCGCGCACAGTGTCGGATTGGTTGCGAGATTTTGAGCGGAGGACCGGAAAGCAGCTTGAATCGTATTCGCCGGACGACGGTGGTGGCTTAAGTCTTTGTCGGGCGTACGACATAGTAGAATATCCAACGATGATGGCGCTCGGCGATGATGGTAGTCTGCTGCAGATGTGGCGAGGTGCGAGCATGCCTAGAATTGACGAGGTTGTATACTATTTGTTGAATAACTGAAAAGATTTTTGCGCAAGTTTTTGTGCTTGCGCAAATTTTTTGGTATAATAGAGTAAAGCGTTTGAGCAGCTATCAACTGCGAGCAGGCGAAAGAAAGGTGTTTGCTGAGTAGAATCGTCCGTGAATCCGCGTAAGTGATTGAACTAAGGGCCAATCATTTGATTGGAAATTGGATGGTACCGCTCGATGAGAGTTCCAATGAAAAATTGGAATTTTTTTGTTCAAAGAAAGGAGAGGGTGTATGAAATATAAGTACGGCCAACGTCGACGCGCTAGCGAATACGAAAAAGCGCTGATTGATGATTGGAAAAAGCATAAGACGTTCGAAAAGTCGGTCGAACAAAGACCGATTGATGAATCGTATGTTTTTTATGATGGGCCGCCATTTATTACGGGTATGCCACACCACGGCACTCTGCTTTCGAGCGTCGTTAAGGATGCGGTGCCGCGTTTTTGGACGATGAATGGCAAGCGCGTCGAGCGTCGCTGGGGCTGGGATTGCCATGGTTTGCCGGCAGAGAATTTCGTGGAGAAGCAACTTGGGATTACGGATCGTCGCGATATTGGTACGAAGATTTCGCTTGAAGACTATATCGTGAAGGCACGCGAGTCGATGGTGGCAAATTCGGAGACTTGGCGCGGAACGATTGACCGCATTGGGCGTTGGGTTGATTTTGACAACTGTTATCGCACAATGAACAAAGATTTTATGGAGTCGGTATGGTGGGCATTTAAGACGCTTTACGAAAAGGGGAAAATCTATGAGGGCGAGAAGGTTCTCATGTATGATACGAAGTTTGCGACCCCTGTTTCGAAGGCGGAAGTAACGATGGACAATGATGCGTATCAGACGGTGACTGATCCGAGCGCCTATGTCTTCTTTAAACTTGCTGACCGCGATGAGTATATTATGGCCTGGACGACGACGCCTTGGACTTTGCCGGCAAACATGGCTTTGGCAGTGTCTAAGAAGCTAGAATATGGCCTGTATGACGTCGATGGTAAAAAGACGATTATGGCTAAGGTTTTGGCTGAAAAATTGCTTGGAGAGGCCCCTAAGGCTCTTAAAACGTATTCTGGCGCCGACCTGGAGGGCTTGAAATATGTGCCGCTCTTTGAAATGGATGATGAAATTGCGCAGAATGAAAACGCGCATAAGGTTTGGACGGCGGATTTTGTTTCTGCGGAAGACGGTACGGGCATTGTGCATATCGCGCCAGCTTATGGTGAAGACGACTTTGCGCTCGGCAAGAAGAATGGTATTCCGACGCGCCATACGATTGATGATAATGGCTACTATTTCCCGGAATGGGCAGAGAAGTTGCGCGAGATTGGTGTGCGCGATACCGACGAGAACGGCCTTGAAGTCTGGAGTGCGAACAAATTTATCGCCAAGTGTCTTGAAGAAAAGGGTGTTATTTGGAAAATCGAATATATTAAGCATGAATATCCGTTCAACCCGCGTAGCAAGCAGCGCATTATGTATCGTGCGATTCCGAGCTGGTTCTTCGATATTGAGGGCAGCAAGCCTTTGATGCTAGAGAAGAACGAGGATATAAATTGGTTCCCGGCGCATTTGAAGCATGGTCGTTTTGCGAAGAATATTGAGCAGGCTCCGGATTGGAACTTGAGTCGCGACCGTTTCTGGGCGACGGCGATGCCAGTTTGGCGTGGCGATAAGGGCACGCTGAAAGTGGTCGGCTCCTATGACGAGCTCTATGAGTTGTCTGGCGTGCGCCTGGAAGATTATCACCGCCCATGGGTTGATGAGATTGAGTTCGACATCGACGGTGAGCATTTTACGCGCGTTGATAAGGTGCTTGACTGCTGGTTTGAGTCCGGCTCGATGCCGTTTGCGCAGTTGCATTATCCGTTCGAGAATAAAGAAAAATTCGAAAAGAATTATCCGGCGGATTTCATTGTGGAATATGTCGGGCAGGTGCGCGCATGGTTCTACTACGTACATGCGGTCAATACGGCGCTGTTTGGTGATAAAGCATACAAGAATGTGATTACGACTGGCACATTGGCGGGCAATGATGGCCGCAAGATGAGTAAGTCGTTGGGTAATTACACTGATCCGAACGTCTTGATGGATCAATATTCGGCCGATGCTTTGCGCTTTGTGATGCTATCGAGCCCGGTTTTGGCGGGTGAAGATTTTGCTTTGCTCGATAAGGATGTTTCAGATACGGCGCGCAAGTTGACGATGATTTGGAATGTCTACGACTTCTTTACGATGTATGCCGAGGTTGACGGCTGGGAGTTCAAGGGAAAGAAACTAAGCGCTCCGAAGAAACTGGAGAATAAGCTGGATACTTGGATTGTGAGCCGCGTGTTTGAACTGCGCAATAATATTACAGAGAATATGGAGGCTTATAATTTGCCGGCGGCTTTGGCGGAAGTGTTGCCATTTGTGGACGATATGTCGAACTGGTTCGTGCGTCGCAGCCGCCGTCGCTTCTGGAAGAGCGAGTCTGGCGCGGACAAGAAAGAGGCTTACGAGACTTTGCACTTTGTGCTGAGTTACCTTGCGCTGATTTTGGCGCCGTTTGTGCCGTTCTTGGCCGAGGAGCTATGGCAGAATATGATGGGTGGCGACAGTGTGCATCTACAGGATTGGCCAAAAGCCGGCAAGATTGATCAGGCTGTACTAGAAGAAATGAAGGCTTGTCGCGAGGTAATTACGGCTGGTTTGGCGATGCGCATGGATCGCAACGACAAATATGGTCAGATTAAGGTGCGACAGCCGCTCGCGACTTTGACTTACGGCGGCGATAAGTTGGATGCTTTCTATGAGCAGATTATCGCTGAGGAGGTAAACGTAAAGACGGTAAAGCACGGCAAAGAGTTGGCGTTGGACAAGAAATTGACGCCAGAGCTTGAGACAGAAGGCTTCGTGCGTGAGTTGGTGCGCTTCGTGCAGTCGGCTCGCAAGAAGGCTGGCCTGAATGTTGACGACCGTATTAAGTTGTCTTTGTCGGTTGAGGTGCCGGGAAATCTAGTCGATATGCTGAAAGACGAGGTTTTGGCGACGACTCTAGATGACGGCAATTATGCTTACGATGAAAAAGTAAAAGTCAACGGACAGGACGTGACGATTTCGCTTGAAAAAGAGTAGAGCAAATATATAAATATACCCTTCGGGGCATATTTTTTGTGGCGTTTTGCGGCCGGTGATAATATTTTTCGGATTTTGCAAGGCGATTTTTACCTCTGTTAAATTTGACATTTTTGTAAAAAATAGCATAAGCGTTATTGACAAAAAAGCGCAAACGTGCTATGATTGGGACAGTTAGATAAGAAAATAAAAAATCTAACAAACAAAAATAAAAAATAACGAATTCCGAAGGGTATCAGGATGACGTAACGAAAGGAAAAATAAAAAATGTCAGTAAATAGTGAAATCGGCACATATAAAATACCGCAAACTACAAATACAAAATGGGAAAGCTTGCAAGACGAGAAAATAGAGCGCGAGGATGAAATTGACGGAATGGGATACGAAGACATGGAAGCTGTGGATCCGAGCGAAGTGAAAGATGTGGATGTGAACAAAGTGAAACAGCAAATACTTACATTGCAACGACGCGGTAGCATACTATCTGCGATTAGCCAAAAAACTCGATAATAAAAAACTGACATATATAATATATGGAGATTAAAAAACGAAAAATAAAATAAAGGATCCGCCGTAAGGCGAGGCCGCAGGAATAGTGCGGCGAACACAAAATAGAAAAAATAACGAAAGGAAAATGCCTATAAGATAGAGCAAATGAAAAATAAAAATAAACAAGGACTACGCCTATTGAATAGAGTAGAAAAGAGATTACTGTTCGCAGTAGTCTCTTTTCTTGTTCGGGGAGTTTGGGGTATTTGTATAAAAAATTTATACAGTATAATTTTTGTGTTCAAGCGGATATTTTTGTTTGTAGTGAATAAATATATTGACGAACTAAAACGGTAGTGGTAAATTTGATTTAAATAAGGTCAAAATAAAAAGGAAATCAAAGATGAAAGCAGGTAGCGAATCAGTATCTAGTGGCGGCGAAAACGCTCCACGCGAGATTGGCGGCGAAGAACTATTGGACTTCATGGTTAACAGTATTAATTTTTCTGAATTCCGTGATATCCAAGAGGGCCTAAAGTTAAGCGACGAAGAAAAAGAAGCTGGCTTGAGAGGGGCGGCAGAAAGCTGGTCTACGGAAGCCAAGCAAGATTGCATTATGGCGGTTCTTCAGAGCAGCCATGGTGATAAATACCGTGATCGCTTGAATCAATTCTTGGAAGAAGAAAACCTCGTGATGGCAGCGCTTGATGACGATGAAGAAGGTAGCGAGGGCGAGAATGAGTCGTCCGAAGAAGTCGGAGGCGATGAAGTAATAGACGCCGACGATGGTGCTGAAGAAGATGTTAAAAACGATACCGAGACGGCAGAAGATCAGGAAAAAGAAAAGCAGATTTCGTTATTTAAGAAAATTGGCCAGAAAGCAATTAGGGCCTTGGAAGCAGTCAAGGGCTTCACTAAGAGAGCTTTGGCGACCGCTGCGGCGATTGGCGTTGGCGTAGGAAGCGTCTTAGGCGTGATGGGCGGTAGCGGTTCACTTGATAAGAAAGGCGGCAAAAGCTTGCCGAAAGATATCGATCCGATTGTGGCTGAGCAAAACTATGTCGAGCAGCTGCCGTCAGAGAAAGCCTATATGGCGCTCACTGGTGACGGCGGAGGCGATAGCTCGCTAACCGGAGAGAAGGATGCTGGCCGAACGACTGAGTCTAAGGAGTCGAAAGAGGCAGTAGACGAGACGGATGACTTGCGTGGATATTATGCTAATGAAGACGGTACTGCTCCAGCGGTTGGGGGGAGGCAGCATAATTTTGCGAATGGTACAGAACTGTTTGCCGATAAGTCTACTGATGAGGCTTTGGATATTATCGAGGATGAGTATTCGCAGATGTTGCATGCGCGCGGTGCGATGTTGTGGCAGCTCGCTCAGCAAGGTATGCGTGTTCCGGGCTATCGTGACGGTATGGGGATGACGGCCTATGCTGAAGCTATTGCTGGCGACGAAGATTTGATGCATGAGACATCTGAGTTCGTGCATAAGATTTTGGACGACGACAAGACGAAGATTGAAGAAATGGTATTGCCGAGCGGTCGTTATTATAATGAGTATTTGAGCTGGGAAAATGCGGATCGCTGCTTGACGCACGAAGATGTCGAGCTGTTCCAGTACCCAACACACGAAAACGGCACGGCTGTCTACAAGATTACTGTTGATGGCGGTTATGAGATCTTTATTAAGAAGGTTTGTACGCAGGTAGTTTCGGAGATTCCGTCGCCTGATACGCCAACGGTGACAACGACAGTGTTTGAGACGACTACGACTCCAGAGACGACGACTACAACCGTGACAACGACCACGACAACCAGCACGACGCCGGAAACGACAACGAGTACAACGCCGAGCGAAACCACTACTACAACGACTAGTACGACGCCGGAAACCACTACGAGCACGACAACTTCGACGGAAACTACGACTACTACTACAAGTACGACTCCGGAGACGACTACGAGTACTACGACGACTAGTACGACGCCAGAAACCACTACTACGACAACCAGCACGACGCCGGAGACAACCACCAGTACAACTCCGACTACAACGACGTCGACTGAAACTACTACATCTACTAGTACGACGCCAGAGACAACAACTTCGACTTCGACTTCGACCTCGACCTCGACGGAAACTACGACCACTCAAACTACGACCACTCCAAGGGTGACGGAGACTACGGTTCAGAGTTCGTTGGGGACTACGGCAACGACTTCGGCGACGACTGAAACGACTACGACAACGACGAACGCGCCGAAGGATAGAAACTTCTATGATGACTGGGGCACGGCTGAACCGACCTATACGCAGACCTATGTCGCGCCAAATACAGGCGAAACGACCTATACGACTACAGTGCCGGTCGATCCAGTTTCGGGCGATACGACAGATGCGAATGGTGGCGACACGAATGCTGATTACCGTGATCCGAATCAGGCAGAGGCAGACCGCAAGGCGGCCGAAGATGCTGCTAAGCGTGAGGCTGAGGCTGCTGCGGCCGGCGGTGAGCCTCCGGTAAATCCGAACGACGGAAGTAAGACTGGTACGGGCGATGGGGGGATGGATGTAGATATACTGAGTGGAATTTTCGGTTAAGGCAAAGAAGGAGTATAAAAATGCCAAAACAAAAAAATACAAAATTTAAGAGAGGGCTATCTTTGGTGGCGGCAGTCGCAATGGTTGCGTCTGCGATTATGCCGGCCACTAAGGTCTTTGCGGCTTGGCCAGAGCGCGCAGAGGTAGACGGTAGTAATCCGCCTTCTGATGTTGTCTTCAACTCGATTGTGGAGAGGGGCAGTGACGGTGCCATGACCTACAACGAAATGGAGTTTGTCTATATTCGCGAGTGGACTGGCGACGACAGTACGGAGTTTAAGCCGTATACAACTGGTAGCTTCAAGATTGAGCCTGGTAAAACTTACCAAGTTTATATCTATTACCACAACAATGGTGCAACCAATAAAAACTTGAGCTTTTCGGATAATCAGGGCTATGTGAACCGCGCTGGCGAAGATGGTGGCCAAGCGGTTGCCTATGGCGCACGTGCTCGTTCGAAGTTCCCGAGTGTTGTAACGAATGACGCTTCGGCAAGCTATGAGATTTCGGCTGCTATTTCGGCAGAAAATATGGTTCTGAAAAAGAGCGATGGTTCTGCTGCTGAAAAAGCTGACGGCATGCAGTATCAGGTAGCAGATACTCTGTATTTGACAACCGATTCTGAGGTTCCGGTAAGCTTGAAGTACGTTGAAGGATCTGCTCGAATTTATAACCAGAGCAGTGCGGTTGATCGCTCGACCGGTGAAACTAAGCAGAATTTCTCGAAAGAATATTTCGAGAAAATGCTCGGTAGCGCCGATGATAATGGCGAGTATTTCAAGACCGTAGAAAACTATAATCTTCGCGCAAGTTTGCCGAATGATGGCGACTATAACGAAGATGGCAAAGTTGACCATGCGGACTATATCGCTTATGCGCACGCAAAGGGTGCTACTAAGAGCGACGAAGAATTGCTCACGGCGCTTCATACTGCAATAAAAGGTAAGTATGATGAGTTCGTGAATAAGCTCGTTGAGGAATATGTCGGCATCCGCGAAGGCATGTGGGATATCGAGACCGACGCTAATGGCAATCGTGTGCTCGATGAATATGGCTTCAAGGGCGGTAAGGACATTAGCGGCAAATATTTGTTCGTAGACAATGTTCTTGATACGAGCGTTGGTCAGCCGCTAGGCTTCAGCGATAACTACTGTGCTGAATCAGCCGACGGTAGCCAGAAGTTCTGTGGCTTGAATGGTATCTTGCCTGGTTGTTCTGAATACTCGGGTCACATCGCATATTTGATCAAGGCTGAAGCTATGGATTCTACCATCAGTAAGAGCGCGTCTCTTGATGGTGAGCATTTCTCGAGCAGCGTTGATGCGAAACCTGGCGACACGGTTACTTATCGTGTTGAATGGACGAACACCGGTACGGGTTATGTCGATGCAGACTTTAAAGATATTTTGCCAGAAGGCGTAACGCTTGTTCCTGGTAGCTTTAAGAGCTGCGCCATTAAAAATGATGGTGATATGACCGACAAATGTAGTCCTGCAAACTATCTAAAGGACGATGCGAGCTTGTTTGAACATACTATGAATGACGAATCGTTGACGAACGGCGTGATTCTCGGTAATCATATTGCTCCGCGCCAGGGTTTTGTAGTAATGTACAAGACTACGGTAGACGCAAAAGATGCTAACGGTGCTGAAATTTGTGTCGATAGAAACGTTGTGAACACTGCTTTCGTGAAGTTTAGCAAGAGTGATAGCTCTGACGAGACGGACCGCCGCAGCAGCAGCGCATCTTCTACGATTGTAGTGCGTACGAACTGTACTACTACGACGACGGTGCCAGAACTTCCTAAGACTGGTCCTAGCGAAATCGCACTTGCTCTCGTAGCGGCGGTTAGCGCGACGGTTGGTGGTGTTTACTGGTATCGTGGCCAAAAAGAACTTGCTATTGAAGGCAAGAAAAACAAAAAATAAGTCTTCGGACTTGCTCCTTAATTAGCTCCTTACTTTGAAATAAAATGCTCATCGGTTTGGGTATCCCGGTGAGCATTTTTTGTTGGGGCGCGTTATGCTTGCAAAAATGATGATTTTTTGGTAAAATATCGGAAGTAATAAAGGAATTTTATGAAAAAAGCAGTCATTAAGGTTGGCGGCAAGCAGTATATTGTCGCTGAAAAAGAGACCCTCCTGGTGGACCTCCTCCCGGAAGGCACTAAAGATCTCGCTTTGGACGCTTTGCTCGTAATTGATGGTGAGAAGACTTCGGTCGGCGAACCAACGGTTAAAGGAGTTAAAGTCAAGGCTAAGGTCGTTGAAGAAAAAGTAGCCGGCGAGAAACTCCGCGTGATTCGTTACAAGGCCAAAAAGCGCGTGCATAAAGAAATTGGTCATCGCCAGAAATATAGCGCAATCGAAATCGTTAGCATTGCGTAATAAAATTAAGAATCTCCGAGTAAACATTCGGAGATTTTTTGTTGGTGAATAAAATTTTTATACAATTTTGAATTATCTTTGTGAATAAAAAATTTATTCGATTTTGAGCATTTTGCGACATTAGCTTTTTGCATGCGAGATGGTCTCGAAGCTACAATTTTTGCTAAAAGGAGACTTGCTGTTTTCTTGTTTGCTTATGCTTTTGTGGTATACTAGATATAAATGCGCATAGGAGTTTTCGCGTGAGCGATTGGCGCTTAATAAAATTAAAGAGGAAGGTATGGCGAATAAAATCGAAGGTGGCTCTGCTATAGGCAAAGAAATTGAAAGTAGCGCCGAAACGACTAGAAGTGAGAGTGAGTTAGGCAAGGCTGCATTGCGGGCTATGGAAGCACTGGCTAATGGTTCTGGTGATGGGACCTTTTCAGTAATCAAAAAAGGAATGATGGAGCAATTTCAGGTTATGACGCCAGATGAAGTTGCTGCGATGATGGGTGGTGCGAAAAAGACCGAGGCGGCTTCGGACGCTCATGGCTCAGATAAGCCTAGTACCGAAGATGATTTGAGGGTAGTTAGAGAAGCTGCGACAGATAAGTATGGGCTGAAGTATAGAGAGCCTTTGCCGGCGAGTGGCTCGGAAATTTCGTCCGATACTGCTGCGAAACGTGAAACTCCTAGTGAAAATAAAGAATCTGAAAACAAAAATGAGTTAACCGAGGACGTTTTGGCGGATTCGATGCTGGATGTTTTGCCGCTGAGCTGCTTCAAGAAGTTTTCTGGGCAATTGGGGCTTAGTGCTGAGCAGCTTGCAAAAGGTGCGAGGGGTATGTCTGAATGGCCGTTGGAGGCAAAACAGAAGTATATTGAGTTGGCGAAGGCGGATAATCCGGATAATAATTACGACGAGGAACGCTCGGAATTATTGAATGAGATGGGTTTTTCGGCAGACGAAATCAATGCGGCTCTGAATGAAGGTGAAAATGTTGATGACGGAGCCGAGGGTGCTGAAAGCAAAGAGAAAGCTGAACGCTTGCTTGCGCGATTGAAGAAAATTGGGTCGCGCGCGCTAGAAGCAATCATGAATGTTGGTAAATCGCCAAAGTTGAAGAATTTCTTGAAGGTTGCTGGCTTTGTGGGGCTAGCTGGTATTGTGACGGTTATTGGCGCAAATAAGATGGCTTCTCGTCAAGAAAAGAATATGAATATGCCGGCCGGCTTTGTGACCGAGGCGACTGATCCGAGTGTCGTTCAAGCTATCGAAGATGCACCGGTTTATGATACGGAATCGCATAGTTTTGTAGAGAAAAATAATAGTGAAACTACGACAGCTACGAAAGCTGAAGGTGCCGAAGATCAAGAGTCTAAGTATAATGTTCAGGGTGATTTCGTAAAGACGGGCTATGTTTCTGTAGATCCGGCGACGGGCGAATTGCGCTGGGATGTTACGAGCACGGATTATCATGAGGCCAAGAGTGGCAAGTATAATATGGCGAACGCGAAGAAGTTTGTCGAGGATAACGCGCGCGAGAAATATGGTGTCGAAATAAATGCGGATAAGCTTGATTTGAGCGACGAAAAGGTTGCTGAGGCGGTAAAGAAGAGCTTGTTGGATTTGTACGAAGAGGGCGGCGCGGCGTCGTTGGCTCCGATGATTATGGAATTCCAGAGCTTGGGGTTGACGCAATTCGACACGCCGAATGGGCCGGCTTTTGCGGGTGCATCTGCGGAGGAAATTAAGCAAGCCTTGATGGATCGTCCGGATTTGGCGCAAATGTCGATGGATGAAATCTCGAAAATTTGGAATCAGATGGATATCAGCCTCGATACGCTTGATGCGAATGTGAAGTATTCGAACTTCTATCTAAGTCCGAACACCGAGAACGTTAAGGGCTCTGGCGACGTGACTATTGTTGAGTATGGCGCGACTGATGGTAACGGAAACTATCATGAATATTATGCTGCTAAAGGCGGCGCTGAGTCTGCAGTGTATAAATTAAGTTACACTGACGAAAATGGTGAAGTGAAGGCGCTGTTTATTAAGCGTACCTGCGGCCAGATTTGTAGCGAGCATGGCTTCTGGGCGGAGAAGGTCCCGACGACTTCGGAAACGACTACGACTGTTGTCTATACTACGACGCCGGAATCTACGACAAGGATTGAGACTACGACGGCTGTGGATACTACTACGACGCCGGAATCTACGACAAGGGTAGAAACTACCACGACTACGAATAATACCACGGGCGAGACGACTACGACGACAAGCGAGACGACTACGACTGGCGAAACTACGACGACGAAAGAGACTACTACAACTAGTACGACGCCAGAAACTAGTACGACGCAAGAAACTACAACTACAACCAATACGACGACCGGCGAGACGACCACGACTAAGGCTACGACTACGACAGAAGGTACAACGACGACGCGCCAAGAGACCACGACGTCGCCGACCACGACCACGACTCGTGAAACGACGACTACGAAGGATACAACTACGACGCCAGAGACTACAACTACACACGAGACTACGACTACAACGAGCATGACGACCGGCGAGACGACCACGACTAAGGCTACAACGACGACCGAAGGCACAACGACAACTCGTCAGGAGACTACGACGACACCGACCACAACTACGACTCGTGAGACTACAACTACGAAGAATACGACCACGACGCCGGAAACCACGACTACGCGTGAGACTACGACCACGACTAATACAACGACTGGTGAAACTACGACAACGCAAGCTACGACAACGACCGAAGGTACAACAACGACTCGTCAAGAAACTACGACGACGCCGACCACGACGACGACTCACGAAACGACGACTACTAAAAATACTACGACTACGCCGGAGACCACGACTACTCGCGAGACTACAACTACAACCAATACGACAACTGGCGAAACTACGACGACCAAGGCTACGACTACGACCGAAGGTACAACAACGACTCGTCAGGAAACTACGACCACTACATCGACGACTGGCGAGACGACCACAACTAAGGTCACAACGACAACTAATGAGACGACTGGCGTGACGACCACTACAACTGAGTCTACAACGACGCATACAGATGGTACGACTACTACAACGGGACCGGAGACGACGACAACTCAAACTACGACCACTCCAAGGGTAACGGAGACTACGATTCAGAGTTCGTTAGGGACTACGGCGACGACTTCGGCGACGACTGAAACGACTACGACGACGAACGCGCCGAAGAATAGAAACTTCTATGATGACTGGGGCCAGGCTGAGCCGACTTATACGCAGACCTATGTCGTGCCAAATACAGGCGAAACGACTTATACGACTACTGCGCCGGTTGAGCCAGTTTCGGGCGATACACGAGATGCGAATGGCAATAACACTGATGCTGACTATCGCGACGAAGAAACGCGCAGGCGCGAAGAAGAGCAGGCGGCAGCCGCTCAGGATCTTGAAGAGCGTGCGATAAACGATCCGAACAATACGGGCGAGGTCGTAAATCCGGTAAGCGGCTCCGGCAACGGACAGCCGATTTCGAGCGGAACCGGTGATGGCGGGCTTGGTATAGATCTGGAATCGCTGTTTGGCTAAAAACAAAAATCCACTCCGAGAGGGTGGATTTTTTGATGGCGCTTATGTTTATGCGGTGGAAAATATGATATGATATTGAAAGTATGAGTGTATTTATTGGAGTGATTATTGGTATTTTAATGCTGACGCTTTTGGTGACGGCACATGAGTTTGGGCATTTTTTGATGGCGCGCAGGAATGGCGTTGAGGTGGAGGAATTTGGAATTTGTTTTCCGCCGCGCGCGCTGGCCTGGCGGAAGGTGAATGGGAAATGGCGGAGGATTAAGCGATCCGAGTGGGGGAAGATGCCTGGCGATGGCTTGATTATTTCGCTGAATTTTTTGCCGATTGGTGGCTTTTGTCAGATGAAGGGCGAGAGCGCGGCCGATAAGCGTAAGGGTACTTTCGGCACGGCGAGTTTTTGGAGCAAGACGAAGATTTTGTTTGGCGGGGTGTTGGCGAACTGGCTGGTGGCTTTTGTGGTTTTGACGATTTTGGCTTGGGTTGGGATGCCGCATTTTATAGATAATCAGTTTTCGATAGAGAGCGATACGCGCGTGGTGGCGACTTCTCGTGTGAAGTTGGAGCAGATTATGGATGATAGTCCGGCGGCGAAGGCAGAGATTCCGGCTGGCGCAGTTGTTGATAGCGTGAGCGTTGACGGTGATGTAAACGAGATTGCTAGGACGCAAGAATTGTTGGACTTTTTGGATAAGAATCGCGGCAAAGAAATTAAGCTGCGCTATGAGTTTGAAAACGAAACGCATGAGGTGGATGTGCTGCTGAATGAAGAGGGTGCGGCGCTTGGCGCGATGATTTCTGGTTCCGAGGCGTACAGGAGTAGCTGGAGCGCGCCGATTGTGGGCGCGGGCACGACAATTCAGTTGACTGGCGAGACCTTTAAGGGGTTGGGGCAGATGGTCGTGAATTTGTTTTCTGGAATTGCGCAGAAGTTGAGTTCTGATGAGGCGACGCAAGAGGCTGGCTCGGAGAAGTTGGAGTCGGCGCGAGATTCGGTGAGTGGTCCGGTCGGGATTATTGGTGTTCTATTTCCGGCTTTTGCGCAGAGCGGTGTGCAAAATTTGATGTACTTGGTGGCGGTGATTTCGATTTCTTTGGCCTGTATGAATGTACTGCCGATTCCGGCGCTCGATGGTGGGCGGTGGCTTTTGATTGCGATTTATAAACTGCGCAAAAAGAAGCTGACTAAAGAAAAAGAAGAGAAGGTTGTAGGCTGGTCGTATCTGGTGATTTTGGGAATTGCGGTAATTGTGACAATAATCGATGTGATTAGATTAATGGTGAGGTAGGGAAATATGGCAAATAAGAAAGAGAAAGATACGGCAACGAAGAAAACGGAAGAGCCGGTGGTCGCGAAATTAGTGACGCCAGACGAGAAAAACGGGCGTAGTGCTAGCGCCTGGCGACTGGCGCTGTATGGCGTCGGCTTATGTTTATGGGTTGTGGGAGTGTCGATTGCGGTACAGTTGCTAGTTGGGCTGTTTATTGGACACGTTTTAATGAAGTATGGAGTCATTCTGGAAAGCGCAATTGATACGCCGGCCTTTATGTCTGCGTACCAGGCGGTTGTTTATGCGATTAGCCTAGTGATTTCGATTTTGTTGCCGTGGAAGGTGCTTCATGCAAAGGTGACGCGGAACGAGATTGGACTGGAAGGCTTGCCGACATGGACAGATGTGCTGTTGGCGCCGATTGGTTTGATTTTGTCGCTGATTTTGGGCGGCGTGTTGTTGATGATTTGTGAGAAGTTGATTCCGGGCGTAGATTGGGGACAAGAGCAAGATGTGGGCTTTAATGTGTTGGCGTCGTCGTCGGACTATGTATTGGCTTTCGTGTCGCTGGTTATCGTGGCGCCGATTTGTGAGGAATTGATTTTCCGAGGGTGGCTATATGCTAAGTTGCGGGCGCGAATGAAGGCTTTGCCGGCAATCTTCTTGGTTTCTTTGGCTTTCGGCGTGGCGCATTTGCAATGGAATGTAGGCGTGACCGTGTTTGTAATGAGCGTATTCATGTGCCTGTTGCGCGAATTGACTGGGACGATTTATTCGGGCATTTTGGTGCATATGCTGAAGAATGGCTTGGCATTTTATGTGCTGTACGCTGCGGTGCCGTTTTTGCATTATTAAACTGGTATAATAGAGGCAAGATGCCGGAATTGCCAGAAGTAGAGACGATTAGGCGCGGATTGGAGCGCCTAATTTTACGCAAAAAGATATCGCGCGTTGAGATTTTGTGCGAAAAAAGTTGGCGCGGATATGATGCGGCGCGAATTTTGGGGCAGAAAATCGTCGAGATTGACCGGCGCGGTAAGGCGATGCTGATTCGGCTGGAAAATGGCCTGTGGATGATGGTGCATTTGCGAATGACTGGACAGA